>Ga0308162_1000804_pt1 | contig 29326 bp, 29 predicted proteins | sample PhySR2_FD_201370 | JGI IMG/M metagenome (GOLD analysis project Ga0308162, IMG submission 201370) | Phyllosphere microbial communities from UC Gill Tract Community Farm, Albany, California, United States - DLSLS.R2 | ecosystem: Host-associated > Plants > Phyllosphere > Unclassified | place: USA... | reverse complement strand
TTCTAACCTTATATAATTATACTTATATAAGGCCAGACAGACCTTCAGAAACCCTGTATCATGCGGATCTGGCCCGGATCCTGAACTGTACAGCCATTTATACGAAACGGCGCCGTCCTGAACTTCGTGCGGCTTAACATCATCTGAGCGCCGGTGGTTAAAAATTTGGCAGCGCTACGTAAAATCTGACGGGCAATCCCCCTGCTTCTTTATCAGAATTCACGTAGCGTTGCCTCCTTATTCAGCGGGTAAAAACTGTACAAAAATGAATGATATCTCCGTTTTTACCGGTGTGGCCCTCAGCGGCAGCGCCGATGACGATCTCACCGCAAAGCTGGCCGCATTTGTCCGGCACCGCGAGGCTTTTTCGCCCAACACGTGGCGTCAGCTGCTGAGCGTAATGCGGATCTGCTGGCGCTGGTCGCAAGAAAACCATCGGTCTTTTCTACCCATGTCACCAAATGACATGCAGGACTACCTGTTTCACCTGCAAGCTCTTGGCCGTTCAACCTCGACCATTTCAGTGCACGCGGCGCTTATGTCGATGTTACACCGTAACGCTGGGCTAGTACCCCCGACGGTTTCGCCAGACGTCATGCGCGCAAGGAAGAAAATAAACCGAACAGCGGTTATATCGGGCGAGCGCACAGGACAGGCAGTCCCGTTCTGCCGGCCAGATCTCAACCGTCTGGATGCAAAATGGGGCCATTCTCCCCGCCTGCAGCAACTGCGGGACCTCGCGTTTATGCACGTAGCCTACGGCACCCTTCTGCGCATGAGTGAGCTTTCCCGCCTGAGGGTCAGGGATATTTCGCTAACGGCTGACGGGCGTATTATCCTGGATGTTGGCTGGACTAAAACCATCCTGCAGTCTGGTGGTATTGTGAAAGCCCTCAGTGCAAATTCATCCCAACGGCTGAGCCAATGGATCACCGCCGCAGGTCTGGCTGGCACACCGGACGCTATTATTTTTTGTCCTGTTCATCGTTCTAACCGGATTACCGGACTGTCTGAAATCCCTATGAGCGCACCCTGCCTGGAAGATATTTATCGACGTGCGCGTCAGGCTGCAGGCGACACAAAATCTCTCAAAACTAACAAGGGGCGCTATGCCAGCTGGAGCGGCCATAGCGCGCGCGTTGGTGCTGCACAGGATATGGCGAGAAAGGGAATATCTATTGCGCAGATTATGCAGGAGGGTACCTGGACGCAGACCCAGACGGTAATGCGCTACATTCGTATGGTTGAAGCTCACCGGGGAGCAATGGTCAGCATGATGGAAAGTGACGATGATCAACCGGTTAAGGCGCTTTGATTAAGAGGTTAAGAACAGTGATCATCCGGACTGAAATCTGTCTGTGCGATAGAGTTATTGTTCTGTGCTACGGACTTTTGCTGACTTGATCATTCATCGCTTAATGAGGAACTAATGGCAGTTGATAATTATGGATTCATTACTCTGAATCGCCACGAGTTTAACAGACATCTCCGAGTCATTTAAGATGACTTAAAAGAGAGGTAACCATGAGCGATAAACGTTATCCCGAAGAGTTCAAAATTGAAGCGGTCAAACAGGTTATTGATCGGGGCTATTCCATCGCATGCGTCGCCACCCGTCTTGATATCACCACGCACAGCCTATATGCCTGGGTAAAAAAGTATGGCCCTGATTCATCGGCCACTAAAACGCAGCCCGATGTCCAGTCTGAGATCCGGCGACTTCAGAAAGAATTAAAGCGGGTTACTGACTATGGAGACATATTAAAAAAAGCCGCGGCGTACTTCGCAAAACTGTCCGACTGAGGTACGCCTTTATCCGTGAAAACAGCCATTGCTGGCCTGTGCATCTGCTCTGCCGGGTTCTGGATGTTCATCCGAGTGGATTTTATGTCTGGCTTCAGGAGCCACATTCACAACGTCATTAGGCAGAGCAGATGCTGTCCGGGCAGATTAAACAGTTCTGGCTTGAGTCAGGCTGTGTCTATGGTTATCGCAAGATCCATCTCGATCTGCGTGATACCGGACTACAGTACGGAGTGAACCGGGTCTGCCGGCTGATGAAGCGTGCCGGAATAAAGGCTCAGGTCGGGTACCGGAGCTCACTGGCACGCCAAGGTGAGGTCAGCATCGCGGCACCCAACAGGCTCCAGCGGCAGTTCAATCCGGACGCACCGGATGAGCGTTGGGTGACGGACATAACCTACATCCGGACCCATGAAGGCTGGTTGTATCTTGCCGTGGTAGTTGATCTGTTCTCCCGAAAAGTTATCGGCTGGTCAATGCAACCCTGGATGACAAAAGATAATGTCCTGAGCGCATTACTGATGGCAGTATGGCGGCGTAATCCTTATAAACAGGTACTGGTTCACTCTGATCATGACAGTCAATACACAAGCTATGAGTGGCAGTCGTTCCTGAAATCACACGGTCTGGAAAGCAGCATGAGTTGTCGTGTTAACTGCCACGACAACGCGGTTGCGGAAAGCTTTTTCCAGCTACTGAAACGCGAACGGATAAAGAAAAAGATCTACGGAACGCGGGAGGAAGCCCGCAGCGATGTTTTTGATTACATCGAAATGTTTTAAACTGTAGGCGTCGGCATGGTTCAAGTAATCAGATGCCACCGGCTGAATATGAAAATCAGTATTATCAACAGCTCGAAAGTGTCTAGATTATCCGTGGCGATTCATTCCTCTGCCACAAGGAGGTGCAGAGCAAGTTAAATATTCAATTTTTTTATTGAGGTCATTGGTGTCATCCTGTCAGCATTCAGTCACTCACTTCTCTGCCATGTCCCGCGTTGCCACCATCCCCGCCGATGGTCTTGCTAGCTAATATCAGGGCCTTTTTTACAGATCGTAATCTATGAAATTTTTCTTTCATACTCTGCGGCATTCAAAGTATTACGGTCGGAGCAATAAAAAATTAATTATTCTCTATATGTCCAATATCAACAGGGATCGTTAGTTTTTCTTTCTACTAGATACCATTATTTCTGATGGCTAATTAACAATTTTTATATGGAAATATATCTAGTAGCATGCCCTTGAGAAATAGGGGTTGGCCATGACGTTCATAAAGAATTGAAATCAAACGACCATAAATATAATCCATCTTATCATTGATCAATAAAAACCAGTTAATTATGACATATTAGATGGTTTTTGATTATCAAAATCAACCTTAAGGATGCTAAAAAAATTAAGTTCATTCTATGATTTTTATCTAATATTCAGACACCTATGGGTTTACCTGCGTGGCGTAGCTGTATGCACTTGGTAAAAGGTTGACAAATAGTGTGGAATTGTTAAATTAGGGCGGTTGCTCTAATTTCCGCATTGATGATAAAGTATCGTTACTTTTTAAATTTTTAGTTAGTAGAGGTCTTAATGAAACGAAAAAAAGAGATATCAGGAAAAAATTTTTGTATGTTTGTGCTTACCTCAGTATTACCTTTTATTTCTATGGTATACGTTCATGAAGCTCATGCTTTTGACACAAAGACAGTAAACATAGCAATCTACAGAGGTTCAGCGGGTTGCAAAGGTTGCTCAGAAATGGTTGCAAAATCGCTCCGTGAAACAGGGCTTAATTTGTCTATTTCCTACATCGGTGAAAAAGAAACTCTGAAAATAAATGACAAGAATCTTAAAAAATTTGAACTTTATATCCAGCCAGGAGGCGGTCAGGACATTCCCGCAGCTTACAATGCAATCGGTGACGATAGTGCTGATGCAATTCGCCGCTTTGTTAATTCCGGTAAAAATTATCTAGGAATATGTATGGGGGCTTATCTTGCGGATAGAGACTGGATAGGTCTCATAAATTCCCAACTCAATTCGGAGGTAGGCAGGCCTGGTAGCGATGCTTCTGACGAAGGTGACTATACCTTTTCAATTAGTTGGGATGATAAGAAAGAGTCCGTTTATTATCAGGATGGACCTTATTTTGAGAACTCCTCATTGAATTCAGGTTTCAAACCTATCGCCTACTACAATAATAAAGACGTTGCGATGGCAGCGTATTCTTATGGCAAAGGTAAGGTTGTCCTTACAGGTCCCCACCTTGAAGCTGATGAAAGCTGGATTAACACAAATGAACCAGGGTACATTCCGGCAAGAAATAAAATGAAAAGGCTACTTGAATATTTCCATATAATAAATGGTTAGTGGTTTTAAAGCGAAAATTACTCGTTACTCGTTACTGTTTGAATTGAGTAATGGAAAATTTCCTTGATGAATTCTTCTCTTTTTTCTTCGGTGTACTCAACGATGAGTACACTTGAATATCCATCTACCATCGCTAATATTTTACGAGCTGCTGATAAAGTATTTACCTTGCAAAAATCACTTCTATCAATTCCCTGGGATATAATGCTTTCTAAAATCCCATGCCATTGAATGAAGTTAGAGTGAATGAGTTCAGCATAGGATTGATCTCTAGCTGAAAGAGGCCATATTTCTAAATATAAAACCCAGTGTGTAGAAGGAGCTTTGGGGAGATGATAATCCAAGAAACGGTAAATTTTTTCCGAACTATTTAGTGTGTTGCTATATTCATCATCTGATAAAAAATCAACAATGTCTTGATCCAGCATATATTTGATTGCGTCAAGTTTTAACTCTTCCCAAGTACTGTAGTAATGATACATATGACTTCTTGATATGTTTAGCTTAACATTCAGATCACGTGTTGATACATTGTTCAACCCTTTATCTTTGAAAAGGCTAAGTGCTGACTTTTTGATGATTTCTTTAAATGAATCAACTTTCATTTTTTTTATTTCTTGGTTGAATTTTCTTGATCTTATCATCAATGCTATTCTAATGCCATTTTTTATTATGAACAAATAGCTGACATAAAGCGTTCAGTTAGAAGCATCCTTGTTGTCTTAACTTTCAAGTAACCATAATATCCTTCACTAGAAATGCACTTCAGTCGTAATGCTAGCCATTATATTTAATTATAGTCTAATAATTTATTATTTAGTAATTTTTTTACTGAGATTTCACTATTAAATTTAAGGGCAATATTTATTCTCCACTATCAATGATGAGCTCAATTTATGGATGGATCATACTTATTTAATCACTCCACCGCTGTATTATTGCCTGTGTTTCACGGATTTTCATTGAACTTTCTGGTGAAAATGTTAAGCCTTTGTTTGCTGTAAAAAGATAAATTGGTTCTTTTTTTTGTGAATATTTGACCTGCTCCCCGTTGATTAACACACCGTGATGTTAATAATGTCTTCATAAGCCACATGAGGAAGCGTTTTTCCGACGAACATATCATCAGTATTATCCGAGCCGAAGCCAGAGTTTCTGCCCGTGAGCTCTGCCGTAAGCACGCCATTCCAGATGCCACTTTTTACACATGGCATAAGAAGTATGACGGTATGGAATTGCTTGCTGAAGCCATGCTGGATAATAAGGCGCTTCAGATGGCTATTGGCCGAAAGTACTGACGACACAACAGAAGTGGGAAGTCGTGGAAGTCATGTGCTAGGCAACGGGTCTGTCGCAACGTCGGGCCTGCAGGCTGTCAAGTCCGTCCCTTTCAACCTGCCGTTATTCAGCTCAGCGTCCACCTGCTGATCCGCAGCCGTCTCTATGCATCACAGAGCTGGCACCTGAACGCCGCCGTTTTGATAAGTACAGCATGCGAAATATTGACATGTTCTGGTTGCGTTAGTGTGCCTGTAATTGTGTTATTTCCGCTGGAAAAATGAATGATTTTCTCAACTGCCAGAGTTGAATCCGGGATGTCGGTGAGCTCTGGCAGACAGAAAAGATTCTTAATCTTCATTTGTAATTCTGTTTTATGGGGTTCATGAAACCGAGCACTTTTGTAATGACAGCACCAGTTAACCGGTAATAAATTATTTACTAATTAAAATTAACGCCCAGATTCATATTCTTCTATTGACTTTTTATGGAATATCCCTTGCTTGGGAGTATTTCGTTTATGAGGAAAGAATTTTTACAGTTGCTGCAAGATATTCATTCCCCTAAGTTCAGCAGATATTTATCTTCTTATACATATCCGGATATAGCCCGTCGACACTCAACTGCTGCTTGTAGGTTGAACTCTACTCACATACAATCATCTTTAATGAACCAAATAGAAATAATGTTCTTATTTTAAGATTAATAAGTGTGCAGTTATTTCCGGTTCGTCACTTTCGGAGGAAGAATGATTTCAGCAATGAGGTACAGACCCGAAACCCGGGCTTACTTACTGTCTATAGCCGCATGTGTTGTGCTGGCTATTGGTATGGGATATGGAAGGTTTGCGTTTACTGGCGTATTGCCGATTATGCTGCAGGAGCAAATTCTCAGTATGACAACTGGCAACTTTGCAGCATCTGCCAATTATGCTGGTTATCTCATCGGGGCATTACTGCTGACTAAAGCGCGACCTTCTGACGCTCGTTACCTTTGTTTTGGCTCCGTAATAGCTACTCTGGCAGGAATTGCCGCTCTGGCTTGGCTGCGGGATCCTGCAGCCATAATTGTTATAAGGGGAGTTGCCGGCCTCTGTAGCGCTGTGAGCCTCATATCGGCCTCACTGTGGTTGCTTCAGCATATGAAACACTCAAATGGCGCACCGCTGATGTATGCCGGAGTCGGGCTGGGCATTTTTATATCCGCTGAGTTTATTTCTCTGGGTAAATTTCTGGCTCTGTCGAGCCAGGCTATCTGGGTCATGTGCGCATTAAGTGCAGCCGTTTTTTTCCTAGTCGTATCTCGGTTGCTCAACAGCCCACCGGATCTGCTGAACAATTATGGCGGGCACGTTCATTCAGCCAGTGAATCTGACTCATGCACACTCGCCGCGGCCTACCGCCTGCTGGCCGTATACGGCCTTTCCGGCTTTGGCTACATTATTACCGCCACTTATCTGCCACTCTTTCTTCACGGCTCACTTACCGGAATTGACCCCGTCCAGGTATGGGCGGCATTTGGTCTGGCTGCGGTTCCATCCTGTTTTTTCTGGCACCGTCTGGTTCAGACCAGAGGGTTCCGTGCGACCTTTACACTTAACCTTTTTAGCCAGGCGATCGGTGTCATTCTGCCGGCATTCAGCCAATCACTTATTTTTTGTCTGGCCAGTGCTCTGCTTGTCGGTTTCACCTTTATGGGAACGGTTACTATCGCGATCCCGGAAGCCAGACGTCTGGCTGCAGCTGTCAGTTTTAACATGATTGCTGCCATGACTGCTGTTTATGGCATTGGGCAGATTGCAGGGCCACTTGCAGCTGGGGCTCTCTACTCTTCTACCGGCTCATTTAATCCCTCTCTTATTGCCGCAGCCGTTTCGCTGGCAGTTGCAGGAATCACAATCATGTTTGATACCAGTAACCGAAGGCTGGCTAAGGAAAATATCTTATGAGTAGATTGCTGCTGATTATCGATATCAGTCACGACAGTGTGACCGTCTGTCATTTTGATATGCGCCGGTTTAGTCCGGCCGTAACGGAGAGTTACTCCCTAATGGATTTTGTGGATATCCAGACCGCCCTAGATCACCATTTTCGTCAAAGAAGCTCTTCTGTGTATGAGGCATGCTGCATCGTCTGCGATGCAATATATACAGATGAGTGGATTATTCCCGCCCATAATCCGCAGATGAGGCTGTCTATTTCCAGGCTGAAAACATACTCTCATATCAGTAAAGTTTTTTTCCTTTCACCTTCTGAAGCCCTTTCCTTCAGCGCACTGGCGACAGAGGCGGGCCTTTTACAGCACCTGACAGGTCCAAATAATATAACTGGTAACCCCCTCAGATTTGCTGTTGAAACTACAGGCCGGTTCAGCTGCAGCCTGTTTACCGGCAATCTAAACAGCGGCAGGTGGTATAGCGGTTGCATCCATTGTGATGAACCACAGATCACCATCAATGATGCAGCCCTGACCGGCTATATGCATGATCACGGGAACAGCGTTCTGCTGAATGAAAGAGGACTGATGCTGTTATACGGGTATTTCTGCACCGATAGCGACAGACGGGCAGATTGTCAGACTTACAGTGACGTGCTGTCGGGTACGTCCGGACATGATGAGCCCGCACGCAGAGCCGCGATTAGCACTTATTTCGACCTGCTGGGTCGCTTTTTTCTGCAGATAAAGCAACAGACATTCGCGGATGATCAGGATGCAGCTTTTGTTGTCCATACCTCCCGACCTGACCTGTTCAGTGTTAATTTTCGTGAATATATAGCGGCAGCACCTGACTTTAATCCGGTTTATTCTGTCTATCTGAATTCTTCAGCGACGCCACGACTCTATGGTGCAGCCATGAAAGCATGCTGTTAAAAGCTGCCGGCTGACAGACAGGCCGAGCCTGCATTACTACCCGTTTGTCAGCCGGAAATGTTTGATTTGTTCTGCAGGAGGTTCAGCAGGTTGTCCATTGCAGGCGAACTGTAATCTTTGCGCCAGATTAACTGTGTGGTTGCCGTGCCAGCAGGCAGTATGGTCAGACCTTCCGGTAGCTGAAGAAGATTAAGCACGCTTTCAGGCAGAACACACATATACCCTCCCGAGGCAACACAGGCCAGCATCGAATGGTAGGAATTGATTTCCTGAATCTCAATCTGCTTACCGTTTTCAGCCATGTTTTTCAGCAGCCGGACTGACATTTCGCGATAGGTACAACCTTTAGCAAATGCAGCAAGGCGGCCTTCTTTGATATCGCTTAGTTTTTTAACCCTGCTCATTTTTACCGGAAGTACCAGCCTGAGCTCCTCTTCGAACAGGGACTGAAAACGCAGGCTATCATGACATTCAACGTCACCCCGCCTGCCTGTCGGGAGTGCAACAAGGGCGCAGTCGAGCTCAGAAAGCAGCACCTTCTCTGTCAGAAGCTGTGTGTGATGCGTACTGAGGTTAATAATTACCTCTGGAAATGACTTACTGAATGCCGCAAGCGGCCCTGCAACACGGCTTGCAGCCGTGCACTCCATTGAACCCAGTGCCAGAACTCCTACTGGCATACTGGGATGAAGGCTCTGACGTGCCTCCTGTGCCAGGCTCAGAATTTTCTTCGTGTATGCCAAAAATCTCTTACCTTCCGGAGATAGCCGCAACTTTTTGTTTTCACGGATGAAAAGCATTGCATTCAGGTCTTCTTCCAGCAGCTGTATTCGGGTCGTCACATTCGACTGTACTCTCCCTAAGCGCTTCGCTGCCTTAACGATACTGAGCTCTTCAGCTACAACTTGGAATATCTCAAGCGAAGAATGATTCATTCTGTATTCTCTTTTAGGAAACAATATTGATTTTTTTATCTCTCCGGGGGATTTTATGACCTCTCTTTCCTTACATCAAGCAGGCAACATAATGAATAATATCCTGTGTCAGACACTCAATCTCCGATATCCGATTATTCAGGCTCCCATGGCAGGTGTTTCCACACCGGAGTTAGCCGCAGCCGTAAGCAATGCTGGTGCATTAGGCTCTGTAAGTGTCGGCGCATCAACGCCTGACCAAGCAGAGGGGATGATCACACGAGCCCTTTCACTGACAGATGGTCCGCTGAACGTCAACGTATTCTGTCATGCGCCGGTGGAGCGTAATCATGAGCTGGAGCGGGCATGGATTTCACGGTTCAGCGAAGTATTTGAACGCTATGAAGCAGATATCCCGGCAGAACTGATCGAGATATATCAGTCTTTTCATAATAATGAAGAAATGATGGCTCTGCTGCTTGATATGGCACCTGCTGTCGTGAGTTTTCACTTCGGGCTTCCATCAGAGGCTTTTCTGCAGCGTCTGAAGTCCAGAGGAATTGTTACGCTGGCTTCAGCGACCTGTGTCAGAGAAGCGCTGGCTATAGAAGCAGCCGGCATAGATTATATTGTGGCCCAAGGAATTGAGGCTGGTGGTCACAGGGGCATTTTCAGTATCGAAGGCGAGGATGACCAGCTCAGCACGTTCACACTAGTCCAGGCCATCAAGAAAGTCACTCGATTGCCGGTTATCAGTGCCGGAGGGATAATGGACGGTGCCGGCATCGGAGCGATGCTCAGACTGGGTGCAACCGGCGTGCAAATGGGAACTGCTTTCATCCTTTGCCCCGAATCGTCCGCAAATACGACTTACAGAGTTGCTCTCAAGAGCGAAAAGGCAGCCAGCACAGTTATGACCTCAGCAATATCCGGCCGGCCCGCAAGATGCATTACCAATGATTTCTGCCATCTTACGCGCCAGTTTTCTCAGGATTGTATTCCTCCCTATCCCCTGACTTATTATCTGGGAAAAGCTCTTGCAGTTGCCGCTGCAGCTAAAGGAGCACATGGTTTCGGTGCTCAGTGGGCGGGACAGGGGGCATCACTTGCACGTGAATTACCTGCAGGCGAGCTAATTCGTACACTCGTAACGGAATGGCAGAACGGCTGACAGTTATGTCAGCCCTGGCACTAAGCAGCTTACAAATTTAAGCTCAGATTTTTTCGGGTTTAGTGAAAGGTACAAATCCTGGCAGTGACTCAACTCGCCGGAGCCACACTGTAATCTCCGGATAACTTCTCAGACTGAGTCCGCCTTCGTGCGCAGCCGCCAAGTAGACGTAGAATGCAACATTAGCGATAGTGGAAAATGATGAAGCCAGCCACTTGCAAGTGTGTATATGCTGCTCCATGAGGCTTAACAGCCGGGTGGCAACTTTGCTGGCAAAATCATAATCTTCATCCGCACCAAACAATTTTATAAGCCGGGCCGAACCCGGCCCGTAGCGTATTTCTCCTGCAGCTTTCCCAAGCCACAGCCACAGTTGCACCTCTACCAGAATTTCCGGCTCGGACGGCAGCCAGTCGGATCCCCTCTCAAGAACAGAACACAGGTAAAGAAGAATGGCATTACTGTGGGCTAAAACTCTATCCTCATGTTCAAGAACCGGAATTTGTCCAAACGTGTTTTTGGCTAGAAAATCAGTCTGCTTACTCGCATCCGCAGAAATATTTATCAGCTGATAATCTGTTTTAAAGGCTGAGCAGGAGGCTGACCCGATGCGAATGTCCTGACCCCGGGGACGAGTACATAGTAAATGATGACATAGAATTGCCTCTTAATTTTCTGATGATGCGATGTGCGGCTGTTCACTGTTATGTTAAATATAACATAAAGACGGGTACAACAAATTGCGCCATCAGATTTTATGCGCGCGGAAATCCGGCCGATACTTAAATGATCCTTCACCAGGGATGTGCAACGACCTAGACCACTATGTTTTCTGGTTGCCGTCTAGGAGACATTTTTTTTGGCTTCTGCAGCGTATTCAGGCTTGCAGAATAGTCTTTTTTCTATGCTCAGGTACAAGGCGCGGCTGCGTTCTGCTGGAGCCGGTGCATTTGCCGTAAAATATGAATATTTGCTTATTGTTCAACCCGCTGAAGATGGCCGGTTTTTACGGGGCAGGCCTCAAGCACGACAGTGCCGGCAGAGGCCAAGCAGGGAACAATATGAGAGACTTTTTTACCGCTTACGCTTTTTGTCACGGCGATCTTTTCTATGATTAGGATTGGCCGTCGGCTTCGGCTGAACGCGATAAAAGCAAGAGTGACAGTATTCCTCTTTTTACCGCCTTCTAGGCGGTCTTTTTCCCTGAAAACGGGCCCGCCGTTGCCGGCGTCCGCTATCGGGTGCCTGAAGTGCAGGGGCGAGGTCATGATATAGAAGGTGAGTTCCGGGGCAGCCATCCGGGACAAACATACCGGATGGCTGAAAAAAAACCGAAACCTGGCCAGCGAAGCCGGGAGGGAAAGTAAGGCAGTGAAATTCGCGATAAGAAAATCCGCCGCTTACTTTATCACGCTTTTTTCAGGGACACCCTGCTCATCATGAACGGGGCGACATAAATCGACACCTGACCCTACTTATGCCTCAAGATTTATTGCTTCTTCCGATACCTAACTATTTAAAATCGACCTGCATCAGTTCGGCAATTGTTGCATCACGCGTTGTCAGCACACAGCGATCCAGATAATCGGTAAACCTGGAAGGCTTATTCATACCAAGCTGTAGCAGTTTAGAATTATCAAACACCACATTCAGATTTGAGAAATGGCCGTACAGGTTCATCGCACGCAGCATGATCCGTTCGTTACACGGGCCAAACAGATCCTTAAATGTTCTTCTGCTATCAGAAAGCTGTTTATAGGAAACCTTTTGATAATTAACACCCAGAGCCCTGCTCCCTGATGCTTTGGCCATAGCCTTATCAATTTCTGCAAAGGTCACACTGCTCTGTGTTCCGGCTGAAATGTGAATCACTTCATTGATGACTTTTTCTGCGTCGAGCAGCATAACCAGTGCTTCCGCGCAGTAATCAACCGGAACCACATCAATACGATCTTTCAGATCGCAGGTAAATTTGCCTAATGCTAGCGCCATACGGAATACCCAGAAAATACTGGCAGACGGCAGACACCCCTGATCGGAGTGACCTACTACGATCGACGGCCGGGCAATGACCAGTGGCAGAGCCGGCAGCTTTTCGATAATCAGTTTTTCAATCGAGGCCTTGCTCCAGGTGTACTCGACAATATGCTGATCCCGGCTGGATTCCAGTCCACCCTCTGTGACCAGTGAATCTGGTTCCGGCACACATGACATTGCGGTACCCACGTGGATAAATTTCTGTAACCCTTTGACACGGCTCATCCTTTCTGCGAACTGGAATGTGCCCTCAACATTCACTTTCCAGATAGTGGGATTGTTACCAAAAGAGGCGACAGCAGCACAGTTAATAACGTGGGTAATGTCGTTAAGCCGTGAGTCATTAATAAATTTTTCTGTTAAAGCCAGGTCACCCAGAATAATATTCTCAGGTGCTATCAGATTGATTTCTGAATCATTTAAGCCAAAGTTTTTCAGGTTTACTTTAAGCCTGTTTAAACTTTCCTCAACAGTTTCGCCTCTGACCAGCAGCAGCAGTCGATTCTTAACCCTGTTCTGCAATAAATTTGCTAAGACAGCCCCGCCTAAAAAACCTGTTGAACCGGTAATAAGGATATTTTTCATAATAGTGCCATTCAATCTGGTTGATCAAAAGAAAGCTTTAACAGAACACTTTCCGAACACAAAAAACTAAAGAAATAAATTAATTATTGTGGTTTCATTATTCATGGTGAGTTTGAAGGTAAATTAACGATTGACGTTAGATCTCATACTGAAGATTTAATCACTTATCAGGTTGTGAACCAGACCAGTATAAAGCTAATAACTATCGCCAGGCTCAACAACAGTGTAGATACTTCATTAAGCTTGTTCATTTGGATTCTGTTTATATCCTATGCGCAGAGGGTGATTCTTAAATATACTTACCACCCTGCAGATTTCACAATCTGATTTGAACAATTTTTGCCATCTAGGATCAAGCTTTATTTAAATCTTTTTGTGAACTTATTATTAATTTAGCAAATGAAGTTTCTTCTGCTCTTATTTATGGAGAGTCAGTTCAGAATGCGTGTAGAACCTAAACAAAAAAATTTATAGGATGAACTCCTGCATTTGTTTACTTCTTGTTTAATATTCATCAATTACATCATTGATTGTTATGAAATATTTCAGCACAAATCATCCAGCGAACCCTTGTGTTTCACTTCAGGTAACAGGCATGTTTACAACACACTTAAAACTTAAAAATACTGGCTGGGGAGAATGCACGCTTTCTGCGTATGCTCAGATTTACACTACATTTGGGGGAAGCGCGTGCACCCATCCGCGCGTTCCGTAGATCTTTTTCTTTATCCGTTCGCGTTTCAGTAGCTGGAAAAAGCTTTCCGCAACCGAGTTGTCGTGGTAACTACCACTACAACTCATGCTGCCTTCCGGACCGTGTGATTTCAGGAACGGCTTCCACTCATAGCTTATGTATTGACTGCCATGATCAGAGTGAAACAGTACCTGTTTATAAGGATTACGCAGCCATAACGATGGGCCCTAATCTTTTAACCTCTTTAATCCAGTGCGGGAATCTTTCCGATCTTTACAGCGAGGACTTCATCAATACGTTTTATTTCTGAGGCCAGCCACTGAATGTTACGACGTATACCGGCATTACAGTCAGTAAGCATTGTGAAAGCGAAAATACACGTTAAAAGAAGTCTCATTTCCATTCCGTAATCCTTATTTAATTAATAATGGATTCAGCCAGCGTAAAATAAAGATCCTAAGTTTAAGGTTTATGCAGTATTGAGTTATTATCGTATTCTCACTGTTAAATCATGACACTGCACAGGCTAAATTTTATATGAAAATATTTTTAATTTCTCAAAAGCTACCGGATATTGTTGCAAGAAGCAATAATAAACCTACTAAAACATTCGCTCTGAATAAATTCAGGCTTTGCGTTGGTTGATGGATGCTAAATGTTTTTATTTGCCAGAAAAAGTGTAAAGATATTAGGAAAATTAACATGAAGTAAGCTGTCGACATATGAAGATGGATTCCTCCAAAAGTCCACAACGCTATAGTAGCAGCATAAAAAGAACCGATCCATTGGCGACCTTTATCTGAAAATAGTAATGCCGTAGATTTTAGTTTAAGTTTAGCATCGTCTGCAATGTCGGCATAAGCATAAAAAGAGTCATAACCGACCTGCCAGCAGACGGCACCCAGCCACATAGCAATTGCTCCAGCAGGCACCATCCCATTTGTGTCAGACCAGGCCATAAGCATCCCCCAGTTAAAGGCCATGCCGAGTGGAACTTGTGGCCAGTATGTAAATCTTTTACATAGGGGGTATATCAAAACCACAGGTACTAATCCAACAGCAAGCCAGCGCGAAAGAGGATTTAAAAATATGAGAAGAGAGGCCGCCAGTAACAACTCAAAAAACAGGAATGCTAAAGCCTGTTTTACTTTCAGTGCCCCACTCGCTAAAGGCCGAAAACGAGTACGCTCAACGTGGGCATCAAAATTTCTGTCGGCAATGTCATTGGCTGTTGAGCCAGCGCTTCGCATAATTAATGCTCCAAGAGAAAATACACCCAAACGAAGTATATCGGGTGCGCCGTTCGAGGCCTGAACAAGTGCGGCAACGCAGGGGAGTAAGGTCAGCCATGTGCCAACCGGGCGATCAAGCCTGGCGAGGCGTGCATAAGGCTTCCACCCAACAGGAAGGATACGGTCAACCCAACTGTTAAAATGAATGTCACTAAGATCTTTTTTTTCAGTCATAAATTTGGTTATTCTCTTTCTCCGGGGGTTCATGTAAATACTTAGATTCCTGCAAATGTTTCAGTTACTCAAGATTTTATTAATGTGAATCAATGTAGAGCAATTGATTCTATAAATTTTTATAAAGTTCGTAAATGAAAATTATATTTACTGTGGTATGTGAAAATGGAATATCTGATGAAAATGAAAAACAGGCAGAGTTGGGCAACAGTTAAACATTTTCGCTTAGCTGTCGCGCTGGTAGAATACGGTAGCGTTCTGCATGCCGCTAGTGCGCTCAAAATCTCGCAGCCAACAGCAAGCAAATTGCTAAACGACCTTGAACAGGCTATAGGGTCTCCACTTTTTAACCGCAACCGCAGAGGTGTTACTGCAACGGAAATGGGACGTGCTTTCGCTAAGCGTGGTAAAATAGTGCTCGACCAGATTGACAGCATGTCTGAAACTATTGAATTACTGGGAAAGGGGAATCACGGATATATTGCTATAGGAGTGATGCAGACCAGCTCAAGCTATCTGGTGCCAGTTGCTGTTGACGATTTATTGTCTCTGAACCCCTCGATCCAGGTTAAAATAGTAGAAGGTGTTAATAGTGAGATATTATCACGCCTTATTTCAGGTGAGCTTGACTTTATATTAGGCAGGCTGACCGATGTTAGCGTTCACAGCCTGCTCCATAAAGAAGTTTTATTTAATGAAAAGGCGTTGATTGTGGCGCGTCGCAACCACCCACTAGTGTCAAAGAAAGATATCAGCGTTGAAGATTTCAGGTTACATTCATGGATACTCCCCCCGCCTGAAACTTCTTTACGTAAACAGTTTGATGATTTATTTAATCGAAAAAATCTCAGGGTTCCGCTTCCTGCTGTTGAGACTGCATCTTTCTTTAATACGCTAGGGTTATTAAAAAGAAGAGATATCCTCGGTATATTACCAAGTTCATTTCTCTTTAATGAGGAACATCATTCTCAACTTATATGTCTGCCCACGATTCAACCTCTTTCACTGGAAAGTGTATGCATTCTGCGCCTCAAAAATGTCAGCCTGTCACCCGCTTCTGTCGCGTTTGTGGACTCGCTACGAGAAGTGCTAAAAAGGCTTTCCACCGACGTCTTTCATGGTATCAGTGCCAGCATTTGACACTCTTTGCTCCCTGAAGCAAAACATCCACTGGATGGTCAGACACAATAGCATTTAAGACATGTTCAGGGAGCTTGAAAATCGGTGAGATTATGCGAGATGATAAGGGCTATCCAAAATGAACACTACGTCCGCTTTTGGTACAGAGCGGACGGCTTTATTATGTATTGTCCGCCGTAATATATCTAAGCAACAGGAAATTGGGATCAAAAGCGAAAATTCGCTCGGATTTATTTCTGCCAACCTGTTCCGTACTACTCAGCCCAGCGGTTATCTGGATAGCACCACTTGTGTATATGGTATTTACAGCAAACAGCGTAATCAGGGTCTGGAAGTCAATTCATCGGGGAAGGTTTCAGACAATATGAAACTAATTGGCGGCATAAGCTGGATTGAGAGCAAGCAGAGAAAGCCTCAGAATGTTAAAAATGAGGGGCATCGTGCTATCGGTATACCGACTTATCCGGGCAATGTTGGGTTTGATTATGAGTTGCCGCTTGCCCGGAATATTGCCATTAACGGGCGTTTTATTTTTAACGTAAACCAATATTTCAACAACGAAAATACCCAACAAATAGTCCTCTGGAAAAGAACAGACATCGTTGCCTGTTACAGCATACATCCCCACATCATCCTTCGTTCAAGCGTGAAAAAGGTGTTTAATAGTAACTACTGGTGTTCAGCGACTTCAGGGAGAATAGCTGGTATCAGTCGCAGTGAACTCAAAACCTATGTTATTTCCTGCATCTTCAATTTTTAATTCTACAATTAGAGGCTGTAATTATGTTTGATAATCATGAAATCTCGCGCCGCAATTTAATTATGCTTGGCAACCTGCTCACTCTGGGAAGTGCTCTGCCCGTTGAGGCTTTGGCCAAAGATAGTCATCGCACCCACAGTGAACATATGCAAACTATGAACAGTATTCCCGCAGATGCTCCAACGGTGGGAATACTGGTTTATCCACAAATGGTCGCACTGGACCTTATTGGCCCGCTCACAGTCTTTAAAATTAGCCATTTCAACAGTCAGTTAATCTGGAAAAATACGCAGCCGCTGTGCAGCGATGTTGGTTTGTCAATTGTAGCTGAAAAAACATTTGCTCAATGTCAGTCAGATTTTGACATACTCTTTGTCCCTGGCGGTATTATGGGCACTATAGCCTGTATGCGCGATCCTCAGGTAATGGATTTTTTATATCAAAAAGGTAGCCGGGCGAAGTGGGTCACCAGCGTGTGTACCGGCGGATTAGTGCTGGCCGCAGCCGGATTACTTAAAGGGTATCGGGCCACGACACACTGGGCAGTGGCTGACTTATTGCCGTTGATGGGAGCAATACATACCGATCAGCGCGTGGTTTTTGATGGTAATCGCATAACGGCGGGTGGGGTAACGGCTGGTATCGATTTTGCGCTTGAATTAGTCGCTAAAATCAAAGGAGAGGAGTTAGCTAAACGAGTACAGCTCGTGCTTGAGTATTCCCCTGTACCTCCATTTCATAACGGTACGCCACAAGAAGCCGGGCCAGAACGCACGGCGCAGATGCGAGATAGTAGAAAATCTATGGATCTTCAGGCTAAAGAAGCTGCTCTACATGCTGCAAATCGTTTAGGGATAAAGTCATCTTAGTCCATCAGAAATGATGTGGTTTACTAAACCGGACACTACCAAGCTGCGCCGAATATCGCGATACTTTTACCCAGGGTCAGTTTGGAAATCGGAAATTCTTATACGCTAAGCGCAATGATTAACTAATAGAGGTTCGTAACAGATTGATTTTTCCTCAGCGGCTATCGCTTTTAATTGTCGATCTTGCGGAATCACATCTAGGTTATCCGATTAAGGTCAAATCTCTCTTTTAACTTTCCACATTTTTAATCAGATGCAGTGGCACCTATAAAGAATTATGAGTTATGGCCGATCTGTTATCGGCCTCATGTCACCTAACATGAATCAGCTACAGTCTTTACCCTATGAAAAACAGAGATTTACCATAACCTTAGTACGAACCCCTTGCCGCTAGGCACTCACGCAAACTTCTGCAGTACCATGATCGCCTGCTCTATATCTTTATCACGCTAGCTTTGGCCTAGTCGATAACTGCGACGATGCAATGTGCCTCTTCTAAAATCCTTACTGGCCCATTTCAACCGCATGAGTCGTTTCGTCCGTTCAAATAACTGCACTCCCTAATAGGATTCCAGTTCCTTAATCGCACACGGCAATGGGGGGTGCTCGATATGTAACCGCTCTGACCTGCTCCCCGTTGATTAGTACACACCAATGTTAGTAATGTTTTCATAAGCCACATGAGGACATCCCCATGAAGAAGCGTTTTCCCGACGAACAGATCATCAGTATCCTCCGCGAGGCTGAAGCCGAGGTTTCTGCCCGGGAACTCTGCCGCAAGCATGCTATTTCAGACGCTACTTTTTACACCTGGCGCAAAAAGTTTGGCGGTATGGAAGTCCCTGAGGTAAAGCGGCTTAAGTCACCTGAAGAGGAGAACGCCCGCCTTAAGAAGCTGCTCGCCGAAGCCATGCTGGATAAAGAGGCGCTTCAGGTGGCTCTGGGTCGAAAGTTCTGACGACAGACCAGAAGCGGGAAGCCGTGGACGTCATGTGTGAGTTCGCCGGTCTGTCGCAACGTCGTGCCTGCAGGCTGGCAGGTCTGTCTCTTTCAACCTGCCGTTATTCAGCTCAGCGTCCGGCTGCTGACTCGCAGCTATCTCTGCGCATCACAGAGCTGGCGCTTGAACGCCGTCGCTTTGGTTATCGGCGGATCTGGCAGTTATTGCGTCGTGAGGGCCTTCACGTCAACCACAAGCGGGTATACCGCATTTATCATCTTATAACGGCCTGAGTGTAAAGCGCAGACGACGTCGTAAGGGTCTGGCGACTGAGCGGCTTCCGCTGCTTCGCCCGGATTCGCCCAATCTGACCTGGTCAATGGATTTCGTCATGGATGCACTGGCCACCGGTCGCAGGATCAAGTGCCTTACCTGCGTCGATGACTTCACAAAGGAATGCCTGACTGTCACTGTTGCCTTTGGGATTTCAGGCGTGCAGGTCACGCGTATTCTGGACAGTATTGCGCTGTTTCGCGGCTATCCGGCTACGATAAGAACTGACCAGGGGCCGGAGTTTACCAGTAGAGCACTTGACCAGTGGGCCTTTGAGCATTGCGTGGAGCTGCGGCTTATTCAGCCCGGTAAACCGACACAGAACGGATTTATTGAGAGTTTAACGGACGCTTTCGCGATGAATGCCTGAATGAACACTGGTTTAGCGACATCAGCCATGCCAGGAAAACCATCAGTGAATGGCGTCAGGATTATAACGAATGTCACCCACACTCCACGCTGAATTATCAGACGCCGTCTGAATTTGCAGCGGGCTGGAGAAAGGGTAATTCTGAGAGTGAAGGATCCGACATTACTAACTGAGCCTTGTATCTAATACTGGGGGCAGGTCAGCTCAGCCAAACGGGCGAAGTGCAGTTCTTCAGCAACCGCAATAAAGCCTCATAAGTAACGTAATTCCAAAGTCATCGCTCGAACCAGCCAGCCGAAGTTGCGACAGCTAACATTTCCTTATCACGTTCACGTCAGACACTGCCAACTGCTAATTACGTCTTTGAGGTCATAAGCAGAAACTGTCCATATGAAGCGAACCAAGCCTCCTCTGCCTTGGCCCGCTACAGAGTCTATTGCTCGTAGGCAGAAATAGTTAAAGATGAAATAATTGCTCCGCTGCCCAGATAAATTGGTTTAGGCCTGAAGCGCCACCTTGATCACCTCTGAAAGGGGCGTCGTGTTTTTGCCAAGAAGCTTAGACAGGTCTCGCGAGGTACTGTCCAGTTCCCCCGACGACGATCTCGCATCTGCATCAATAATGACATCAACTATCATTTTCGGAACCCCGAAGCTTAGCAACTGGGTTTCATATTCGGCTGGTGTCAAATTGTTGTAAGCGATTGGCCTACCAGCCTGCTTCGAGACTTCCTCGGCAAGTTCATACATAGAGTAAGAATGGTCGCCTGCCAGTTCATAGATTTTTTTCACATGGCCCGGCTGTGTTAGAACAATAGAAGCTGCGGCGGCTAAATCGGCGCGTGAAGCAGAAGCAAATCGCCCTTCCCCTGCGCTACCGATGATCACTCCGTGCTCGATTGACGAAGAAAGCGTTTCAGTATGGTTCTCTAGATACCAGCCATTTCTCAGCATAATGAACTCCAGGCCGGAGTTTTTCAGGTACTCTTCTGTTTCTTTATGCTCATTGGCAAGAATCATACGGGATGTGTCGGTCCGCAACATGCTGGTGTAGGCGATCAGCTTTACACCAGATCGCTTTGCCATGTCGATCACGGCTTTGTGTTGCCGGAATCTTTCGCCAGGCTGTACCGCTGAGATGAGTAGCAACTTGTCTACCCCCTTAAAAGCAACCTCCAGCGTGTCTGGACGATCATAATCCGCTTCGCGCAGTTGAACACCCAAAGCGCGCAAATCTTCGGCTTTCTCTGGGCTGCGAACTGCCGCAACGATTTGATGTGAGGGAATGACTCGCAAGAGTTCTCTAATAACCAATTGACCCAATTTTCCGTTTGCACCTGTAACAGCAATCATTTGTATTCCTCTTTAAGCTTTGTATTGATCGAGTAAATATCTCGTTGAATCTGCTATGACCGCCGTGTAGCAGCCAGCTATGAATAAAATCTGTGGATGGCTTACGGATGATATCTTTCGTATACTTGGTGTCAATAAGGTACTGCAATGCAATTAGATAACCTTTAGGAAACCTCCATGCCAGAATCTCGACCAAAATTATTGCCACCGGCCATTTGCCCCAGCCGCCTTATGCTCGACCAGATCGCCGACAAGTGGTCGATGCTCGTTCTTGCGGCGCTTCGCAATGAGCCGTTGCGATTTAACGCCATTATGCGTCGCATAGAGGGAGTGACTCAGAAGGCCCTGACGCAGTGCTTGCGCCGACTTGAACGACACGGGATTGTCGAAAGGAGAGTGATCGCGACCTCGCCTATTGCCGTCGAATACGAAATAACGACGCTTGGACGTTCGCTCGATCACCCTTTCCAGGCTCTTTACTTATGGACGCTTGAGCATCTTTCCGAAATTGAGGGTGCGATGGCTCGTTACGATGAACATTACGCAGCATTAACGACAGAACAAGGAAAGTGAGCCCGCGCTTACCGGCCTTGTCGAGTAGCTTGATCCCTGCTTCAATGCTTCAATGCTTCAATGCTTCAATGCTTCAAGTTCGCGAGAGTGCGTCGTCCCGTAGTAGAGATGACTTTAATTTATTAACTACCCCATGTCGTGACAAATGCGGAACACAGTTCCATCATAATGGAACGAAGCTCCATTAATTTTTCTATCAAAACGTCGCATTTACATCCAAGGGGTCAAAATGACCCACTCAATCGCGATCGTAGGTGCTGGCCTTGGCGGATTGATGCTCGCTCGTGTACTTCATGTGCACGGCATTGCCTCAACCGTGTACGAGGCTGAGGCGGTAGACCGGAGGTTCGTAGAGGTGATCTGCGGCAACTGCTGCTGGATTCTTTGCCTGTTGGAACAGTTCTTTGGGACCACAAGGTTGAATCGGTCTTGCCATGCGAGGGTGGTCAGCATGTATTGACATTCGTGAATGGAAACATGCTGAAGACGGGTCTCCTGGTTGGTGCTGACGGCGCTTGATCAAAGGTCCGATCGCTCGTGTCCGACGAGAAACCGGCTTACGTCGGCATCACTTACATCGAAACGTATTTGGAAGATGCTGATACCCGGCATCCAGCAAGCGCCAAGCTGTGGGAAGCGGTGCATTCTTTGCGACGGCACCTGGAATAGCTATCTTCGCACACCGAGAGCCGGACGGTAGATTGCATACCTACGTGGCAATACGCAAACCAATGGCATGCTCGTTTGAAATGAAGGCATATGATTCTCACGATGCCTTGGTCCGCATTGCCACGGAATTTAACGGGTGGGACCCAGCGCTTACCGCGCTAATCACCGAAGGTCAAACAGCTCCGATTTTTCGGCCAATCCACACGCTGTCTGCAAACCACCAGTGGACTCGCGTTCCCGGTGTGACGCTGCTTGGAGATGCTGCGAATCTGATGGAGCCTGTTGGGGAAGGCGCGAATCTAGCGATGCTCGACGGCGCGGAACTCGGACAAGACATCGCTGCATACTCTGACGACCTTGAGAGCGCTTTGGCCGCATATGAAGCGAGGCTTTTCCGACGTAGTGAGGATGCGTCCATTGGTTCAGCTAAAGTCCTAAATATATTTCTTGATGATGATACGCCGCAAAGCATAGTGCGTTTCTTTCAGAGTACGGTGGGCTCGACTTAGGCCGCCTGAAAAAATCGACCTACACCTGTTCTCAAAAGCACCAGATTTTAGAGTCCATGGATTAATTTATCGGGCTGAACCTCAGTGGCAGCTCTGCATCCAGCTCACGTACTGCTGTTCAAGCTGAATATGCATAGATGCGGTGCGCACTAGAAGGTTATTGAGCACATCGTCGCACACATTTGTGGCCAGATTGCAGAGTGCGATCTGGTAGCGCAATTGGGCACTGTTGTACTCGACTGTTAGCCTCATCTCAAGGTGCAACTGCATTAACAGATGCATACCATTTTCAACAACGGATTGGTTGCTGCAATGTAGGCCGCCGGCTGTCTTCACCGCGCCAGCCAGCGAATCGAAAGTGTTGCCATACCACTGGACTATTTGCAGTGCACTTCCTGCGAAATCGCCCCACCATTCATGTTTGGTCTTCTGCTGCATCAATGGTGCACAGCCAAATTTCAGCAGAGTACGCGGGTGAATAGTGCCGCTCATAGCCAGCGAGACCAACTGGCTATTATGATAATGTACAGCGATGGGAATTCCTCTTGTATCAGCACGGCGAATCAATAAAAGCTCCTGCTTAATCTAAGGCGATGCGTTGTCCGCTCAAATATTGCCGTCCATGAAAACGAGCCTGCTGAAAGTCGACGCATTTGAAGGCTCGGTGTCGCCCACCATAAGTACTTGGCGATCCAACGTTTTGAGGATCGGTACGATGGTGTATGGTGCGCCGACTTCGATGTTCTGGAAAACAGCCTGGATTTAATGACGGGGTGTGCCATCGATGAATACCTTCAACTTCCGGCTTCGGCTACGCCAATCCAGAACATGCCATCCAGCAGGTGCAGCCTTTTGTACTGCATTTGAGAGACGCCAAGCAGGGCGCGGAAAGGCTGACCAGCCGATTCAATGGAAGGCAAGCGCAGCGTGTAGCCCGGCAGCAATGCCGTGCGCCGAAGGTAAACACAATTGTGTTGATACTCAGGATCTAATGTAATATCATTAGTTACATGAAACGTGACAGTCGTCTATCTTCCGCATTGCATGCGTTGCTCCACATGGCCGAGCACGACGGGCCGGTCACTTCTCAAAACTTAGCTCGTTGCTTGCGCACGAATCCTGTCGTCGTCCGGCGTACCATGGGCTATCTACGAGAAGCAGGCATCGTCACCTCCGACCGCGGTCACGCGGGCGGGTGGCGTATCGCAGCTGACCTAGGCTCAGTTACTCTGCGCCAGTTGCATGAAACGTTGGGTGAGCCCACAACGTTCGCCATCGGCAGTCGGAACGAAACACCAGAGTGCCTAATCGAGCAATCCGTAAATGCTGCGCTCGAAGGCACTCTGGCAGAGGCTGAGGCTCTGCTGCTGAGGCGATTTTCAGAAATCACTATTGCCGATCTTGCCGCTGACTTTGCGCGTCGGTACGAGGCAGTACGCCACAAAAAGGATTAACCATGCAATACGATGTCATCGTTATCGGCGGGAGCTATGCGGGAATGGCTGCGACCCTGCAACTAGTGCGAGCGCACAAGTCCGTGCTGGTTATTGACGCAGGTGAGCGGCGCAACCGCTTTGCCAGTTATTCCCACGGATTTTTGGGTCAGGATGGCGTCGATCCCGGCAAGATCGCCGAACAGGCGCGCTGCCAGCTTGAAACCTATCCGACACTGTCCTGGTTAGAAGATAAAGCTGTATCCGTTTCAGGGAAAATGGACGGATTTACCGTCACGACCGCTAATAGCAAGTTTCATCACGGTCGTCGAATTCTGCTGGCCATCGGCGTGGCAGATCAACTTCCTCCTGTCGCCGGCCTTGCTGAACGATGGGGAAAGGCTGTTTTTCATTGCCCGTATTGCCATGGTTACGAGCTTGGCAAGGGCCGTATAGGTGTCATTGCAACGGGCCCAATGTCATTGCATCAGGCGACATTCCTCACAGAGTGGGGTGAAGTTACGCTTCTGGTGAATGGTGCCATGTCGCTGGGTGTCGACACTAGGTCCGATCTGGAGAGCCGGAGTGTGGTGATCGAGGATATGACCATCGACAGAATTGTAGGGAACGCCGAAGTGCGTCTGGCCGATGGAAGGCTGCTGAATTTTGCGGGTCTTTTCACAGCAGCGCCCTGTATCCCTTCCAGCTCTTTGGCTAAGACGATGGGCTGCGAGCTCGAAGCAACCCCTATGGGACTGCAGGTGCGCATCGACGCCGACAATAAGACTTCTATTCCTGGAATATTCGCATGTGGCGACGTGGCGCGAGTTCCACACTCTGTGTCATTGGCCGTGGGGAGTGGAGCTTGGGCAGGTGCCCAAATACATCGCTCCTTGTTCGCACCTGAGACCGCCTATAACATGCAACGAGCAGACTCTGCCCTATAACTTCGTTTTCGATCTAAAGAGGCCAATCGAGCTGAGCCGAGATTGCAACAGCATGTGCCTAGATTACGGAACCGGTACTAAGTGTTATACCTATTTTATGAAATCTATGTATATATACTGACGGCATTATCCATCCGCAGGCCCACGCTGCCTGACACCCTACCCTCGCGTAGGGTTGCGGTAAGCACCCAGCCAAGCCCGCTGCCCAATCATGAGCCCCAAGACTCAAGCGTGAGTCCAGGAGCGCGTAGCGCCCGCAAGCGGGCGAGCCTAACGCTGCGTCAGTAGATGACTCCCACGCGTTGCCCATCAGTCACTGGTCGATGCTCTAGACCTGTCTCTGGCGCAACTTTCGCAAACTTGTGCCCGCGCAGCTTAACCAGCAGATAGCGCGTCAGGACCATATACCCGCCGATTCGCTCAGACTGCCCCTATTGAGTTAGGAGTTCGGCACATTGCTGTGACGTATCCCTAATCTCAACACCAAAGACAATATCGACCAGTCGCTTGCCACTGCTAATTAACTGCTAATCCAGTCAGGTCGCACCAATCACACGCGCCTGCCGTTCAATCGGCAGGTGCGATTTCAGCTCGACAGTCACGTCGCCTCCTAAGCGCTGGTCCTCGTGCTGAAAACGTCGTTCGACCAAGTAACCAAGCACGCACAAGACACCTTTGGCTACACGCTCCACGATGCCGATGCGACGTAAGGCTTCAAGCCGGTGCAAGTGCGCAGCCACCACCTCGCGCGGATTGCGATCGGGTGTAGCTTGGCTCTGGGCAACCGCCAAGTGATGATCGGTGCGGTACAAGCCATCGATCGCCAGCGCGGCGATGCTGCGGGCTGCGGCGCACACGTCGTCCGAGCCCTTAACTTTCAATGACTTTGCTCCCCGTTGATTAATCAACGGGGAGCAAAGTCAGTGCTGTTCGCTGACGCGGTGTGTGAGGAAAATCGGCTTGAAAAAATACTAGCTCACCGACAACTCTACAGACGTGGTCAGCTCATGCATTAGGATGGCACAGTTTCTCCGGGAAGAAGCGAGAAGTATTGAACAGCAGGTCAAGGCGCATCCGCTTTTGGCACAACCCGGCCTTTAAAATTGTTTATCAAGAATGGTATGATGATCCTAGGTAACATTTTTTTTTAACATAATTTTAAGAAGGTTTATGATTTCGTTTTGCTCATTCTTTTCTAATCTGTTCAGAAAATGTGAATCAACCCTTTTAGCTATAGGTTCTGCAGTTTTAAGCACATCTTTACCCTGAACAGTAAGTGTAATAAATCTACGACGTTTGTCTTTTTTTCCTTCCACTCGTTTTATCAGGCCCTTACGTTCCATTCGAACAAGCAATTCTGCCAGCGTAGCCCCTGAACTCAACGCAGCCTCCATCAATTCTATTTGTTCTATTCCCGGATTATCATTAACGGCTGACAAAACAGCGAATTGCTGCTTTGTCAGAAAGGGCATTTCTTCCTGCCAAAAGGCGGTATGTTGCTGAAGAAGATTTCTCGTCAGATGAAAGAAATAATTATTTAATTCTTTGTTCATAAAAGTTTTTTCCTGACTTTATAATCTCTTTCCCCTGTCAATGTTAAATTATTATCCCCCCGTTTAAGATCCTTTGTCACTAGGCATAAAAGATCACCCAAGTAATAGTAACCTTGTAAATTAATTGACTTCTAGGATTTAACTAAGATACGGTTAAAACATTCGTACACGAACGTTATATTTGTGAGAAATTCAAATGAGAATTGTAATCGGTATGACGGGAGCCACAGGTGCTCCTTTAGGAGTTGCTCTGCTCAGGGTTTTACAGGAAATCAAACATGTTGATACTCATCTGATTCTAAGCAAGTGGGCGAAAACCACAATTGAACTCGAAACTCCCTTTTCATATCGTGAGGTGATGAACATGGCTGATGTCGTCTACGGCCCTGCCGACCAGGCCGCTACCATCGCGTCAGGTTCTTTTCACACAGATGGGATGGTCGTCATTCCATGCAGTATGAAAACGTTAGCCGGCATTCGCACCGGATACGCGGAAGGTCTTATAGGACGGGCTGCTGACGTAATAATTAAGGAAGGTAGAAAACTTGTGCTGGTCCCCAGAGAGACGCCTCTCAGCACTATTCATCTTGAAAATATGTTAGCTCTCTCCCGTCTTGGCGTATCAATGGTTCCTCCTATGCCCGCTTTTTATAACCAACCCGCACTTATTGGTGATGTGATTGATCATGTCGTTACTCGTGTTCTAGACCAGTTTGGAATTGCCTCGCCAAAGGCAAACCGCTGGAGAGGCCTGAACGATTCTAAGAAGTTCCTTAGTACGGAGTGTAAATAATGGCTTTTGATGACCTACGTAGTTTTCTTAAAGCTCTGGACGAGCAGGGCCAGCTTCTTGAGATTGATGAAGAGGTTTTGCCTGAACCTGATATCGCAGCTGCAGCGAATGCTACATGCCGCATTGGTGAAGGCGCACCGGCAATCTCTTTCAAAAAAATTATGGGTTTTAATAATGCACATGTCGTGATGAACACCATTGGCTCCTGGAAAAACCATGCAATTTCACTGGGCCTTCCACTCAATACTCCTGTGAAACAACAGATAGACGAATTCATTCGCCGGTGGGAAACTTTTCCTGTGTCACCCGAGAGGCGTCAAAATGCGCCCTGGTCAGAAAATACCGTTGACGGCGAAGATATTAGTCTCTTCGACATACTTCCTCTGTTCCGCTTAAACGATGGCGACGGCGGTTTTTTTATTGATAAAGCCTGCGTAATATCACGTGACCCACTTGACCCGGAACATTTCGGTAAGCAAAACGTCGGCATTTACCGAATGCAGGTGAAAGGTAAACGAAAACTCGGGCTACAGCCAGTGCCGATGCATGATATTGCACTTCACCTTCATAAAGCGGAAGAGCGTGGCGAAGATCTGCCAGTGGCTATTACGCTGGGCAATGACCCTGTTATTACTCTGATGGGCGCCACGCCGATGAAATACGACCAGTCAGAATATGAAATGGCAGGTGCACTACGTGAAAGCCCTTATCCCATAGCCACTGCCCCACTTACAGGCTTTGATGTGCCCTGGGGATCGGAAGTGATTATTGAAGGAGTTATTGAAGGACGTAAACGTGAAATTGAAGGGCCGTTTGGCGAATTTACTGGCCACTATTCCGGCGGTCGTAACATGACCGTTGTACGGATTGATAAAATCTCATTCCGCACTAAGCCAATATTCGAGTCATTGTATTTGGGAATGCCGTGGACCGAAATTGACTATCTGTTAGGCCCTGCAACCTGTGTCCCCCTGTATCAACAGCTGAAAGCGGATTTCCCCGAGGTGCAGGCTGTAAATGCCATGTATACACACGGTTTACTGGCAATTATTTCTACAAAGAAACGCTATGGTGGGTTTGCCCGCGCTGTGGGGGTGCGGGCGATGACAACTCCACATGGTCTATCCAGCGTCAAGATGGTGATCATGGTCGATGAAGACGTAGATCCCTTTAATCTGCCTCAAGTAATGTGGGCACTATCTACAAAGGTAAATCCGCAAGGCGATCTCGTTCAACTGCCAAATATGTCTGTACTTGAGCTTGACCCAGGTTCCAGTCCAGCAGGGATTACAGATAAACTTGTGATCGATGCGACTACACCGGTAGCGCCGGATATACGTGGCCACTACAGCCAGCCGGTAAAAGACCTGACAGAAACATCAATCTGGATTGAGAAGTTAACGACCCTGTTATCAAATCGCGGCTAAGGAGAAATTATGATTTGTCCACGTTGCGCTGATGTGCGCATTGAAATTATAGCAACATCGCCAGTTGAGGGTGTATGGACGGTACAACAGTGCCAGCATTGCCTGTACACTTGGCGCAGCACAGAACCCGCTAGAAGAACGGAGCGAGAACATTATCCCGAAACTTTTCGGATGACTCAAAGAGATATTGATAATGCGCCGGAAGTCCCGCCCGTTCCCCTTCTGTTAACCAAATAATTTCCTCTATGTCGGGTCCAAGCCCGCTATTTTAATTTTCATTACATGTGCTAAGCAAGGCAGCACCGAGTACTTAAAAGTACAGCCTGCTCTTATGATGCCGCGTGAGCGGCATGGAGGCGCCAGATGATGTCAGAGCAGCGTATAGTGGTCAGACGGCGCCGTACGCCCGGCGAAGCCGGTTACGGACTGATATATGGCGCTACCCAATCCCTTCCTGCTAAGCCAGACGGCCT
>Ga0308162_1000798_pt1 | contig 29400 bp, 29 predicted proteins | sample PhySR2_FD_201370 | JGI IMG/M metagenome (GOLD analysis project Ga0308162, IMG submission 201370) | Phyllosphere microbial communities from UC Gill Tract Community Farm, Albany, California, United States - DLSLS.R2 | ecosystem: Host-associated > Plants > Phyllosphere > Unclassified | place: USA... | reverse complement strand
GCTAAATTAGCGAAGTTAGTCGTCGCCCGCGTATTTTTCGAAGGATTATAGTTTTCGTCGAAACGAATGCGCTTGAGGGTAAAGGCTAAGTTGTTCATCGCTATCGGGTATCCTGGTCGCTGATATAAATGGTTGCTTTAAGGGGTTATCCAGTATTGATATCCCTTAACACGCATTCATATGACTCAAAGTTATTAACAATTCTTACTTTATGCCTCAACACCGGGTTGAAAAAAAGTGATTAAATTTCAACGAACATGAAGGAAATTCATGTTGAGGCACTAAAGTGGGCGTTTTTTCATGAAGAGAGCGAGGCTTTTAACGCCGGGGGTGAGATCCGTACGTTAAAAGCCCCGCCGCAGGCGGGTTTAAGCTGACCGCTAAATTTTATAAAAATTATCGCACATCACTTTGTGTGCGCCTGATTTAATCGAGAGCCTGCTCGCCACCTCTTTCATCAGTTTACCCAACCCACCGTCACACGTTGTCTGCGTCAGGCGTGATGCTGGCCCGGTCAGTGCCAGCGCCGCGATCAGTTTGTCATTTTCACCAAACACCGGTACCGAGAACGCCGCGATATGCGGATCGCGCATACCAGACGTAAACAGCGGAAGCTCTGGTGCGGCATCAAACAGAGGTTCGTTCAGCCCCCAGTAGCGAAGCACCTGTCCGATGGCAGAATTATCCAGCGGCAGGAAGGTACCCGGCAGGCGCGTTTCGCGCAATCCTTCCGACGGCTCGGCCCTGAAAAGACAGAGTCGTTGCTCATTTTCAATCACATACCATGAGGCACTTTCGCCCGTCGCGGTCGCCAGTGCATGCAGTTCAGGCTGAACAATACTCGCCAGATGAAAGGACTGCTCATAAAGCTTGCCCAGATAAAGCAGTCTTGGCCCCAGGGTGTAAACGCCATTGTCGCGGCGAATCACATAGTTCATGCGCTCAAGTGAGTTCATCAGGCGATAAACCGTCGTTTTATGATAGCCCGACAGCTGCGCCAGAGCGGTAAGCGTCAGCGACTCCTCGCCGGGTTTGAAACAATCCAGCAGCGCCAGCGCTTTTTCTACGGCAATTACGCCTTCATTCCCCATCGGTACGTCCTCCTGTGTGCGACGGCAGGCAGTTTACCGCGCAATTTGTGATTCACATCGTATTTACATCACAAATGAACGCTTAACACTGGTGCGATCGGAATTAACATAGATATAGTAGTTTTATATTGTACAACACGATTGTACCTGGTAAAACGACAGAGGAATGATCTATGCCCAATGCAGAGAATACCTTCATCAATCGCGACATTATCCGTGTCGCGCCAGAGCTCGTAAAACAGGCAGCTCAGTATCAGGCAGCGATACTCGCTGACGTGGCGGGACGTCGTGGAACGCTGCATGGCCGCATTAAACCGGTCTCCTCCACAATGAAAGTCGCTGGCCCTGCTATCACCGTTGAAGTCCGGCCGGGTGATAACCTGGCTATTCACGTTGCGCTGGCGATTGCTAAACCTGGCGATGTGATTGTGGTCGATGGCAAAGGCGATATCAGCTGTGCATTGATTGGTGAGATCATGGCGACTCAGGCTGCCGCCTCCGGTATCGCCGGTATCATCATTGATGGCGCTGTGCGTGACGCCGATTCACTGAGCGCAAACGGCTTCCCGGTGTTTTCAGCGGGTCTGAACCCCTGCGGCCCCACCAAGTCTGTTGCGGGACGCGTTAACTTCCCAGTTTCTGTCGCGGGTGCTGCCATTCAGCCAGGCGATCTTGTCATCGGTGATATTGATGGCGTGGTGATTCTGCCGCGTGAAGAGGTGCCTGCGCTGATCGAACTGGCGCAGAAAAAACTGGATTTCGAGATCGGCCGCATTGCCGCCATTCGTGATGGCGACCTGCGCGCGCCGTGGTTAGAGAAAGCCCTGCATACCGCCGGCATGCTGGCTGATGGGGAGACACTCTGATGACAACTTCACGTCCCGTTATTCTGGTCACGGCTGCTGATCTGGCGCCGCAGGCGGTCAGCCTGCTGCATGCGTTCAACGTGGTATATGCCGGCAAACAGCCCGACGAAGAGACCCTGTTCCGGCTCTGCCAGCAGCACAACCCGGTAGCGATTATCGTCCGCTACGGAAAAATCAACGCCCGCATTATGGATGCCGCGCCTGCCCTGCGCGTGATTTCCAAACACGGCAGCGGCATTGACGTGATCGATCAAAAAGCCGCGGCGGAACGACATATCAGCGTGCAGTCTGCGCCGGGTGCCAATGCAGCGGCCGTGTCCGAGCATACCTGGGCACTGATTCTTGCCGGCGCCAAATCGGTGATAACGCTGGATCAGCGTATGCGCCAGGGATACTGGGACAAATCCATCCATAAATCCGTCGAGCTGGAAGGCAGAACGCTGGGACTGGTCGGGCTGGGGGCAATTGGAGGTCGCGTTGCCCGCATTGGCCGGGCTTTTGGCATGAAGGTGCTCGCCTATGATCCCTTTGCCAAAACCTTCCCTGATGAGTGTGAATCCTCCTCACTTGACGATCTGCTGCAGCATTCAGATGTCATTTCGCTACACTGCCCGCTGACCGAACAGACGCGGCAGATGATTAACGCGGAAAAACTGGCGTTGTTTAAAAAAGGCGCCATTCTGGTGAACACCGCACGCGGCGGTCTCATCGATGATGACGCGCTGTTAGCAGCACTGAAGAATGGCACCGTGGCCTGGGCCGCACTGGACAGCTTCCCCACAGAACCGCTGACGGCCCCGCATATCTGGCAGAGTGTTGAGAACGTGATACTGTCGCCACACATTGGCGGTGTCAGCGATAACTCCTACGTGAAGATGGGTACCGTTGCGGCGAGTAACATCCTGAACGTACTCGCGGAACCGCAAAAAAAAGAAACGCCGGTAGCCTGATCAGCTTTTCTTCAGAAGCCGACTCAACACGCTAACGCATGTTTGAGTCGGCTTTTTGTTGTGGCTAAAAATAAGGGGTGACGGAGAGCGTGCCTACGGTTGAGAACGGGCAGAGAAGTCTGCAGCGTCATACTCCTCAGACAGGTCGATAGCTATCCAGCGTTGCCCTGCCTTTACAACAGCGACGCAGGTCCGGCGTTGCCTGTAAAAGAGGTTATCGGGCGGCGTGATGTTGCATCAGTTCAGCGCGACTGATTTTCAACAAGATAGATGTTATTGAGCTTGCATAAAATGTTGCTTTTTTGATCCGTTACGGTTTAAAACTGTTGTGCAGTTTTTGATCAGCTCGCTTTGTTTTTTAACCTCTATCTTTAAATTTTCATGAAAAAAATCATGAACAAAAAGATCTTTGCTGTTTTGTCTCTGCTTGTATTGAGTGGCTGTAGCACGATGTCTTCTAATGAAGCAATTCCGCCATTACAGGCTGAAACAGCAAAAATGCTGGGTCTTGGTTCTTCTGATGAAATTACTGTAACGAATGTCTCTGCCACTAATCCGGATTCACTGGGTTCGCAGATGCTGTCTTATCGTGCAACCACCGACAAAGGCCGTACATTTGATTGCCAGTCCCAGATGATTCCTGGGATTCTGGGGCAGGAACCTGTCGTAACAACGCCAAAATGCACACCAGTCAAAGTGCATAATTAAAAAAATCCTCCCCTTCAGTTTACTGAGCGGGGAGGATATTTATTCGTTGTATGAATAGCTTTCGTGCAGCTGCGTTATTGATGTGTGAAGAGGCTATAGAGATGGCGAACAGTAGTCGAAAGCCAGAGTGGTTTTAGCCTTCGTTAATAAAAACTTATTTTCGTTTACTACGGATATCTTCATTTACAACAGGCGCTTGCCCGAGACCAGCATCTATACACTGCTGCGCCACTTTATAAGCCTTTCCCTTCTTTTCATGTAATTGCAGGACGCAGCCCTGTGTATGCGCCGTATTTAAACCCACACCGTCATAATATCGGCCCCCTGCATTTGCCGCATCCTTGCATGATCGCGATGAAGTGTCCGCGAAAGTGAAGATGCGAGATCACCCGGTCTCCCGCAATAACCCTCTGCTCAACCTCGCAGTTTAAATCGGGTATGGCGGTGCGAAAACCTGTGAGGCCATTAATGCCCCTTCAAGACCCTGTTTGCGTCTCTCAGGTGGCGTCTTATCAATGAAGTCGCTCGCCAGCGACTGCCAGGCGAAGTTTCCGTTTCATATCCAGGAAATCCTGCCGGATGTGTTGTATCAGCTGATGAGTGCCCCGCCCTCGATATCAATGACGGCACCCGTGACGAATGCGTTATCAATCACGAAGAGATAGCCTTTCGCGATGTCTTCCGCCTTGCCGTAGGCCTTTACCGGCAGGTTTTCAGCCGCGCTCTGAAGCATTTTTTCGCGTGCGGTTTTAACCATGCCCGAATAAGCCTCTGTATCTGTGAGGCCAGGACTGACCACGTTCACGCGCAGCGGAGATAACTCTTTAGCGAGCACTTTGGCGGCCGACTCTATGGCGGCATTCATCGTAGTCTTCACAATGGCTCCTGCCACGGGCCGGCGGGCCAGAAAACCGCTGGTGAATGTCAGCGTCCCTGCGGGCAGAATGTTTGCGCTGAGGTGCCGCGCAACATACATAGAGCCCCAGAACTTGGTATCAAATGCCTGTCTGGCGGCGCTGAGATCGATCTGTGAAAGCGGTCCACCCGGTGCCTGAGAACCCGCAGTGAACACAATATGATTAACCTCCCCAAGCGTTTCACTCAGCCTGATGACGTCTGATTCATTACTGACGTCCAGTACCTGCGTCGTAATAACAGCCCGCGTTGCACGCAGAGACTCGCGTGCAGATTCAAGCTTCTCACCGTTACGGCCAGCAATAATCAGTTCGCCGCCACGTTCGGCCAGCGAACGGGCAACAGCAAAACCAATGCCAGAGGCTCCGCCGATAATTAACGTTTTAGTGCTCATCTTTAACTCCTCATAAATGCCATATCTGAATAGTTGATCAAACTGCCCACCGTTCTGCTAGCGCGCGTGCCGGAATTACCGGGCAAGGGGCTGTCGAAAAGTGACGGATTACTGATACAGACCTTGCGAAACTTTCCGTGAGAAACTTTACAGACACTGGCTTTTTTTGATAATGACAGAGAATCAATAATGACTTTTCAGGAAAGCTGAATAATGGGAAAGCTGGAAGATATGGCACTGGTTGTTGAAGTCGCTGAAACGGGGGGTCTCTCCGCTGCCGGAAGAAGGCTTTCACTTTCACCGGCTTCAATGACAGCCAGACTGAAAGCCATTGAAGAGCGTTATAAGACCCGCCTCTTCAACCGCTCGACACGTTCCCTGACGCTCACAAAGGCGGGTGAGGCGTTTTATCATGCTGCACTTCGCGTTCTGAACGAGGCTAAGCATGCTGAATCCCTTCTGATGCAGAAAGAAGGTGTGATCGGCGGGAACATCCGTATTTCAGCCCCCTCCGACTTTGGCAGGCAGTATCTCAGCCCTGCTCTGCTGGACTTTTCACAGGCTCATCCGGATGTCAGTGCATCGGTTTATCTGGGTGAGCGCGTCGAGGACCTTGTTGCCAACCGGCTCGACATGAGTATCCGCTTCGGCAACCTGCCGGACAGCAGCCTTATAGTCAGAAATATTGCGCCTAACCACAGAGTGCTGGTCGCATCAGATGACTACCTCAGGTCTGCCGGAATGCCAGATACACCAGACAGTCTTCTCGCTCATCGCTGCCTGGCGCTTGAGGCTCACGGCGTAGTGATGAACGAATGGCGGTTTGAAGAAAATGGGGTGGGTAAAAGTATCCGCGTTACCCCGGCATTGACATGTGATGACGGGGCGCTGCTGCGTCAGTGGGTGCTTGCCGGAGCGGGTATCGCCTGCAAATCGTGGTGGGATGTCAAAACCGATGTTGAAAATGGAAAGCTGAAGGTTCTTTTTAAAGAGAGCTTTATCGGGTTCAGCCGCTTCGACAGGAAAAATGTCGGGCTGCAGTTTGTTTACCCGCAACGCAAATTTCAACCATTACAGGTGACCGCCTTCAGCGAGTTTTTCATTGGCTGGCTGAATAGAGATTAATGCTCATGGCTGCGTAATCGTGCGGGTCGATTTAAATGGTCAGCCAGATAACCCTCGTTATACTTGCTGAGTGCCACTTCTAAAACGCATCACCCTTATCAACCGCCCTCTCGTTGTCTGGATACATAGGCATCTCCCCAGGCTTTCATGGTCTCAAGCACAGGCGCCAGCGTATACCCTGATTCGGTCAGTGAATATTCGACCCGTGGAGGAACCTCAGCAAATATTTCCCGGGAAATAATGCCATGAGCTTCCAGTTCTCGGAGCTGGAGTGTCAGTGATCGCTGTGTTACCCCACCGATCAGTTTACGAAGTTCACCAAATCGCTTAGTGCCACTGAGCAGGTAGTAAATAATGAGCGGTTTCCATCTGCCACCTGCCACCTGCCACTGAGATTGTGGCTTCTACAGTGCACCGGTAATTCTGTACTTCCTCACTATTCTTCATGGTTAAATCATTCCATTAGTATACTTTTTATCCCTATGTATCAAAAGTGTGCCTACTTTTCAATATATCCTTTAGCGCTTAAAGTACACCAGAGCAGTCAGTCAGAGCTGACAATGGTTTACGTCAATAAAATTAAGGGGTTATTGCCAATGAAGGCCGCTTTTTATGAGAAACAAGGCAGTGCTTATGAAGTACTGAAAGTGGGTGAACTTCCCAAACCCAGCCCAGGCCCGGATGAGGTGCTCGTGCGCGTTCTTGTGTCAGCAGTAAATCCATCAGACATTAAGGCAAGGACCGGTTTTTCCTCGCAAATGCTTTATGCACGTATCATTCCCCATCAGGATGGCGCCGGTGTGATTGAAGCGATCGGTGAAAATGTTTCCCCTGAACGTCTCAATGAACGTGTCTGGCTTTATGAAGCACAATATGGACGAGCGTCAGGAACGGCAGCTGAGTTCGTTGTCGTCCCGGCAATTCAGGCTGTCAGGCTCCCTGACAACGTTTCGTTTGAAACAGGTGCTTCCCTTGGTATTCCAGCGCTCACTGCTCACCGCTGCCTTTTCTCCGATGGTGACCTTAAAGGACGCCGCGTACTCATTCATGGCGGGGCTGGCGCGGTAGGAACTGCAGCGATTCTGTTAGCTAAATGGGCAGGTGCATGGGTGGTGACTACGGTAAGAAATGCTCAACAGGCAGAAATAGCAAAAACCAGCGGTGCTGATTTAGTGCTTAACCGTACAACTGACGATGTGGCAAATATCATTATGGCCAGCACAGATAATCAGGGTGTTGATCATATTGTCGATGTGGCATTGAAAGAGAACCTGGATATCAACCTGGCTTGTCTGACTCAGGGAGGCGTTATCAGCGCTTATGCGACGATGAGCGCAACAGAGACGCTTTCTGTTCCCCTTCTTAAAGCCATGAAACACGGCTGTGTACTCCGCTTTGTCTATATATACAATGTCCCCATGGAAGTAAAAATAGCCAGTACAGCAGATATTAATGCCTGCCTTGAAACCGGAACCTATGCGCCTTTTACAGGATTAAATCTTCCGCTTGAGCAAATAGCGGATGCTCATCATGCACTGGAACATTCAAAAGTAATCGGTAAAGTCCTTATACATTTATAACGTCCTCCCTGAATCAGAGCACAGTGTCGTTCGCACAAACAGTAGATGGAGTGCATATTTGCTGAAGGGAAGAGGAATGCTTTTGCGGCGGGAAGCCTTTAAGCACTCACCTGCAGACGCGCTAATCAGCGTCTGCAGGTGAGGTAACATTACTTACTGACTACCGAAGCGTTATTTTCCACTTCGATGCTCAACTCTTTTTTACGACCCATCACCAGCACCGCGATACCCCCGACACCACAGAGAGCAGCCAGTGGAAGCATGGCCAGCGTATGGCTGCCGGTTGCCTGATTGATGATGCCGTAAACGTTAACCATCAATCCACCCCCGATCAGGTTTGCCATCGCGCCGATAGCCGCCAGACCTGCGGCCGCCGTAGTGGATGACATCCATCCCGATGCCAGCGCCCAGAATGGCCCTTTCATTGAGTATGCACCAATCAATACCAGCGACAGGATCACAACGCTGCCGGTCAGACTGTTAGTGATAAAGGCGGAAAGCAGACCACCCGCAATCAGGAACAGCGTTAACGCGGTGTGCCAGCGACGCTCGCCGCTGCGGTCAGAACTTCTGCCCCAGACAATCATCAGAATTGATGCCAGACCATATGGGATGGCGTTGACCAGACCGGTAGTCAGGTTATCCAGACCGAACGATTTAAGCAGCTGCGGAGACCAGACGCTCAGCGTTGAGCCAGCCGCAGATGCGCCTGCATAGATCAGCGCCATCACCCAGATATGTTTATGACGCAGCAACTGCCAGAGAGAGATGTGACCAATCGCTTTCTTCTTCGCATTTTCAGCTTCAAGCGTGCTGTTCAGCCACGCTTTTTGTTCCTCATTTAACCAGCTGGCATTAGAGGGACGATTGCTTAATACGAAGAAGGCCGCAATCCCCAGAATCACCGCCGGAACACCTTCCAGGATGAATAACCAGTGCCAGCCACGCATGCCCAGCCAGCCATCCAGTGACAGAATCAGACCTGAAATGGGCGATCCAACAAAGTTCGCTGCCGGGATAGCCACCATGAAGGTCGCAATGACACGTGCACGGTATTTGCCGGGGATCCAGTACGTCAGATAAAGAATCACGCCAGGGAAAAATCCTGCCTCAGCTGCACCCAGTAAAAAGCGCAGGACATAGAGTGTATTGGCGCTCTCAACAAAGGCGGTACAGACCGAGATGATGCCCCACGACACCATGATGCGAGAGATCCAGATTTTTGCGCCAATTTTCTGCATGGCAAGGTTGCTGGGAACTTCGAACAGGAAGTAACCGACGAAAAACAGACTGCTCGCAAAACCAAATACCGCTTTCGATAACCCCAGATCTTCGTTCATCTGCAACGAAGCCATACCAATGTTGCCGCGATCGATAATGGCAATCAGATAACAAACAATCAGGAAGGGCAAAATGCGCCAGACCACCTTCTTAACGGTCTGCTGCTCGATATCGGCAGAGAAAGTCGTGATGTGCTGTTTTTCAGACATGATGATCCTCACAATTTTGTCATCACTTCACGCGCTAAGCGCAAAGTGTCTTGTTGTACTCTGTAAAACATCAATGTACTCAGTAAAACCATTATCACGATAAAAACGCATCCCCGCCCGACGATGTAATCAGGTTGTGTTATTTGTCACAGAAAAGTATTCATCAGTTTTATTTTATGTGACGGGCATGTCGTTAACGGGGTTGAGTTCAGCGCTTTTTTTCTGAAGTGACGATGAGGGATTGGGAGATAAGCGTAAGGAACAGAGTAATCAGGGTGACAGATTCGGGCTGCAAAGAATCTCAGCCAGTTCTCCCTCGCAAACGATGGCTTGTCGAAAAAACTACATAATGTCTGGCTAATAACTCACAAAATGCAGCACCAGCGGTCGTATGAGGATATGACCCGTGCCTATATTCGAGCATTGTGGTTGCGACGGCCAACACTCATAAATTGCGGTCTAAAACACCTGGCTGATGAGTTGAAGCCCTCTCGCGATCACTTTCTGGAATTCTCCACATTTGGTATGTTCCTGTTCCGTACATTTGGCAACGTGCTTAAGCCCTTTGCTTAGCAACTGTAACCTGCGAATAGTTTCATCAATTTCCCGGGCACGATGGTTAAGACGCTCACGGTCAAAAACTGTCCGGCCTTCCGTGTTTAACATCACAGCCATTTCATCAATCGTAAACCCGGCAGCCTGCCCCAGAGAAATCAACTGCAGTTTCTCAAGGACATTTCTATGGTACTGCCTTCTGAGGCCGTTACGACCGACAGGTCTGATTAAGCCCTTCTTCTCGTAAAATCGTAAAGCCGAGGGCTGCACGCCAGCGATATTGGCAACATCTCTTATATCCAGTTCTTCAATCATTGACTTAAACCTGACTTCAAGTTGCACACTGAACGCCAGCTTAACACTCCCTCAGAACATGGATGCTAAAAATGGACAGAATGACTCTTTTTCAGACAGTAATAACCGGTGTTGCAGCAACAGCTATCATGGATTTGTGGTCGCTATTCCAGAAGTACATCATAAAAATCCCTCCTCTGAATTATGCTCTGGTGGGACGCAGGCTCTTATGGCTGCCAAAAGGAAAGTTTCGACATAACACAATTATTTCAACAAATTCAGAGCATGGAGAACGCGTCACTGGCTGGTTATTTCATTATCTGACCGGAATACTTTTTGCTTTTATACCGCTTATTCTTGACGGGCCCGCCTGGCTTAATAAACCTTTGTTAGTGACGGCTCTACTGACTGGCCTGTTAACCTTATTTGCCCCCTTGATCATACTTCAACCCGCGCTGGGTTTCGGCATCGCTGCATCCCAAACCCTTCGTCCATGGCTGGCCCGACTGCTGAGCGTGCTCACACACATGGCGTATGGATGCGGACTCTATATCGCAGCTCTGATTATTTATTAGGGGCTAATGAAGGCAACATCTGTAACGACCTAAGGTTCATACCAGGGCATTCCCCTGACCGAAAACGGCGAGTGACGCCTGAGGGTATTCGATAACGTAATGACTCACAGTGTATCGATGACAACCACAAGGGATATGATGAACTACAAAATTTCCGGCCTGAAAGCCGAGCCGTTTGCTCATCTTTTTGGACAGAGCGAAAGCTATCTGAACAAACACAATGCCATACGACAAACGGTAGCGTGCTATCCGGGTTATCCCGACCGTATCTCCTTGTGCGATATCCCCGTCGGCGAAACCGCTCTCCTGATCAATCACATCTATCAGCCTGCTGATACGCCCTATTTTGGCACGCATGCGATTTATATCCGGGAGGGATGTACCCGACAGGGCATATATCTCAATGAATTGCCTGAAGTCATGCAGGGCAGAATTCTTTCACTACGGGCCTTTGACGACAAACACTTTCTGATAGAGGCGGATATCGTTGAGGGGAAATCGGCTGAAAGCCTCATTGCGCAGTTTTTTAACGATCCACAGGTGAGTTATATCCAGATACATAATGCGAAACGGGGATGCTATTCCTGTTTTGCAGAGCGTTGTGAATGATGTTTAAACATGGGTGCAACCATTGCACCCCCTGAACCTATTCTGACCAGCAAGAGTTGGCATTCACAAAGTCTTTATCACCATTCCAAACGCGGCCAGCATCATAATGGAACCGGCTGAACGGAAAAGGAGCCGTTGCGCTTTTTCGCTGGTGAGAAGGTGGCGTATTCTGAGCGCAGCAAGAATAAAGATTGCGCCAACACTTAGAAGGACGACTACTGTAAGCGGCACCAGAATCCCTCCCCACATCTGTAGTGAGACATTATCCAGAGAGATAACCAGAGGCAGTATTACCAGATAGAACGCGATGGTTTTAGGATTCCCTGGCGTGATGGTCAGCCCTGAAAACCAGGCTGATGCCAGTTCTCGTTTTGACGCTTTCTGGTCAACGTTTATAGCCTGAAGCTGGTGGCACCAGAATTGCCATGCCAGCACACACAGGTAGATTGAGGCAGCCCAGTTAATCAGCGTGAAAATCTCTGAATAAAGATCAGTTCAGGCTTTTCGCAAAGCACACCGCCTCTTTGCGATTGACGTAGGGTCCATAATTCTCAATGCGCTCATAACCCTTTCTCAGATAGAAATTTACGGCCTTATGATTCACCGAGCGCGTTTCAAGCCAGATTTGGCTATATCCCACATTCAAGGCGGCGCTTTCCAGGTAAGTGAGTAACGCACTACCAATAGCCGGAGAGCTGCGATCTGAATACATCCTTTTGAGTTCAGCAATATCCCCGGTTAAGGGTCTGATTGCGCCGCATCCTACTGCACCGCCCTTGTCGTTTCTGGCGAGTACCCAGAGCGATCGCTCGTCATCCAAAGCGTCCATGGTGAAGTTACTTTTGCCACTATCACCGGTAATCGCCGCGAGTTCTTCTGACAATCTGGTTATCAGAAGCTGAGACTCTGCTGAACGAGGATCGGCTTTTTCTACTGTTATCATGCTCATACCCTTTTTGATGATATTCGTCAGGATAAAAGGAGATGAAGCTAAATGCATCAACAGCATTCTGCAAACTCCGATACTGGTCGCAACCACGGCCAACCCCGCACTTCGCATCTATAATTCAGTGACTCAGTCCCAGGATGATGCCTGCCGGGTTAAGACGCTCTTCATTAACAGAATTAAGGAAGCCTCATGATCTTTTCTCTCAAAAATCAGGTTGCGCTGGTTACCGGTGCCAGCTCGGGTCTCGGCTATGGCTGCGCAGAAGCACTCGCTAAAGAAGGTGCCTGTGTGGTGGTTAACTACCACAGCCAGGCGGAACCCGCCGAGGAGCTGGTTGAAAAAATCCGCGCAGACGGTGGCCGGGCCATCGCAGTAAAGGGCGACGTATCCAAAGAGGCAGACGTTGAAAATCTCTTTGACCAGACGATTGCTGAATTTGGCAGACTGGATATCCTGGTCGCGAATTCAGGATTGCAGAAAGATGCTCCTTCCATTGAGATGACGCTTGAGGACTGGAATACCGTTCTGGGCGTGAACCTGACCGGACAGTTCCTTTGCGCGCGTGCTGCGTTGCGTCAGTTCCGTAGCCAGGAACATCGCCCGGAACTCAGCAGAGCGGTGGGTAAGATTATTCATATGAGCTCGGTGCATCAGCTCATTCCATGGGCCGGACACGTCAACTATGCGGCATCTAAAGGCGGCGTCGATATGCTGATGAAAAGCCTGGCGCAGGAAGTGGGTGAGGATCGGATTCGTGTCAATGCAGTGGCACCTGGCGCTATCGCGACCGCGATTAACAAGGAAAGCACCTCAGGTGAGGCGGGCAAAGAGCTGTTAAAACTCATCCCGTATGGCCGCATCGGGGCGGCTGAAGATGTAGCGAATGCCGTCGTCTGGCTTGCCAGTGATCTGTCTGACTACGTTCACGGCACCACGCTGTTCATCGATGGCGGAATGAGCCTCTATCCCGGTTTTCGCGATAACGGCTGAGTCATCCCTCACGCTGTGAAATTTCAAGGCGGAGAGCGAGCTTTTCTTTCCGCCTTTTGCTGCCTTTACGCCAGCCGCAGATTCCAGATGCGGACCAGGCACCTGCCCCTCCCGCCACCGCCGTTATCCGCACTGTGCTAATGTTGACGTAAAACACCCTCCGCTCTGAGGATTACAACATGTCTCCCTTTTATCAACTCACGGCCACCAGCCTGAATGACCAGCCTGTCCCGATGGCCGACTACGCTGGCAAGGTGGTGCTGGTCGTTAACACCGCCAGTCATTGTGGATTCACGCCACAATATGCAGGCCTTGAAACACTCTATAAAAAGTATGCCGCCCAGGGGCTGGTGGTGCTGGGTTTCCCCTGCAACCAGTTCGGTAAGCAGGAACCCGGCGGAGCCGATGAGATCGCGCAGACCTGCCACATCAACTACGGGGTGAGTTTTCCGATGTTCGGGAAAGTGGACGTCAATGGCACCTCAACGCACCCGATTTTTCATTACCTGAAAGATGAATTACCCGGCATTTTGGGTGGTCGTATCAAGTGGAACTTCACTAAGTTCCTGATCGGGCGTGACGGCAAACCGATTAAACGATTTGCCCCGACCACCACTCCGGAAAAAATGGAAGCCGCCATTCTTGCTGCCCTTTGAGAGTGTGGCTGTGGGTGATAACCATCAATCAAGAGGATGAATTAACGATGTTCAGGATCAGACATTTATTATCCCTCGTACCCTTCTCGCTCGGGATATGTTGCCTGCCGGTATCAGCGACGACTCAAACCGTGCTCACGCCGCAACTTGCTGCCTGCGAAAGCCAGAATGGTCTGGATGGACGAAGCGGTTCCCCGGATGGTCAGAATGGCAGAGATGGCGTAGCTGGCACCGATTGCCTGAATGGCGGAAACGGTGGCAACGGCGCATCGAATGGAGGCCGGGGCGGGAATGGAGGTAATGGCGCGAATGGTCGAAATGGAGGTAAGGCCGGAATGGGTGGAAGAGGCGCCAATGGAGGCAACGGCGGGGCTGGAGGTCAGGGTGGCAATGGCGGCCAAAACGGGATTCCGGGGATGAGTAGCGCGTAGAGTCAAACTTACCTGGATCTATCCGCTTTGCGCTCAAAGCGGATAATTATCTCTTCATTCAGCATTACGCGTGAGACAACGCCTGTGATACACCATCACATAGCCAGCCTGAGTTTATCTTCCAGTTTCTGCAGCACGAAATCTGCAGCACCATCGAACCCTTCATTCTGTGCCACCACCTGCAGGCCTTCCAGGATGAGCGTTATCTCCTTCGCAAGCGTCTGTGGATCGGTAATACCTGCTGCGCCGCAGAGCGAAACCAGCCTGTTAAACTGCTTCTTCTTGTGAGCAAAGATCAGCTCCCTGATTTCAGGAAATTGACCTGTGGTTTCTGCCAGAGTGTTTGTGAAGGGACATCCTCGCTGTAATGTTCCCGCCAGATTTTCCTTCAGATAACGGGCAAAACCCATAATCTGCGCACCTGGTTGCTGTTCGTATTGTGCCGCCAGCGCCTCCCATACCCGGTTGTAGTCCTCAATCAGTAACGTGATCCACACCTGTACCAGAGCCTCTTTGGACGCGAAATGCCGATATAAGGTCATTTTGGTCGACTCCGCTTTCGCTGCGATTGCATCCACGGTCACCCGGGTTATGCCTTCCTGATAAAACAGACTTTCCGCCGCCTGCAGGATGCGTTCACGAGGTGGCAGTCGGGGTTGTGATGTTCTCTGCATGAGTTTTCCCAGTTGCAACGATACTAACTAGTATCGTACGATACCGATCAGTATCAAAAGATACTACCCAGTATACTTTAAGCGTGCCTTTAAAGCACAAGCAACCCTAAGCGGAAACCATGAAACTGACAGAATATACTTCGTTCGACGGCACCGGCCTGGCTGAACTCATATCCCTGGGCGAGGTAACAGCGCAGGAAGTCAGAGATGCTGCCATCAACGCCATCACGAAAGTGAATGATGAAATTAACGCCGTCATTGAGGTCTGGGATGATGAGTGTGGCCTGAGTTCAGGCGTGCTTCAGGGCGTTCCCATGCTGCTCAAGGACCTGGGAATAGCGGTAAAAAACCGTCGAAATGAACTGGGAAGCCGACTGGCAGCCGGATACGTTTCGTCACAGGATTCAAACCTGACCCGCAAAATGCGGGAGGCAGGGCTTGTACTTTTGGGACGAACAACAACACCCGAACTGGCTGCGAGCACGACCACGGAGCCACGCTTTAACGGTGGCACGCGCAACCCGTGGAATACAGATTACAGTGCCGGAGGTTCCAGTGGCGGTTCAGCTGCCGCGGTCGCGTCAGGCATGGTGCCAGCCGCGCATGCTACTGATGGCGGCGGGTCAATCCGGGTGCCTGCTTCAGCGAATGGTTTGTTCGGACTGAAGCCAAGCCGCGGACGTATCAGCATGGGACCTGATGTCGATGAAGTCTGGTCAGGTCTTGCCGTGCATGGATTTGTCAGCCGAACCGTTCGTGACACCGCTGCGCTACTGAACGCCGTTCAGGGTAATGAGGTAGGTGATCCTTTTATCGTTGCTGCATCCCATCCAAATCTGAATGACTGCGGATCTCAGAATCCGGGTTCACTGAAAATCGGTGTCATGACGCATCCGCTGAACGGTCAGCGCAGCCAGCCAGAAGTCGTCGAAGCGCTCAATAAAACTATCGGACAGCTTATCGCGCTGGGTCATCAGGTGGAGGACGCCACGCCCCAAATCGGCAGTTGGGACAATTTTGTTGAACTGAACACACGCTTCTGGGCAGCTAATACCGCAGCCTGGATCGATGGGCTGGCGTCAGCAACCAGCAATCCCGTTAATAATGAGATGCTGGAACCGGCAAGCCTCGCTCTGTGGAAACTTGGCCATTCTCTTACGGCTACTGAGCTGGTCGGTGCAATGCATATGCGAAACACCGTCACGCAAGCGATGGGGCAATTTTATCAGGCATACGATATTCTGCTCACACCCACTCTTCCCGCTCTGCCAGGTCTGCTCGGTGATTACAATCGTCATCAGCACGACGCAGATGGGCGCGGCTGGATGCATCACGTTTTCAATCAGTCACCGTTTACTGCGCTGGCGAACGTATGCGGAACTCCCGCGATGTCAGTTCCTCTGGGCTTCCATTATTCCCTTAACCTGCCGATTGGCATGCAGTTTTGTGCAGGATTTAATCAGGAGAATTTATTGCTGGCACTGGCGGGTCAGCTTGAAAACGCCTGTCCGTGGCAGACAAGAAAACCGGCGGTTTGTGCTGGTCGCTAAAGACCCGTTCAGGCGCATCGCATAAGGCTTTTTCCAGAAGGTGAAAGCGACGACTTCCTCCCTGCTATTTTTTGTCTTTAAAATAGCGGGGAGAAGCGGAAAAACGGAAAACATTGATTCCGATGGTTTTAACTATTGAAATTTCAACCCTGGGCTGAAAAACAAGGAGATGAATATGCAGTCAGTACACCTCATGGGTGAGGGATATGAGCCTCATGTGACACAGGAGGATGGGAAACTGATCTACTCGCTGCCAGTTGATTCTGGTTTTATGAGCTATGAATTTGCCTTTGAGATCAGCCTTGACGATCTGGCTATTCTCCTTTCCGATGATTACAGACGTGCTGTTCTCGAAATTACGGCGCATACCCTGCTTCAGCGTTCGACGCTTAAAGGGTATGAACGCTTAACCCAGAAAGACTTCGACAAACTGGTCATGAACACTCTCCACTCAACATCAGATTTCCTGCGGACATTTATTTCTGAGATAAACCGTGAACACCACATCGGTATTGAGCATTACGTGCAAGAGATCATGGACCGACGTTCTGCCTCACAATAAAAAACCTGCCCCAGAACAAATCCAAGGCCAGCAAATATCAGTGTTAAAAGTGTTCCTGGCGGGAACAGCATGGGAGAGCGTCTTAATGAGCCAAAACCCTCCCCGCCATACCATCAAACCATCCCCCAACGCCCGACGCTAACCCCTATGCCGTCATGCCGCCATCAATCACCAGTTCGGTGCCGCTGACGTAACTGCTTTCATCGGACGCCAGAAACAGGGCTGCAGCCGCCACTTCATCAGGATTGCCGAGCCGCTTTGCCGGTATGCGTGCGCTTAGCGTCTGCCTGATTTCATCGCTGGCCTGGCTAAACATCGGTGTGTCGGTGGGGCCAGGGCTGAGTGTGTTAACTCTGATGCCGCGCGGTGCCAGCTCGCTGTTCCAGGTGCGGGCATAGGACCGTACTGCGGCCTTGCTGGCGGAATAGGCAGCATAGCCGGGATTGGCGATGCTCCCCGCAATCGAACCCACCAGCACGATGCTGCTGCCCTCGTCCATAAGCCGCACCGCGTGCTGAACCGTCAACACCATGGCGCGTACATTCAGATTAAAGATGCGATCAAGGTGCTGCTCGGTGGTCTCTTCCAGGCTCGCAGGCTCTGACACGCCAGACGAATTAACGAGGATGTCGAGCCGGCCAGCCCTGGTTTTGAGCGTTTCAAACAGACGTTCTAGGTCGCCTGTGCGGGTGATGTCACCGGCAATCGCCTCAACCTCTCCGCCAATCAGCGCAACAGCCTCAGCCAGCTGAGCTTCACGTCGGCCCGTTATAAAAACCCGTGCACCTTCCTGAACAAAACGACGGGCAACAGCGAGGCCAATACCGCTATTACCACCCGTGACCAGGGCGATCTTTCCACTTAGTTTCATTATTACTGCTCCGGATAGAGATTAGACACCCGATGGTATATTTATTATATTTAGTGTCAATTACGCACCTGATGTACACCAGATATCCTCAAGGAAACCTCATGACCACCGATACCACCGTTGTGCTGGCCGAGATCAACAGCACGCGCCCTATTCTGGAACAGGTGGCAAACAAGTGGTCAGTATTGATTCTGACTGTGTTGTGCTCCCAGCCGTCACGTTTTAACGCCATTAAGCGCAGGCTCGATCCCATCACCCATAAGTCTCTGACGGAGGCGCTGCGGCGACTGGAACGTAATGGTCTGGTGAGCCGCCGTGTGATCGCCTCCTCCCCCGTGGCGGTCGAATATTCGATTACGCCGCTGGGCCGGACTTTACAGGATCCGTTTATCGCGCTGGTGAGCTGGGCGAAGCAACATGGGGGAGCGATGGAACAGGCGCAGGCGGTTTATGATGATGGGCGGGATGGGGAAGAATCGATATAAACCTTAGCCCGGACGCTGCTGCGGCATGGCGATAGCGTCAGGTTGATGAGCGGAGAAGTTCAGTAAAAGCCCTGCAGGGCCGCAAACGGATACGCGCAATCCTGGGCGTCAACTAATCCGCTGCGGACTCAAAAAACTGATAAGAGCCATCGCGCCGTGCTTTGGCCTGGTACATCGCCTTGTCCGCGTTTTCGAATAACATTTTGGCCGATGCCGTACCGAAACGGGCCAGGCTGATCCCAATCGCCGCGCCGATGCGCACATCCCTGTTATCAATGGCGAATGGCTCGTGCAGACTGTCGATAATCCGCCGGGCAATGGCGGAAGCGGCTTCGCGGTTGCTGCACTTCGCTGCCACGACAAACTCATCTCCACCCAGCCGCGCCACCGAGTCGCCGGGACGCATGCAGCGTTGCAGCCGTTCACTGAACTGTTGCAATAAAGCATCACCTGTCGCGTGGCCCATCAGATCGTTCACCGCCTTAAACCCATTCAAATCGATAAACATCACGGTGGTGAAAGCCTGATCGTCTGTCTGCGACAGCATGCAGCCCACCTTCTCGATGATCCAGGCACGATTATGCAGTCCGGTCAGCGTGTCCAGGGTCGCCAGCTTCTCAAGATCGCGCATCCGTTCTTTGTCTCGCGTGATGTCGCGTGAAACCAGCACGGCACCAATATTTTTGCCGGAATTAGGGTTGATGACGCCACAGGCTTTTGTGCCCAGATTGATGTAATGGCCGTCACGATGCAGTTTACGCACCTCAACCACATCCGGCAGCACGCCCCCGCTGAAGATGCAGCCCAGCGCTTCAGTGGCTAATCCGCGATCGTCGGGATGAAGGAAATCCACCACCAGCTGGCCGACGACTTCTTCGGCAGTCCAGCCAATCATTTCGCTATAAGAAGGCGAGATGGAAACGTAACGGCCTTCCGCGTCGCAATGGGCAATCAGATCGGTGCTGTTTTCAATTAACAGACGATATTCAGCTGCGGTGCGCAGCGCATCTTCCAGCGCCTTACGCTGTCCGGTCACATCAAGAATGAAGCCGTTATATTGCAGGTGAGATGTACCAGGCTGGGCGTCCGGTAAGCCGGACAAAAGCACACGGCGCGTCTTGCCATCCAGACAGTGGATCGGCACTTCGATATGAAAAGGGGTCAGCATTTCCAGCGCGGCGGTCAGTTTCAGCGCGATTTTCGCATCGTCGTCAGCCTGCGCCAGCCTCAGCCATGAACTCAGCGTCACGCCCTTTAGTTCAGGCATCAGACCCGCCGGGCTTGCCTGACTGGCGACGCAGATACCCTGGGCGTCTGTAGACCAGACAGCGGTAAAAGAGGGTTTGATCATTGTGTTCATGGCGGCCGACTCCGATGTCGCTGACGATATTAAATAAGCTCAATACCCGTCGCTACAGACCTGATTATAACCGTTATTGCCCGCGTGAAGCTGAAGGCGGCTCCGGGGGCAGGTTCATCATTGCAGGAATAACCACCATCAAACGCTGGCTGAAACCGGAACCTCTGCGGCTGCAGTTTCTGAGATGCCATTTCCCTATGGTTCTTCGCAAAACGTCTATGACAGTATGCAGTGTCAGAAGTATGAGCCTGAGGTTATCGGCTCATCTGGCCAGAATCTTTAATGGCAGCGTGATATCTCAGCGATGAGGAAACATAGTGTTTTCAGCTTGTCTGACTCCCTGTACGTCACTGGCGATTTCTGTTTCATCCTTCTTCATCTGTCGGGAGCAACTGGCTAAACCTGAACAGAATGCACAGTCACCTTATAATTATTTAATTTTATTTCTTATAGCGATCTGTCAGCCAGGAGGGCTTTATAGCGCACCTCAGATAACCCGTCACAGGTTTGGGTCGCATATTTCTATCTAACGCCCATAAATAACTTTTTAATACAGGGTGATATACGCTTCACATCTGAATCGAGTTTGACCACAGAGCATTTTCACCGCGACCAGAACGCCGTGAAAACATTTTGAATAAACCCTCAATCCATTCCTGCAGCTTAATCTTTCCTTAAGATTAATCCTATAACCTCTCCACTGTATTAGCCCATGTTGGGCTTTTCCGGAGTATCACCCTATGCAAAATAACAACACAGCCTCTCACGCTCTGAGTAAAGTTCCGGCCGTTACCGCGGCTTTCTGGTTAACCAAAATCGCTGCAACTACCCTGGGTGAAACCGGCGGCGATGCGGTGACTATGTCGATGAATCTGGGGTATCTGACCGGAACACTGATTTTCGCCATCATCTTCCTGATCGCGGTGGTCGTGCAGATCAACCGTCACAGCTTCAACAAATGGATTTACTGGTTCACCGTGGTCGCCACCACTACGGTCGGCACAACGATGGCAGATTTTGCCGATCGCTCACTGAACATTGGTTATCTGGGTGGCACCCTGCTGCTGAGCACACTGCTTATCCTCTCGCTCTTCCTCTGGAAAATCACCTGCGGTACGGTCGCAGTGAGTTCGGTGAACAACGCGGTTACCGAGAGCTTTTACTGGGTCACTATTATGTTTTCCCAGACGCTGGGCACGGCGTTAGGTGACTGGACAGCAGACACAGAAGGTCTGGGCTACGATGGCGGGATACTGCTGTTTGTTGGCGCGCTGGTGATCATCTGGGCGGCCAATCGCTTTACCTCACTTTCACGCACTGCGCTTTTCTGGGCGGCCTTTATCCTGACCCGACCTCTGGGTGCCGTTGTCGGCGATTTCCTGGATAAACCCCTTGCCTCAGGCGGACTGGCGCTGAGTCGCTACGGTGCCTCGCTGACGCTGGCACTGATCATCATCGCCTGCCTGGTGGTGCTGCCACAGCGCCCGGCGATGAAGACGGCAACGGCCAATTAAAACAGCGCGACCGCCAGATTGACAGGCAACGCATTCATACGCGCTATCAGGGCCGCCAGCAATGGCGGCTTTTTTAATCTCTGTTGCATCGTAACCCAAAGATTGCCAAATCAGACTGGACGTTCAAAGGAGATGAAATGGCTATCGGGCGCGGCGGAAAGTACCGGAAGACGCTCTGCAGGCTCCTGCAGATTCACCCGAAAGGCGGTGTTACTGGCATCAAGGCAGACGGTTCTCAGATGCCGGTTACAGATAAACCATATTTCATCGCGGTCATTTGAAAGAATGTAGTAGGCATCTGAAGTTTCAGAGGGGTTAAAACATCCCAGCGCGCGATATGCCGTCTGCGGGGTAAAGCCACTGGAAAGCGGCAGCGGCCTGGGGCCATGCGCTAACTCTTCAATCCTGAGGTAAAGTCCCTGTTCGAGCCACAACATAATGTCACTCCCTGAAGCCAGAGAAAGCGGGCTGAATGTATCGGTGGCCTTACCGCGCATCAGTATGCACGTCGCTACCGCATCAGACGACCGGGTAAGTTGTCCGACATTCAGAATAATTATCCTGATCTGAGCATAGCAGCGGTGCGTTCATGTGCTTTTTTTATCTTCATGGATTGCCGTACTACTCAAGCTTGCTTGCGAGCAGCCGTAGCTGTTCGGCTATCTGCTTTAAATCGCGCTGCTGCTGCCCGGCGCTGCCGGTCGAACTGCGCACCACCAGCTTTGCGGGCAGGATCGAGGAGGAGCGCTGCTCATCCTGCTCACTGGCTAACAACAGACGCGCAACCGCCTCCTTGCCCTGCAAATCCAGATCCAGCGACACCGTCGTCAGCGCCGGATGGAAGAAGGCGCTTTCATAGGTGTCATCATAGCCAATCACCGAAATCTGACCCGGCACCGCCACGCCGCGCTGATGCAGCGCGCTCAGCACACCCAGTGCCATCTGATCGTTACCCACCAGCAGCGCACTAAACTCCGGCGCTTCCCGCAACAGTTGCAGCACACCGTTATACCCACTCTGGGCATCCCAGTTGCCGTGACTGACACTGACGGGCTTCAGCCGGTAACTTTCCAGCGTATCCAGCCAGCTCTTTAACCGCAGATTGGCGGAGACGGACTGCTCAGGCCCGGCCAGCAGCGCAAATTCGCGATGCCCCTGCTCATAGAGATATTTAACGCTGGCGCGGGTGCCATCAGCCGGGTTAAACGAAACGTTAAACACCGAGCTGTAGGGATCCACATCCAGGAACAGGCAGAGGATGTCTTCGTTCTCCTGCACAATCTTTTCAGCGTCGCTGCTCTCCAGCGGGACGTTGATGATGACCTTATCCACCCGCTGAGACTTCAGCTCATTGATACAATTCTGCAGACTTTGATTGACGTTCTCATCAATCATCGCAATCAGCACCTGATAGTCCGCTGCGTTGGCATAACGTTTCACCGCAGCGGCCACCTGTGATGGCGCATGTAAAGCCAGCGATGTGGTCACCAGACCCAGCGTCGTACTCTGCTTCCCCACCAGCTGCTGCGCCAGTCGGTTAGGCACGTAGCGCAGGGTCTCAATTGACTGTTCCACCTTGCGCCGCGTTGATTCCGAGACATTTGCCGACTTATTCAGAACCCTTGATACCGTCTGATACGACACGCCAGCATGACGGGCGACGTCCTCTAAGGTGGCATTTTTTGATTTCATAATTCGCATCTCTGATGACCGATAGCGGAATGGTATCACAGGCAGTAGTTAAGCCAGACTGTCGCAGTCACATTGCGCGAATAAAAAATAAAAGTAATACCTTCACATAGTAAAATTTGGTGATCTGATTCACTAATCGTTACAAATACCGCCACTTTATTTGCAGTGCATCACACATTATCGCGATTTTGTTTGTCACCGATCTGACAAAAGGCGTTTACTGCCGCTGTCATGTGAACGTATTACAAATAAAATTGAGGATAACATGGAAACAAGGTTACGTACTGCTGCTGTGGCGCTTGCTGCGGCCCTGACCTCCCCGACGCTCTATGCCGCTATCGACAACATTGATTTCCATGGCTATCTGCGTGGTGGCGTGGGCGTATCGCAGGATGGCGGTATTGAAGAGTATCAAAAGAACAAGGTGGGCCGTCTGGGCAACGAAGCCGACACCTATGGCGAGGTTGAACTGGGCAGCGAGGTCTACAAAAAGGATGACGTCAGTTTCTACGTCGACACCATGGTCAGCATGTTCTCCGACGGCTCTAACGATAACGAAACCACCTTCGGCGACGACGCACAGTTTGGTTTACGTCAGCTGAACCTGCAGATTAAAGGGCTGGTGCCGGGTGACAAGGATGCGGTGATCTGGGGCGGTAAGCGCTACTACCAGCGTCACGATCTGCACATCATTGATACCAAATACTGGAATATCTCCGGCTCGGGCGCCGGTATCGAAAACTATACGCTGGGTCCGGGCCAGATCTCATTTGCGTGGATCCGTGGCGATGCGAATGACGTGGATTACCGCGTCGATGGCGATAACGACGTCAACATCAACTACCTCGATCTGCGCTATGCCGGCTGGAAACCCTGGAGCGGCGCGTGGACGGAGTTCGGTATTGATTACGCGATGCCGAACACCACCAACAAACAGAAAGAATATGGTGGCCTGTATGACGCGGATAACGGCGTTATGGTCACCAGTGAAATCAGTCAGGACGTGTGGGGCGGCTATCAGAAACTGGTGTTCCAGTACGCCAACAAAGGCCTGGCGCAGAACATGATTTCGCAGGGCGGCGGCTGGTATGACATGTGGAACGATACCCAAAACGCCACCGGCTACCGCGTGATCAACACCGGCCTGCTGCCGATTACCGACAAGTTCTCCATTAATCAGGTCTTCACCTGGGGTTCAGCGGATGATGTGACCGCGCAGACCAGCAAAAGTACCCTGCTGTCGCTGGTGGGCCGGGGACAGTATCAGTTCACCCAGTATGTTCGCGGCATTGGCGAGGTCGGCAGCTTCTGGCAGAAAGATGAGAACAAAGTGGGCAGCGACTACAGACAGGCGGGTCAGAAATATACGCTGGCGCTGGGCCTGGCAGCCGGTCCCGAGTTTATGTCACGTCCGGAACTGCGTCTGTTTGCCTCTTACCTGAATGACTCAGAAGATGGACACAGCTTCAAAGACAACACCAGTAACAACACCTGGAACTTCGGCGTACAGGTCGAAGCCTGGTGGTAACCGCGAAGTCTCCTCATTGTGATCATTGTTAAGCTCTTATGCAGGGGCTTATTTGGATAACCGGCGACGGTTATCCATTTTTTTACTTCGTATTTTACAGCGGCGTGTTATTCCGGCCTGAAGAAACGGGCTTCGAGAAGCTGACGCAGCTGGTCAGACTGCTTACCAAAGATCGCATGAACCTCATGCCCCAGAATCACCACGCCAATCGCCCCGGCCTTCTGCAATCCCGCCGTATCCACCGCCTTCAGCGACGTCACCTTCACGCGAAGCCGCGTTAAACAGGCGTCTACCTGCTCAATATTCTCACGCCCGCCAAAGCAGTTCACCAGACGCTCCAGGAGCTCACTGTCTACTTCAAGCTCTTCCACCGTCAGCGGCTGCCGACTGAAATATTGCTTAAACGATTTCAGACTCACCATGTTGTTCTCCTTCAGATAATAAAAAGGCGGGCTGCTGCCCGCCACTCACGACTGATAAACGAAAACGAGGGGTACAGGCTCGGGACCGCTCACAGAATATACACGCTTCGTGCACCCATCCTGCAATCAGGCTCTAAAAAACCTGCCCTACATCAAGAGTAAAACCCAGCTATTCCTACAGACAATGCCCGGTCTTAAAAGCGATGGGGCATATGCCTGTAGCAAAGCATCACGGGCCAGGGACGGCCCGTGCTGAGCGGGCAGGGATGCCGTCTTTTGCGTCTTTGCGGAAGGCATATGCCCTCTGAGCCGGTAAGCAGACTGCCAGCAATCGCCAACAAACCTGCCCCTGAGCCTGAGTAGCCCTACACCAGTGGCACACTCAAAACTCTGCACCCCCACGGCCCCAGCGTCAGCGATTCCCCAACACCTGCGCCATCAACCAAATCCGTCAGCCCGGCAGGCAATGACACCTGCTGCACCTGCGCCGTAAAGTTCTGCACAAACAGAAACGCCTGCTCGCCATCCGTTCGGCGTTGCACCACCACGCCCGGCGGCAAATCACTCGCCAGCGCACGCGGCAACCCCAGCTGCTTAATCAGCGCAGCATAAAAATCCCGATGGAACGGCAGATCATTACGCGACGCGATATACCAGGCTTTCCCCTGACCGACACGGTTCACCGTCACCGCCGGGGTGCCGGCATAAAAATCACTCTCGTAAGTGGCCAGCGCAGTCGCGCCCTCCAGATGGATATGCTCGCAAAGCTCCCGTGCCTGATACGGCCCGCTCAACCCCAGCTCATTGCCGCGCACACCGCGCACGCCGTTAAACTCCTCATCGGTCAGACTGTCGATCTCTTCTGACCAGATGCCGAGCAGCGGCCGCAGCGGCCCAGGGAACCCGCCGGAATAACAAAGATCGCTCTCATTCACGATGCCGCTCCAGTAGCTGGCCACGAAATGCCCGCCCCGCTCAACATGCGCTTCTGCTCGCGCCGCAAAACCGTCGCGCACCATATACAGCATCGGCGCAATCACCAGATCGTAACCGCTGAAATCGCTATCGCCGTTAATCACATCGACCGCAACGCCCTGTTCCCAGAACGCCCGATAATGCTCGTTCACCGTACGTTCATAATGCAGGCCGAGATTGCGCGGTCCCTGCGCGTTATCCATCGCCCAGCGACTCTCCCAGTCAAAAATAATCGCCACCCGGGCCTCAACCCGACTGCCCATCACCGGTGTCATCGCGGCCAGCATCCGGCCCAGCTCAATCACTTCACGACCGGTGCGCGTATCCAGATGACCGACATGATCGACGACGGCGCCATGAAACTTCTCGACCGAACCGCGGCTCTTGCGCCACTGGAAATACTGCACCGCGTCCGCACCATGCGCCACCGCCTGCAGTGACGACAGAATATGCATCCCCGGTTTCTTTAACTTGCTGGTCGGCTGCCAGTTCGTCGCGCCCGGCGTCGACTCCATCAGCACGAACGGCTTGCCCTGCTTCAGCGTGCGCATCAAATCGTGATACATCGCGGTATAACAGGCGAGCGTGGTCTCATCCTTCTCGTTGTGCCACATCGGGTAGCTGTCCCACGAGATAAAATCGAGCGCCGAAGCCAGCGTCCAGTAATCGTAGTCGTAGAAATACTCCATGAAATTGGTGGTGGCAGGCAGATCGGGATTGGCCTGCTTCAGCGGTTTAATCTCCTCCCGGCAGAAGTCCGTCACCTGCGCGGTCATAAATCGTCGCCAGTCCAGATTCAGGCCATGAATCGACATCTCACCCTGTGGCGCAGGCGAGACAATCTGAGACCAGTCGCTATACGTGTGACTCCAGAAATCGCTCCACCAGGCGAAATTCAGCCTCTCCAGCGTCTCATAGCGCCGCTGCAGCCAGCCGCGAAACGCCTCCTGACAGCGATCGCAGTGACACTCGCCGCCATACTCGTTGGAAATATGCCAGCCGATCACCGCCGGATGATGCGCATAGCGCGCCGCCAGCCGGCTGTTCATCGCCTGCACTTTCTGGCGATAGACCGGCGAAGTCATACAGTGATTATGACGGCCGCCATGCAGGGCGGGTACGCGATCGCGCCCCACGCGTAACACCTCCGGATACGCCTGCGACATCCAGGCCGGACGCGCCCCGCTCGGGGTCGCAAGAAACACAGAAATTCCCTGCAGCCACAGCGTATCGATCACCTCATCCAGCCAGCCAAACTCATAGCGTCCCTCTTCCGGCTCCAGCTTCGCCCAGCTGAAAATACCCACCGACATAACGTTACAGTTCGCCTGCTTCATCATTGCCACGTCGTCATCAATAATGCCCGGCTGGTGCACCCACTGTTCCGGATTGTAGTCAGCACCATGCAGCAGCCGGTTAACCCGGGCGCTGAGCGGGGGAAATTTATTCATACCTGTTCCTCAGAGGAAGACATCAGCGTTAGCGCTAATAATTAATGAAAAACCTGTAGCGAAGGCAGCGCCTTGCCGTGACAGTCAAACAGCGCCTGGTTTTCGCGGGCGTTACCCTGTTTCCATTCGTCGTGGATATATTTCATGCCAGCAGGAGTCGCCCAGGTATTGCCGGGCGCGGGGATCCACGCCGGTTCCCAGTAAACCACGCCCTTGCCGCGATGGTCCGGCACTGCCAGCACCGCTTTGATCAGGTCATGCAGATAGGCCGCCTGACCCTGGACCGTGCCGGGATAGCCGCCCGCTTTTTCTTCTTTAGCCTGGAAACTGTTCTCAGCGTTGTCACAGTTTTCCAGCGTGTAGCCGTAGGCCGCTTCCACCACCATCACATCCTTGTCATAGCGCCGGGAGATATCATCCATATTGGCTTTCAGGGCGCTGATGGGTCCGTTCCAGTAGGTGTACATCGACAGGCCAATCACATCGAACGGCACATCACGCTTAACGATTTCGTCAAACCACCAGCGGAACATGTCGTTTTTCGTGCCCTCGGCCAGATGCAGCATGATCTTCACCTGATGCGGATCGCTGAGGTTTTCGCGCAGCCCGCTGATGCCGGCTTTCAGCAGACCGGCCAGACGATCGAACTCGCCGCCGTTCTGGCCCCAGCTCTTGCCTTCCGGCCAGAGCATGCCGCCATTCAGCTCATTGCCAATCTGCACGATATCCGGCATCACGCCTTCCGCTTTAAAGCGGGCGATGGTGTCGCGCGTATAGTCATGCACCTGCGTTTCCAGCTGCGGAAAGGTCAGCGACTGCCAGGCTTTGGGCTTGAACTGCTTGCCGGGATCGGTCCAGAAATCGCTGTAATGGATATCCAGCAGCAGCTTCAGGCCCGCCGCTTTCACGCGCTTCGCCAGCGCCAGCGTGGTCGCCAGATCGTTGCCGCCACCGCCGTAGGTGTGACCGCTGTCGTCGGTGGGATCGACCCACAGCCGCAGCCGGATGGTGTTAATACCGCTGGCTTTCAGGATGGCGATGGCATCCTGCTGCTGGTTGTCCGCGTTGTAGAATTTCGCGCCCTGCTTCTCCAGCTCAGCCAGCGAGGAGATATCCGCACCTTTGATAAAATCGGCGGGCCACGGCCCGGCAGAGGCGATGACAGGCTGATCGGCGGCGAGCAGCGGTGTCGCCCAGGCCAGCGCCAGGGCGAGAATCAATGTTTTTGGCGTCATGATTTATCCTTTAGTACTGCCTGAGGCCAGGCCGGAAACGAAGTACTTCTGCAGGGCCAGATAGAACACCGCTACCGGCACGGCGATCAGCACGGCACCGGCCGCATAGGTGGTGTAGCTGGCGCCCATTTTTTGCGACACCAGGTTATAGAGGCCAATCGGCAGCGTGAACTGCTCCGGCGTGCGCAAGATGGTGCTGGAGAGAATGAAATCGCCCAGCGGCCCGGTGAAAGAGAACAGCGCCACGACTGCCAGAATCGGTTTCGACAACGGCATGATGATCTCCACAAAGATGCGGAAATTGCCTGCCCCGTCCATGCGCGCCGACTCATCCAGATCTTTGGGAATCGAGTCGAGGTAGCCCTTCATCAGATAGGTGTTCATCGGGATCATCCCGCCGACGTAAATCAGCACCAGCGCCAGATGACTGTTGATTAATCCCAGCAGCTGCGACAGCACAAAAATCGCGATCAGCGCCGAAAACTGCGGAATCATCTGCAGCAGCAGAAACAGCATCAGGCCGTTCTGACGCCCTTTGAACCGAAAACGGGAAAAGGCGTAGGCGGTACAGCTGACGCTGATAAGCGTCAGCACCATGGTCAGGAAACTGATTTTCATCGAGTTCCAGTACCACGTCATATAAGGCACCGTGCCGTTGAACAGGTCGCGGTAGTGCTGCAGCGACGCATTCTCCGGGATGATCGAACTGCTGAGCAGGCTGTTACCTGCATTCAGTGATGCCCCAACCGTCCAGACCAGTGGATAGATGATGATGGTCGAGACGGCCAGCACCACCAGCCAGGTCAGCGACAGGCGTATCCACCTTTCGCGTTTAATACTGCCGGACTTCGCCATAACTGCTCCCTTACGCCATCTCATCTTGTTTAAACGACCGGGTCGCGC
>Ga0308162_1000793_pt1 | contig 29523 bp, 27 predicted proteins | sample PhySR2_FD_201370 | JGI IMG/M metagenome (GOLD analysis project Ga0308162, IMG submission 201370) | Phyllosphere microbial communities from UC Gill Tract Community Farm, Albany, California, United States - DLSLS.R2 | ecosystem: Host-associated > Plants > Phyllosphere > Unclassified | place: USA... | reverse complement strand
GTGGAATCAGCCCGGTAATAACGGACAAGACCGCGACCCGTGGGGAAGCAGCAATAATCAAGGCGGCAACTCTGGGGGAAATGGCAACAAAGGTGGTCGCGAGCAGGGGCCGCCGGATCTGGATGACATCTTCCGTAAGCTCAGCAAAAAGCTGGGTGGGTTAGGTGGGGGTAAAGGTTCTGGCACGGGTGGAAATTCCACTCAGGGACCTCGCCCGCAAATGGGTGGCCGCATCGTGGGCATTGTTGCTGCTGCCGTGGTGATCATCTGGGCAGCCAGCGGGTTCTACACCATTAAAGAAGCGGAGCGCGGCGTGGTAACCCGTTTTGGTAAGTTCAGCCATCTGGTTGAGCCGGGCCTGAACTGGAAACCGACCTTCATTGACGACGTGACCGCTGTAAACGTGGAATCCGTCCGTGAACTGGCCGCCTCTGGCGTAATGCTGACTTCTGACGAAAACGTCGTGCGCGTTGAAATGAACGTGCAGTACCGGGTGACCGATCCAGAACGTTATCTGTTTAGCGTGACCAGCGCGGACGACAGCCTGCGTCAGGCAACCGACAGCGCCCTGCGCGGCGTGATCGGCAAGTACACCATGGACCGCATCCTGACGGAAGGTCGTACCGTTATTCGTAGCGATACCCAGCGTGAGCTGGAAGAGACCATTCGCCCGTACAACATGGGTATCACCCTGCTGGACGTCAACTTCCAGGCTGCACGTCCGCCGGAAGAGGTGAAAGCCGCATTTGACGATGCGATTGCCGCGCGTGAAAACGAGCAGCAGTACATCCGTGAAGCGGAAGCGTACATCAACGAAGTTCAGCCGCGTGCTAACGGTCAGGCGCAGCGTATTCTGGAAGAAGCGCGTGCGTATAAGACGCAGACCATCCTGGAAGCACAGGGTGAGGTTGCGCGTTTCGCGAAGATCCTGCCGGAGTATAAAGCGGCTCCGGAAATTACCCGTGAGCGTCTGTATATCGAAACCATGGAAAAAGTGCTGAGCCACACGCGTAAAGTGCTGGTTAACGACAGCAAGGGCGGGAACCTGATGGTTCTGCCGCTGGATCAGATGCTGAAAGGCGGTTCTGCACCGGCTGCGAAAGACACCAGCGGCGCAAACAACCTGCTGCGTCTGCCGCCAGCCTCAAAGGGCAGCTCCAGCGCGAACACAACGCCTTCTTCGAACGATGGTGACATTATGGACCAACGCCGTGCTAACGCGCAGCGTAACGACTACCAGCGTCAGGGGGAATAAGGATGCGTAAGTCAGTTATTGCGATCATCATCATCGTACTGGTCGTGCTTTACACCTCGATCTTTGTGGTGAAAGAGGGTGAGCGTGGGATCAAATTCCAGTTCAGCAGCGTCGTGCGTGATGGCGACAAGCGTCCGGTGATCTATGAGCCGGGCCTGCACTTCAAGGTTCCGTTTATTCAGTCGGTGAAAACGCTCGATGCGCGTATTCAGACTATGGATAACCAGGCCGACCGTTTTGTGACAAAAGAGAAAAAAGACCTGATCGTTGATTCCTACATCAAATGGCGCATCAGTGATTTCAGCCGCTACTTCCTGGCGACAGGCGGCGGTGACGTTTCTCAGGCAGAAGTGCTGCTGAAACGTAAGTTCTCTGACCGTCTGCGTTCTGAAATTGGTCGTCTGGACGTGAAAGATATCGTTACCGACTCCCGTGGTCGTCTGACTCTCGAAGTGCGTGATGCGCTGAACTCCGGTTCTGCGGGTACGGAAGACGAGGTGGAAACTCCGGCTGCGGATGACGCGATTGCCAAAGCGGCTGAGCGTGTTCAGACGGAAACCAACGGCAACGTGCCGGTGATCAATCCGAACAGTATGGCGGCGCTGGGTATCGAAGTGGTCGATGTGCGTATCAAGCAGATCAACCTGCCTGCAGAAGTGTCTGAGGCGATTTACAACCGTATGCGCGCCGAGCGTGAAGCGGTAGCCCGTCGTCACCGTTCACAGGGTCAGGAAGAGGCTGAGAAGCTGCGTGCAGCGGCGGACTACGAAGTGACCAAGACGCTGGCGGAATCTGAGCGTCAGGGCCGTATCCTGCGCGGTGAAGGTGATGCCGAAGCGGCGAAACTGTTTGCTGATGCCTTCAGCCAGGATCCTGACTTCTACGCCTTCATCCGTAGCCTGCGTGCTTACGAGAATAGCTTCCAGAGCAACCAGGATGTGATGGTGCTCAGCCCGGACAGCGATTTCTTCCGTTATATGAAGACGCCAAGTAACGCGACACGCTAATTAATTTACATTCGGTAAGTCGTAAAGCGAAAGGGTGGCCAATGGGCCACCCTTTTTACGTTAAGTGTAAGGTCTGCGCCTGGTTACAATTCATCGATCAGATAACGAAAATTACAGGTCGTACTGAATAAACCCGCGCCAAGGTGCTGGGTGTCTGCCTGCACCTGAATATCATAAAGCTCAGTGTCGGTCATGGGGTGTTTAGAAATACTGGTGGTGACGCGGGGATCGTCGCAACCCAACACACTGACGGAAACACCGGTAGAAACGTAGCGACAATAGACACCACGATCGTTCATCTGGCTACCATCGCACAACTGACCCCCTTCCATTAAATAGGTTTGTAATATCGTTTCTACCCTGCCGCCATTGGGGGTTAGAATCAGTTGTTTTTCATGTTGAACCTGGTCTTTACTCCAGGAGATATCGTAGGTGGCGACAGGCACCGTCGGGCAAGCCGTTTCGCGTGTTGGAGGCGATGTCCACGATTTTCCGGTAGAGGGATCGATACTCACGGTATATTGCGCGATATTCCATGGGCAATCCTGACCCTCAAAGTGTACGGAGTACGAAACATCTAAACTGCCGCATGCCCACAGGGTGGTGTCAATTCCAGGGCAGTGCGATGAGGCAATGTCATTCTTTTGAGCACGGAGTATCTCTATTTTAGGGAGATGAGAGCTGCTCCAGGAAATTAAAGTGGGCGTGCCTAATCCTCTCTCGACAGCATCGGTTGCATCGTAAAGACCATTTTCAGTGGAATTAGAGGATGGGAACGCCACGTGAAGTTGAATATTAGCTTGAACACTGGGGCTTTTAAGATAAGCAAAATAAACGAGAAAGTGCGTTTGGCTTTTCAGGTTATCGGTAGTCGCCATTGCTGATGATGTGAATAACATCGTCAACATAAGCGAAAAAAGAATAAATAATGCAGGTAATTTTTTCATTTATAAATACTCAAACGTGGCGGTTGCCGTTGCGATAAAAGTACCTGGCATCACCCGAGTCCCGGAAACGGTTTGTAGCCATGCGTTCAGGATCAGTTCGTTACTGCCCGGATTTAACGCGAACGTTGCCCCCGCCGGACGATTGAACAACACTTGCGTGCCTGCTAATGTTTCAAGCCCAATCGCAAAACCACTGGCGGTCGATCCGCTATCAAGGGCCAGAAACCCCGGCAGCGCCTGTTCTTCTGAGCCTGAAAATGTCACCCGTAGGCCGTTTTTCAGCGTTGGTCCACTGCAGTCTTTAAGCGAAATAACCAGCTTTGCGCGTGCCGATTGACCGCGCAACATTAAATCCGGCGCAGCCATTTCTGGAAACACGACCTCACCCAACGTTTCTCCATGTATCACGGGTTTACAAAAGGTGGTCAGCAAGGTTCCACTAAAATGAAGGTTATCCGTCGCTGCAAACAGGGGCTGAAGCCCCCCACACAGCAATAGCCCGCCCATCAGGAGTCGTGCTGTTATTCGATGTATCATTGATAGTCCACCTGAAGCGTTGCCCATGCTTCAAAGTTGCCCTCAGGAAGCGTAACGCCATTTTTTTTAATCGGCACAGCCTTCAGCACCGGCTGCGTCGCTGGATTAATAGTAAGCGCTGTGCCGATGGTAAAAGGTTGATCATCATGAGTTATTTTTATTCCAAGACCGTTAATATCGGTATTGACGGCGGCATCGTTAAAGTCGGACTGCGTCGCCATTAGCGTTAACGTCATGGTCATGTATGCATCACGGACCGTCGAATCACAGTCGATGGTGTAAGGGATTTCCTTCATGTAGTTAATGCCATTGATATCATCGATCTGCATTTCAGCGAAAGGAACTTCAATGGTTTCATTGTTGCTAATGACGCATTGTTGCGGGTTCACAAGATAACCGTGAAAGTTGACATCGGCACTGGCCATGGCGTCATGCGTGAAAACGAAGAGTAATACAAGCATCAATGGTTTCATTGGTAATCGACCACCATTGTTGCGGTGGCATTAAACTCAGCCGCCTGAAGTGATGTCGATGCTTCCTTCACTGGCACGACTTCCAGTTCGGGAGCGGCCTGAGTATAAGTAAAGTTAAGCCAGTCGGTTGTGCCTGGCTTAATCACTGTTTTATCCGCTTTATTCTGTAAGCGCAGCCCAAAGCCCTCAATGTTGGTTTTGAGCACCTGCTCGCCATTAATGACGGTCGTCTCGCCCTGTAACTGCAGCTTGAGATAATCACTTATCCTCGTCTGACAATCCATTGCGTAGTTCACGGGCTGTGTATAGTGTCCACCGTCCACTTTGGTGGTGACAACGTTTCCAAATTCCACCGTTCCGCCGTTGATGACGCAGGGAATAGGAACATTAATTAATACCGTAAGCGACATATCGACGTATTTACTGCCGGCAAAACATACTGTGTTTGCGCTGATGAACACGATGATCAGACTCCAGATGACAGTGCGCAGCATTTCATAATTCTCCTGCGACTATTTCTTCAGACTTTTTTCTTCATTTACGCTGCACGTATTCGCTGCGCATGTGAAGTACAAAGAAGGACGTCCGCCGTAGTCATTTACGTATCCCAGAACAGGTTCGCTGCCGAGATCGGCAGATTTCACCTTCAGCGGCTGGCTGGCGAAGGGGGCGAGTATAATGGGCTCAAAGCCAGCGGCAGTTTTATCCTTGCTGGGACCGGCACTGCTGATGACCACGAAATACGGCGTGGGGTTCTTCACCGTATAGCTGTCGCTGGTTCGGGTAAGCGTCAGCTGATGTTGCCACGGATGCTGGGGATCCAACGCAGGCAGCGCCGCGGGACGATAAAACAGCTTAATCCGCGTTTGAAGAGCGATTTGCAATACGTTAGGTTTGCTGCTCTTCGGCGGGATTTCGCGGATGTTGAAATAGAACATCGTCTCGCGATCCTGCGGCAAAGAGGCCAATCCAGGCATTCCCTGTACTTTTACCTGACCGGTGGCCGTGGGTTCAATTCGTTGAACGGGCGGCAGTACCGTCAGTGGCGAGCTGATCTTTTGTCCTGTACTGGTCTCGATCCATGCTTGCGCCAGATACGGCAGCGATTGGTTGTCGTTTCTTAGCGTGATGCTGACCGATTTTTGATCGCCGCGGAAAATCACGCGCGTTCTGTCAGGAACGACGGCGGCCTGAGCCGCAAGTGTGGACATCAGCAGGCTACCTGCGATGAGTTTTACGGTACGTGAATGAAAAATCTTCATAGTGCTTTTCCTGAGGAGGTGGCGTGAGCTGGTGTCCCGGAAATATTTTCGGGGGTAGGGGGCAGCTTAAGCCGATTCGTTTGTTGCTGAATGGCCGGAATGGTTTGCACCGGCGTGTTTGGACCGACGGGTTTATCGTTGCGGCAGGGTAAAAACACACCATTAAACAGGTCATTCGGGAGTGGGGTTGGAAGCGCGATCTCGCAATGATCGTCGCCATTCCATGAAACCTGCATTTTCTCGCCGGGGTTAACGCCCACCAGATAGACGCTGCCATTTTCATCTACCAGCCCTACCTGCTGTTGGCGATGGTTTTTTACCTCTGCACCAAGCGGTGGGTGGCTACCATTACTCATGCGCAGTACCGCCATGGCTTTCACGCCGCTGATCACATCAAACTGACGATAGCCAATTGCGCCGGACGTGAGCGTTGCCTGAGCAATTGAACGCAAGGCCTCAGCATTCTCCGGGAGGTGATCAATGTCGATGCGGATATCGTTCCGATTGTAGTCGTTAACATCGGATATAATGGCCTTGCCAAAGCGGTTGGTGTAAACCGGATCGCTGTAACCGCCAACCGGGATATCCGGGACGCCGCTGGTGTCCACAAGCAGGCGCGTACCGCCGGGGATTGACGTACGGTGTAGCGCGCCACCCTGGGTGGTTAACGTTGCGCCGCCGGTTAGGGATAATCCCACCGATGAATAGTCTCCATCCACATAGCTGGCATTCATATCCACATCGGCATAGCTACCTGTGTGGCGATAGTAACCATCCACCGATGTGGCATGTTCTGACTGACCAACATTAACCTGGTAGTTGTTATGGTTATCAAGTTGCTCATAATAGCCAACCCGGTTCGAGGTAGAGTTATCGTCGAATGAACCGCTGTAGCTTAGCGTGCGGTTATCACCCAAGGGTACACTCAGCGATAAATAGAGACCGTCATCTTTTTCATTATCGAATTCATTGCGAAAAGCGTTGAGCGACAGGCTGATATTTCTGATACGGCTGATATCAAAATATTTAGAAACCATAACGTTGTAGTTATTCTGGTCCTGACGATCCCAATAGGTTCGTTGCGTCCAGTTGAAATACATGTTCAGCCCAGGTCCGATGAAATTCTGGTTGTAACTCATGGTGAACATCTCTTTATCGTGACCCGCGCGAATATTTTCGCCATTGCGAGCGTCAAGAGACTCATTCATCGTCATGAACTTTTCTTCAGAAAAGCGGTAACCCGCAAAGGAGAGACGGCTGTGCAGTTCGTCGAAGTTTTTGGCATAGCTGATGCGGAAAGAATTGCCCTGCAACGTCCCGGTCCCATAACCGGTGTCTTCGGTCAGGTGTGTACGGGAGTTTGTCACATCAACGGCGAGTGCACCGAGGATAGCCAGATCGCGGCCCACACCCAATGCCAGTGCCTGATAATCTTGTTCGCCAATCATTCCACCGTATAACGACCATCCGTTAGCGATCCCCCAGGACGCTTCTCCAACGCCAAAGGGGGATCCTTCCATATGAAGGTCCCAGCTTTGTGGTCGACCCACTGCCGCTTTATAGCGAACCTGATCCAGGCGGGTCAGGAACGGGATAGAGGCCGTGGTGACATCATATTCCTGAACGTTGCCGTCTTGTTCTTCGACGCGTACGTGCAGATCGCCCGTGGTCGACTGGCTGATATCCTGGATATGGAAAGGCCCTGCCGGTACCTGCTTCTCATACAGAACACGATTTTGTTGGCTAACAATGACCTTAGCGACACTCCTGGCGACGCCAATGATGTCCGGCGCATAGCCTCGAAGATTGGGAGGCAGCATCTGGTCGTCTGTACGTATGCTGGCCCCAGCATAGTTGAAACTGTCAAAGATATCTGACTGCAGATAATCTTCACCCAGCGTCAGCTGCGCGCTAAGACTGGGCAGAGCACGATACGCATAGTAGCGATTCCAGTTCCACTGTTGGTATGTTTGGTCATCCAGACGCTGATAATTTCCTTGCCAGTCAGCGCGTAAACGCCATGCGCCGATATTCGCACCTACTGTACCGTTACCGCTGATATCATGCTCATTACCGCTGCCATCCATGCGATGTTCATGGTCAGCGTTAACGTTATAGTCAAAAAGAATACCTGAAACGCCGTTATCCCAGCGCGACGGGGGATCCCAATTTTTATCGGTGTACTCAAGGTAAGCCTGAGGAAGCGTGATATTTAATGCGGAATGGCTGAGATCGGCTTCAATTTCCATGCCGTCTAACTGCCCAGGTTTCAGGCAGGCGCCATCTTTAATCCAAATGAATTTTTCTGTCAGTGCGGGTTGAATACCTAATAAGGAGACCAATTGAGGTGACAGACACGCAAAGCTATTTTTTGACGAATCGTCCGCAGCGTACCACATAATGGTATGCTCATCTGGCAGGGCGCTATTATTTATAAAAACCTGGAGATCGTAAGAACCTGGTAATACATATCCTTTGCGAGAAAAACGGCTAATGTCATAACTCGCCCCTTCCTGAGATTCCAGGAATTGGGTATTGAATTCTACGTTTTCTTCCGCCAGGCCAATATATGATTGACAGGCAAGCGTAAACGCTATGACATTTGTCAAACTTTTGAGGCTGAAATGAGGACCGGGCGGCATAGTATGAATTATTCCTTCGACATTGCGATGTCATGTTGTTTCATATTCCCCTGCCGCATCATGCAGCAGGGGAATATGTTTATTACAGGTACGTAATCTGGAAACTGGTCATGCTGGAAAATTCACCCGTGTCGACAGTTGCCGCAGCAGTATCGCCCTGAACCCATGCTTTGAAACGCAGGGTTTGATCGGCCATAGCTTTACCCGCTGTATCTTTCTTCATGAGCTGGGTTGCTGCTGTACCCATACGCAGTTCGGTACCTTTGCTGTCAGCCATCACAATGTAGGCGCCTTTCATTTCACCGCCAGCACCCATTAAAGCCAGGTTACCGGCGTGGGTAGTAGATTCGTTACCATTTGCGTTAAAGACAATGGACATATTTGTCTGAGCGTCAAATACGCAGTTTACGAGTTCAATGTCAAAATCAACTTTCTGTGTCAGGCCTGCTTTCAGTGATGCAGTACCCAGGTTTTCGCCCAAACTAATGGTCTGGTTTTCGTCTCCAATCTTAATAGAGCATGGAGATTCTACGATTTTGCCGACAAACGTCACGGTACCATCGTTGGCGCCTGTTGTAGTTTCCTCTGCCTGAGCGACAGACATTGCACTACCCAAAACCAACGCAGCAGCGAGCGTCGTTTTAACAACGTTTTTCATTTTTCATCCTTAATGTATTAAAAAACAGGCATTAATAAATATGCGGTTATTGATAACCAAGTGGAGGTATGCCTCAGTCTCCAGCATCTTTGAAAGCAATTCATGACCCGATCGGAAGAAGGGGAGGGGAACACTTTGAAAAGAGATAAATAACTTAGTTAATGTAAATCCTCATGAACTAAGTGTATTTAATATTATTTTACAAGAATAATCTGTATCACTGATTGTTACAATCAACAATTACTTACATGTATTTTAAGTAATCTTTATGGATTTTGAACATCAAATAATATTTATACTGGGGAGTATGCTATGGGTTAAGTCTGACATACTTTATGATTTTACTCATGATTACCTGGCTTAAAATAATATCCCAGGAGTATATTTGTTAAATAAATATAAATTGTCTTTTATATCTATTATTTAAGTGTATCTTTCTGGGTTGTTCATATTTTAAACGGAAAAAGCGCAGGAAAAATGAGGGCCAAGGTATGTTACAGTCACAGGCATGACAACGGATACGATTCGATAATAGTAAGAAGGATAGTCGCGTGAACTCACACATCTTGCTGGCGCTTGCTCTGGTTTTAGTATTGGAAGGTCTCGGGCCGATGCTCTATCCCCGTGCGTGGAAAAAGATGATTCTGGCGATGACACACTTGCCAGAAAATACGTTGCGTCGATTTGGTGGTGCTCTTGTGGTTGCCGGGATCGTTATCTACTACATGTTGAGGAAAACGATTGGCTGATCAAAAAGTGGTCGGATTTGGCATGTTTTAGGGTCAAAAAGTGCTGTATATCTGAAAAAGCGATGGTAGAATCCATTTTTAAGCAATCGGTGATTTTGAAAAAATGGGTAACAACGTCGTCGTACTGGGCACCCAATGGGGTGACGAAGGTAAAGGGAAGATCGTTGATCTTCTGACTGAACGGGCTAAATATGTTGTACGCTATCAGGGCGGTCACAACGCAGGCCATACTCTCGTAATCAACGGTGAAAAAACCGTCCTCCATCTTATTCCATCAGGCATTCTTCGCGAAAACGTCACCAGCATCATCGGTAACGGCGTCGTGCTGTCTCCTGCTGCCCTGATGAAAGAGATGAAAGGTCTGGAAGACCGTGGTATTCCTGTTCGCGAGCGTCTCCTGCTCTCCGAAGCCTGCCCGCTGATCCTGGATTATCACGTGGCGCTGGATGTGGCACGTGAAAAAGCGCGTGGCGCGAAAGCGATCGGGACGACCGGTCGTGGTATCGGCCCGGCTTACGAAGACAAAGTAGCACGTCGCGGTCTGCGCGTCGGCGACCTCTTCGATAAAGCGACCTTTGCTGAAAAACTGAAAGAAGTGATGGAATATCACAACTTCCAGCTGGTTAACTTCTATAAAGCTGACGCCGTTGACTACCAGAAAGTGCTGGATGACGTCATGGCGATTGCTGACATCCTGACCGGTATGGTTGTTGATGTTTCCGATCTGCTGGACCAGGCGCGCAAGCGTGGCGATTTCGTCATGTTCGAGGGTGCGCAGGGTACGCTGCTGGACATCGACCACGGTACCTATCCGTACGTGACCTCCTCTAACACCACCGCAGGTGGCGTGGCGACCGGCTCTGGTCTGGGTCCACGTTATGTGGATTACGTTCTGGGTATCATCAAAGCGTACTCCACGCGTGTGGGTGCAGGTCCATTCCCGACCGAGCTGTTTGATGAAACTGGCGAGCTCCTGTGCAAGCAGGGTAACGAGTTTGGCGCGACCACCGGTCGTCGTCGTCGTACCGGCTGGCTGGACGCGGTTGCCGTACGTCGTGCCGTGCAGATCAACTCCCTGTCTGGCTTCTGCCTGACCAAGCTGGACGTGCTGGACGGCCTGAAAGAGGTGAAAATCTGCGTAGGTTACCGTATGCCAGATGGCCGCGAAGTGACCACCACGCCGCTGGCTGCTGACGACTGGGAAGGCATCGAGCCAATCTACGAAACCATGCCGGGCTGGTCTGAGACCACCTTCGGTGTGAAAGAGCGTAGCGGCCTGCCGCAGGCGGCGCTGGATTACATCAAGCGTATTGAAGAACTGACCGAAGTGCCGATCGATATTATTTCTACCGGCCCGGATCGTACTGAAACGATGATCCTGCGCGACCCGTTCGACGCATAATCTTCGTGACTGCTGGCCTGCGGGGTGACCCGTAGGCCGGATAAGCGTAGCGCCATCCGGCGACCCCTCCTGGATATCCGCTTTTTCGCCCCGTCTGTCAAATAAATTAGCCGCTACCTGGCTGGCTGGTTTATCATCATTAATGAATATCTCTGCGGTTTGACCGCGTTTTTCCTTATTTCCTGAGGTTGATGTGCAGTTAACAAGTTTCACCGATTACGGCTTACGCGCGCTCATTTACATGGCGTCGTTACCCGCCGGGAAAATGACAAGTATCTCTGAAGTCACAGAGGTATACGGCGTGTCCCGTAATCATATGGTCAAAATAATCAATCAACTTAGTCGTGCCGGATACGTTGCTGCCGTCCGCGGGAAGAATGGTGGGATCCGCCTGGGTAAACCGGCGCAGAGTATTCGTGTTGGGGATGTGGTACGTGAACTGGAGCCCTTGTCTCTGGTGAACTGCAGCAGCGCATTTTGCCACATCACCCCCGCTTGTCGCCTGAAACAGGCGCTTTCTCAGGCCGTGCAAAGTTTTCTCAAGGAACTGGATAACTACACGCTGGCCGATTTGGTTGAAGAGAATCAACCGCTTTATAAATTATTGCTGGTGGAATGAAGAAAATTTCCACCGGAGCTGACAACGGAGGAACCGACATGTCACAAGATCCTTTCCAGGAACGCGAAGCCGAAAAATACGCGAATCCTATCCCCAGCCGCGAGTTCATCATTGAACACTTAACAAAACGCGAAAAACCCGCCAATCGTGAAGAACTTGCCGTTGAACTGAACATTGAAGGTGAAGAGCAAATTGAAGCCCTTCGCCGCCGCCTGCGCGCCATGGAACGTGACGGGCAACTTGTCTTTACTCGTCGCCAGTGCTACGCGCTGCCAGAACGCCTCGACCTGCTGAAAGGCACCGTTATTGGTCATCGCGATGGCTTCGGCTTCCTGCGCGTGGAAGGCCGTAAAGACGACCTGTACCTCTCATCCGAACAGATGAAGATGTGTATTCACGGCGACCAGATCCTGGCGCAGCCGCTGGGTGCAGACCGTAAAGGCCGCCGCGAAGCGCGCGTGGTCCGCGTGCTGGTGCCGAAAACCAGCCAGATTGTAGGCCGTTACTTTACCGATGCGGGCGTAGGCTTTGTGGTGCCGGACGACAGCCGTCTGAGCTTCGACATTCTCATCCCGCCTGAAGAGGTGATGGGCGCACGCATGGGCTTTGTGGTGGTGGTGGAACTCACCCAGCGCCCAACCCGTCGCACCAAAGCGGTGGGTAAAATCGTCGAAGTGCTGGGCGATAACATGGGCACCGGCATGGCCGTCGATATGGCGCTGCGTACCCATGAAATTCCGTATGTCTGGCCGAAAGCGGTTGAAGATCAGATTGAAAACCTGCGTGAAGAAGTGCCGGAAGAGTCCAAAGCAGGCCGCGTGGATCTGCGCGATCTGCCGCTGGTCACCATTGATGGTGAAGACGCCCGTGACTTCGATGATGCCGTATATTGCGAGAAAAAACGCGGTGGCGGCTGGCGTCTGTGGGTGGCTATCGCGGATGTGAGCTATTACGTGCGTCCGCACACGCCGCTGGATAACGAAGCGCGCAGCCGCGGTACGTCGGTCTACTTCCCGTCGCAGGTTGTACCGATGCTGCCAGAAGTGCTCTCCAACGGCCTGTGTTCCCTCAACCCGCAGGTGGACCGCCTGTGTATGGTCTGCGAGATGACCATCTCCAGCAAGGGACGTCTGACGGGCTATAAGTTCTACGAAGCGGTGATGAGTTCTCATGCGCGCCTGACCTATACCAAGGTCTGGCATATGTTGCAGGGCGATCAGGATCTTCGCGAACAGTACGCGCCGCTGGTCAAACACATCGAAGAGCTGCACAACCTCTACAAAACGCTGGATCAGGCGCGCGAAGAGCGCGGTGGGATCTCGTTTGAGAGTGAAGAGGCGAAGTTTATCTTTAACGCTGAGCGTCGTATCGAGCGTATCGAACAGACTCAGCGTAACGATGCGCACAAGCTGATTGAAGAGTGTATGATCCTGGCGAACATCTCGGCGGCACGTTTCGTTGAGAAAGCCAAAGAGCCTGCGCTGTTCCGTATTCACGACAAGCCAACCACGGAGGCCGTAACCTCGTTCCGCTCCGTGCTGGCTGAACTCGGCCTGGAGCTGCCTGGCGGTAATAAGCCTGAGCCACGCGATTACGCCGAGCTGCTGGAATCCATCAGCGATCGTCCTGACGCGGAAATGCTGCAAACCATGCTGCTGCGCTCCATGAAGCAGGCGATTTACGATCCTGAAAACCGGGGCCACTTTGGTCTGGCGTTACAGTCGTACGCGCACTTTACCTCGCCGATCCGCCGTTATCCGGATCTGTCCCTGCACCGTGCGATCAAGTATCTGCTGGCGCACGAGCAGGGTCATAAAGGCAACACGACCGAAACCGGAGGGTATCACTACTCCATGGACGAGATGTTGCAACTGGGCCAGCATTGTTCCATGACCGAGCGTCGTGCGGATGAAGCGACGCGCGACGTGGCGGACTGGCTGAAGTGTGACTTTATGCTGGATCAGGTGGGTAACGTCTTTAAAGGCGTGATTGCCAGCGTCACCGGCTTTGGCTTCTTCGTGCGTCTGGATGAGCTGTTTATCGACGGTCTGGTGCACGTTTCCAGCCTCGATAACGATTACTACCGCTTCGACCAGGTCGGACAACGTCTGATCGGCGAATCCGGCGGCCAGACCTACCGTCTGGGCGATCGGGTGGAAGTGAAGGTTGAAGCCGTGAATATGGACGACCGTAAAATCGACTTCAGCCTCATCTCCAGCGAGCGTGCTCCGCGTAACGTCGGCAAAACCGAGCGTGAGAAAGCGAAAAAAGGCGGTAACGGTAAAGCGGGCGGTAAGCGACGTCAGGCAGGTAAAAGAGTAAACTTTGAGCCAGACAGTGCTTTCCGTGGCGAGAAGAAACAGAAGCCCAAGGCGGCGAAAAAAGACGCTCGTAAAGCGAAAAAACCGTCGACCAAGACCCAAAAAATAGCGGCCGCGACCAAAGCGAAGCGCGCGGCGAAGAAACAGCAGGCGGAGTAATTTCCCCTCACCCTGACCCTCTCCCCAACGGGAGAGGGAAAATATTTATTACGAGAACCATCAATGAGTGAAATGATTTACGGCATCCACGCGGTGCAGGCCCTGCTGGAGCGCGCGCCGGAGCGTTTTCAGGAAGTTTTTATTCTGAAAGGGCGTGAAGATAAACGTCTGATGCCGCTGATCCACGCGCTGGAAGCGCAGGGCGTAGTGATCCAGCTGGCGAACCGCCAGTATCTGGATGAAAAAAGCGAAGGTGCTGTACACCAGGGTATTATCGCGCGCGTGAAGCCAGGCCGTCAGTATCAGGAGAACGATCTGCCGGATCTGATCGCCGGGCTGGAGAACCCGTTCTTCCTGATCCTCGATGGCGTAACCGACCCACATAACCTGGGCGCGTGCCTGCGTAGCGCCGATGCAGCAGGCGTGCATGCGGTGATTGTGCCAAAAGATCGCTCCGCGCAGCTTAACGCTACCGCTAAAAAAGTCGCCTGCGGCGCGGCGGAAAACGTCCCGTTAATCCGCGTGACTAACCTGGCGCGCACCATGCGTCTGTTGCAGGAAGAAAATATCTGGATCGTAGGAACAGCCGGTGAAGCGGATCACACCCTGTACCAGAGCAAAATGACCGGCCGTATGGCGCTGGTGATGGGAGCGGAAGGCGAAGGTATGCGTCGTCTGACGCGCGAGCACTGCGATGAGCTGATCAGCATCCCAATGGCGGGCAGCGTATCGTCCCTGAACGTTTCCGTTGCGACGGGTATCTGCCTGTTTGAAGCGGTGCGTCAGCGCGGGTAGCCTGTTGTGCCGGGTGGCGGCTTCGCCTTACCCGGCCTACAAAAGCATGGTACCGTAGGCCCGGTAAGCGTAGCGCCACCGGGCAACAATCTCACTCCTCTAACGACCGTAAATGGTCATCCTTTCTCAGCGTCATCAGCGCGAAAATACTCACCACCGCCGTTGCCATCACGTAGTACGCCGGAATATCCAGATTGCCCGTCTCTTTAATCAGCCCGGTAATGATCAGCCCCGCACAGCCCGAGAAGATCGCATTCGACAGAGAATAGGCCAGCCCCAGCCCGGTATAACGCACGCGCGTCGGGAACATCTCAGACAGCATTGCCGGCCCCGGCCCTGCCAGCATCCCAACCAGACCCCCCGCAATCAGCACCACAATCGCTTTGACTGCCAGCGTACTGGATTCCGCCTGCAAAATTTTCAGCAGCGGCAGGGCGAGGATCAGCAGGAGCACGGTGGCGATAATCATCACCGTGCGCCGCCCGATCCTGTCGCTCAGCATGCCCGACGGAATGATCGTGAGCGCAAACCCAATGTTAGAAATCACCGCAATCAGTAACGCCTGGTTAAAACCGGTGTGCAGCGCAGATTGCAGATAGGTCGGCATAATCACCAGATAGGTATAACCCGCCGCAGACCAGACCATCACGCGGCCAATGCCCATCAGGATGGTTTTGAACGTGGCGGCGGTGCTGGCCTGAGTAACAACCGGTTTTTCCCGTTGCTGCACAAAGCTCGGCGTCTCTTCCATGCTCACCCGCAGCCATAGCGCGACCGCACCCATCGGCAGCGCCAGGAAGAACGGAATGCGCCAGCCCCAGTCGTGCAAGGCTTCAGGGGAGAGCAGGGCAGAGAGCAACGCGACAATGCCTGCGCCCGCTAACAGCCCGAGCGCCACGGTAAAGGACTGCCATGCCCCGTAAAGACCGCGCTTGCCGCGCGGGGCGAACTCCGTCATCAATGAGACCGCACCGCCATACTCACCGCCCGCGAACAGTCCTTGCAGAATACGCAGGAGCGTAACGATCAGCGGCGCGGCAATCCCGATACTGGCGTAGACCGGCACAATACCGATGGCAGCGGTGGCGAGCGTCATCAATACCAGCACTATAATCAGCGTCGGTTTGCGGCCAATCCTGTCGCCAATGCGGCCAAAGACCACCGCACCCAGCGGACGGAAGAAGAAAGCGATGGCGAACGAGGCCCAGGTGAGGATCAGGCTGGTGAGCTCCGCTTCCCCCTCAAGCTGGAAGAAGTTTCTGGCAATCACCGTTGCCAGAAAACCGTAGACCGCAAATTCATACCACTCGATGAAATTACCGATGGAGCCTGCAATTAATGCACGCTTGTGCGCATCCTGTTGCATAACGATCCTCACATAAACGGGGTAAGAATAAATTATTCAGCATTGGTGAAGTAATGAAATAGTTTATTCTTATATTCTGTGAGCTATTTCACGAATGATATCAACACGATCGTCATCGTGTGACCCCCCTCCCATGCAGCGTGCATGCCCTCTGTCCATACTTACCTTTATTGCCAATGAAAGGAGGGAGACAGCATGCACTGGCAGACACATACCGTTTTTAATCAACCTGCACCGCTATCGAACAGCAACCTTTTTCTCTCTGATTGCGCCCTGCGCGATGCGGTAGCGCGCGAAGGGGCTGAGTGGGATGTGGATCTTCTTGCCAGCATCGGACAGCAGTTGGGTACGGCGGAGTCGCTGGAGCTGGGCAGGCTGGCGAACGTTAATCCGCCGGAACTGCTGCGTTATGACGCCACGGGAGCGAGGCTGGATGACGTCCGCTTTCATCCGGCATGGCATCTTCTGATGCAGGGGCTTTGCGCCAACCGGGTGCACAACCTGGCGTGGGAGGAGGAGGCGCGGAAAGGATCGTTCGTCGCCCGGGCCGCGCGTTTTGTGCTTCATGCACAGGTGGAGGCGGGAACGCTATGCCCGGTGACCATGACCTTCGCCGCCACGCCGCTGTTGCTACAGTCGCTGCCCAAACCGTTTCACGACTGGTTAACGCCGCTGATGAGCGATCGCTACGATCCCCATCTCGCACCGGGGGCGCAAAAGCGCGGCCTGCTGATCGGCATGGGGATGACGGAAAAGCAGGGCGGTTCGGACGTACTCAGTAATACCACCAAAGCAGAGAAATGCAGTGATGGCAGTTACCGGCTGGTGGGGCACAAATGGTTTTTCTCCGTGCCGCAGAGCGATGCGCATCTGGTGCTGGCGCAGGCGAAGGGCGGGCTTTCCTGCTTTTTTGTTCCGCGTTTTTTACCCGACGGGCAACGTAATGCCGTGCGCCTTGAGCGTCTGAAGGACAAGCTCGGTAACCGTTCAAATGCCAGCAGTGAGGCTGAGTTCCTTGATGCTTACGGCTGGCTGCTGGGCGAAGAGGGTGAAGGTGTCCGGCAAATTCTGAAGATGGGCGGGCTGACGCGCTTTGACTGTGCGCTTGGCAGTCACGGATTGATGCGCCGTGCGCTCTCGGTGGCGCTTTATCATGCCCATCAGCGGCAGACCTTCGGCAAAAATCTGATCGACCAGCCGTTAATGCGCGACGTGCTAAGCCGTATGGCGCTGGTGCTGGAGGGACACACGGCACTGCTGTTCCGACTCGCCCGGGCGTGGGACAACCGCACCGACCCGCAGGAGGCCGCATGGGCGCGGCTTTTCACTCCGGCGGCAAAATACAGCGTCTGCAAAGCGGGCATACCGTTTGTGGCAGAGGCAATGGAGGTGCTGGGCGGTGCAGGCTATTGCGAAGAGAGTGAACTTCCGCGGTTGTACCGTGAAATGCCCGTCAACAGCATCTGGGAAGGCTCTGGCAATATTATGTGCCTGGATGTACTGCGCGTGCTGGCGAAGCAGTCGGGCATTCTCGACCTGCTCGCCGATGATTTCGCGCAGGTCAAAGGTCAGGACAGGCACTTCGATCGCAGCTGGCGGCAGCTACAGCAGAAGCTGCGTAAACCGCAGGAAGCGCAGGGCAGGGAGATCGCGCGGCAGCTCTTTTTACTCGGGGCCGGAAGCCAGATGCTGCGGCACGCATCGCCGCCCGTGGCGCAGGCGTGGTGCCGCATGATGCTGGATACCCGAGGCGGCACGCTGATGAGCGAACAGGTGCAAAACGACCTGCTGCTGCGCGCCACGGGCCGGGTCGGTTAAGCCTTCAGCTGGAACAGGCTCACCAGCCGGGTGAGATGTGAACCCTTCTCGCGCAGCGTCTGTGCCGTCTGCTCGCTGCGTGAGATGCGATCGGCATTGATGTGCGATGCCTCACCGATGTGCGTCATCGCCAGATTCACCTGACCAATCCCCGCAGACTGCTCGCGGGAGGCGTGGTTGATCTCGGTGACAAGCTGGCTGATGTTATCGATATGAACAATGATGGCATCCATCGCCAGACGCGTCTGCTCAGACAGCGCATGGCCTTCGCTCACCTTGTTCAGCGTGTCGCCAATCAGCTGTTCAATCTCTTTTACCGCGTTGGCGCTGCGTGCGGCCAGGGCGCGCACCTCTTGCGCCACCACTGCGAAACCTTTCCCGTGCTCGCCCGCCCGCGCCGCTTCAACCGCCGCATTGAGCGCCAGGATATTGGTCTGGAAAGCGATGGACTCAATCACGCGGGTAATGTCTTCAATGCGTTTCGATGCATCACGAATATCATCCATGGTGGAAACAGCGTGGGTCACCGTCTCTCCACCCTGATGCACCGCGCGTGAGGTTTCCCCCACCAGCTGCTGAGTTTGCTCCATGTTGGCGGCATTTTGCTGCACGGTGGCGGCTAATTGCTCCATGCTGGCGGAGGTCTCCTCAACGCTGCTGGCCTGTTTGTTGATCTGTTCAGAGATCTCGCCGGTGTCTGAAGCCAGCGCGTTAGTCCCCAGATGGATTTCGCTTGCGGCCTCGCGGACCTGCAACACAATTTTTTGCAGGCCGCCCCCGATCCCGTTGATGGCATCAATCAGCTGGCCGACCTCATCCTGGCGGGTTACCGGCAGGCTGGCGCGCAGATCGCCTGCGGCATACTGCCGGGCAAGCGCAATCACTGCGCGTAGTGGGCGGGTTAGCATCCGGCGAATGAGGATAACGAACAGGCCCGCGAAGAGCGCGGATAGCACCACGCCCGCCATCAGGAAGCGATCGCGCAGCGTGGTGACGCTTGAAAGCAGTACGGCTTTATCCACTTCACCCACGATGGTCCAGTTCCAGCCCGGCAGCGGCGTGTAGGCAACTTTGAGCGTACGGCCATCTGCGCTCACGCGCTCCAGCGTGCCGGCTTTATCACTCAGAAGCTGCTGCTGTGTCGCCGTGTCCCAGTTGGGCAGTTTGCCCTCATCGCTGGCATGGAACAGATACTGTCCGCGCGTTTTGCCGCTGCTGCGATCCAGTACAAAGAAGTGGCCGCTCTCGCCCAGACGACGGTTAAGGATTTTCTCGCGCATGACGTTCCACGAATGGGTGATGTCCACACCGACAAAGATAATCCCGATAACCTGGCCTTCCGCATTTTTAACAGGCTGGTACTGCGTGATATAGCGCTTGCCGAACAGCAGCGCGAGGCCACGATAGACCTTCCCTTTGGTGACAGCCGCAAATGCCGGGCTGGTGGTATCAAGAACGGTTCCGATGGCGCGGTCGCCATTCTCTTTGCGCAGCGACGTGGCCACGCGGATAAAATCGTTACCGCTGCGGACAAACAGCGTCGAGATGGCGCCCGTTCGGCTCAGGAAGTCATCAGAAAGCGTATTGTTTTCATGCAACTCCGTTTCGCCGCCTTTCAGCAGAGGAACGGTAAGCCCGTTTATGGTCCGGCTCTGGCTGCTGTCGCTGTTCAGCGGCTGTGGCAAAAAGGTCGTGAACAGACGGGTATAGCTTTCAACCTCTTCGCTCAGGCTGGTGTTGAACATCTCAACCATATCCACCATGCCGGTGGACTGGTTGTGCAGGTCTTCAACCGCAAGATCTTCAAGCTGCTGGCTGGCGTTGTGGCTCAACAGAAAAGTGAACAGCAAAAAAAGCGTGGCGACACTTGCACCTGTTAGCAGCGATAGCTTCGTGCCCAGACCTGCCCGGCGGAAAAAGGTGATCATAAATTGCTCATTATTGAAAAGTGATGGCTGTTCAACGGCAGAGCGAAGAGAACGTTTATCTGTTTAATGTAACTGAATGTTACATGTTTGTTTTTATTAAGTTTCGGGAGAGGTAAAAAATTTGCAAAATTGAAAAGCCACTAAAATTAAGTGGCTTTTATCGGAAGGGATTATGCATAAAGAATGGCCTGCACGCGCCAGTGATTAACATGGTTATCTTCCTGCATCTGGACGATGCGATACCAGGATGCGCCCTGTTCATCGGCCTTCAGGGCGACGACACGTTCAACGTCTTGCGGACTTCCCGTGATATTATTGACGGAGATCTGACCAATCTCGTTCAGGCCCGTGACGCAATCCGCGCTGGCAAATTCGGCCGACTGCGCTGTGGTGCTCAGCAGGCCCGCTGAAAGCAATAGCGTCGTTAAAGCAAGGGTTCGTTTCATCGTCAGCTCCTTTTCACGTGTCTCCGGTATCCGCCGGGCAATCCTTCGCGAATAAACTCATTTCCATTGTTGCTGGCATGGAGTTTATTGTGGACAGGAAAATGTCTACGGACGCAAAGCAGTGTAAAAGTCGTTCAAATGATGATGCTTACTTACGGTACAAAATTCCCTGGGCGTACCACTGTCCCGTAATAATGGTTTCATCAATCATCGTGATGACGTAATAATCTGCTTTTGCGGCAACTGCCTGTGCTTCAATTGCGTCTTCTGCATCATCCGGGGAACCACGAACCATCGCGGATACGGTACCCAGGCGTTGTAATCCTTCCGTCTGATTACGACGAATTTCCTGAGGATGATCGGTAACCGGCGGCGCCGGTTCTGGCGTACCCTGCAATATGGAACATCCGCTGAGCAGTGAGGCCAGCAATAAAGCCGTAAGCCTGCGCATAAACCTGTCTCTTTTCCTGATAGCCATAGTGTAGTTGTCTGCGAATTTAGTTTTGGGGGAATGTTCCCGAAGTGTTATCTGGGACGTAGATTTCGAATGAAAATATCGTGAAACCGTAATCCAGCTCTCAACATTATGAATCATTCATCAGCACAGGATCGACAATGATTGAAATTGAAACTCGCCAGCTGAGTGGGCATGAAATCATCCATGCTTTTCCGGCTGGTAAAGATGAACAGCCGCTGCCGACGGTAGTTTTCTATCATGGCTTTCTCTCCTCGAAGCTGGTCTACAGCTATTTTGCCGTCGCGCTGGCGCAGGCCGGTTTCCGGGTGGTCATGCCTGATGCGCCGAATCATGGGGCACGCTTTACGGGCGATGAGCAGGCGCGGCTGGGGCTGTTCTGGCAAACGCTGCACGGCAATCTGACCGAGTTCGCCGGGCTGCGTGACGCGCTCTTGCAGGCCGGGCTGGTGGAGGGGAAACGGCTGGCGGTCGCAGGCGCATCAATGGGCGGAATGACGGCGCTGGGAATCATGGCCAGGCATCCGGAGGTGACGTCTGTCGCTTGCCTGATGGGATCGGGCTACTTTACGTCACTGGCAAAGACGCTGTTCCCGCCGCAGGCCCCTCAGGAGATTGAGGCCCTGTTGTCTGAATGGGACGTCAGCCATGCGCTTTCGCAGCTGGCCGATCGTCCGCTGCTTCTGTGGCATGGGGACGCCGATGACGTCGTACCGCCCGGTGAAACGTTCCGCCTGCAACAGGCGCTACAGCGTGAAGGGCTGGACAGCAATCTGACCTGCCTGTGGGGAGCAGGTGTCCGGCACCGTATTACCCCGGCCGCGCTGGAGTCAACCGTGGAATTCTTCCGTCAGCACCTTTAAACGCGCAGCACTGTGACACCCTGATCCTCCAGCTTGCTGAGGATCTCGGGGTTGGCGTTTTTGCCGGTGATCACCATGCTGATTTGCTCGGCGCGGCTGAAAAGCATGCCGGCGCGTTCACCGACCTTGCTGCTGTCGACCAGCACCACCAGTTTGCCCACTACGTTAAGCATGTTCTGTTCTGCCATTGCGGTGAGCATATCGGTTTTATACAGGCCATCCGCCGTCAGACCTTTGCCGCTGGTAAACATCCAGTGCCCGGCGTAGAGGCTGTTTTCACTGTCCTGCGGGCTAAGGGTGATGGACTGGCTCTTGTTATACTGGCCGCCCATGATCACCACGCTTTCATGTTCCTGGTCAATGAGATAGTTAGCCAGCGGCAAATAGTTGGTGATGATTTGCACCGGCTTGCCGCACATCTCACGGCCCAGCAGAAACGCCGTCGAACCGCAGTTGATCACCACGCTTTCTCCAGGATTTACCAGCTGTGATGCCGCTCTGGCAATCCGCACCTTTTCATCGTGATTCTGCGCCTGGTGGATGTTCATCGGCGTCCAGCGTGGACGCTGCTGGCTGATGGCCTCTGCACCGTTGCGGACTTTTTTCAGCTTGCCGCTCTCATCCAGCTTGTTAATGTCCCGCCGCGCGGTAGCGGGGGAGATCCCTAAACGTTCGATCACTTTCTCGACGGTGATAAACCCTGTTTGCGCCAGGAGTTCCAGTAAAATTTGATGCCGTTGCGCTTCCGTCATGAGCTATTCCGATAAGAATTGATTTGAAAAGATGATATTTGAAATAGCGTGAAATTACTAAGATAAATATGACATCGCCAGACGCAAGGTCTGGCGATTGGGCCTCAGAATCAGAGGAAGGATTTGAACGGCAGATCGGGTTCAATCGTAAAGCAATCATCGAAACCACGCGGGTAGTGGTACTCAAGATTGTCTTTATCCAGCGGCCAGGTGAACTTGCCGCCAACCTGCCAGATGAACGGCTTGAAGCCATACTTGAGGCGGTCTTTTTTCATCTCCCACAGGACGCGGATCTCTTGCGGATCGGCCTGGAAGTTTGACCAGATATCGTGGTGGAACGGGATCACCACCTTGGTGTTCAGCGCTTCGGCCATACGCAGCATATCCGCGCTGGTCATTTTGTCGGTGATCCCGCGCGGGTTTTCACCGTAAGAGCCAAGCGCCACGTCAATCTGATGCTCGTTACCGTGCTTCGCGTAATAGTTGGAGTAGTGGGAGTCACCGCTGTGATACAGGGAACCGCCAGGCGTTTTGAACAGGTAGTTCACCGCGCGCTCATCCATCCCGTCTGGCAGTACGCCTGCGGCTTTCTGGTCGGCAGGCAGGGTGATCAGCGCGGTACGGTCAAAGGCATCCAGCGCGTGAATTTCAATGTCTTTGATTTTCACTACGTCGCCCGGCTTCATCACGATGCAGCGCTCTTTTGGCACGCCCCAGCCAATCCACAAATCCACGCAGGTCTGCGGCCCAATAAACGGTACGTCGTCCGCGCAGTTTTGCATTACCGCTGCCGCCACGTTCACGTCGATATGATCGTTGTGATCGTGGGTAGAGAGTACGGCGTCGATCTGACGAATGGCAAAAGGATCCAGCACGAAAGGCGTGGTGCGCAGGTTCGGCTGGAGCTTTTCAACGCCGGCCATACGCTGCATCTGGTGGCCTTTTTTCATCAGTGGATTGCCGTGGCTCTGTTTGCCGGTGCCGCACCAGAAATCAACACAAATGTTGGCGCCGCCTTCTGATTTCAGCCAGATCCCGGTGCAGCCCAGCCACCACATCGCAAATGTGCCAGGAGCAACCTGTTCCTGCTCGATCTCTTCGTTCAGCCAGCTCCCCCACTCCGGAAAGGTACTCAGAATCCATGATTCACGGGTGATGGTTTTCACTTTACTCATCGTTTGACTCCTGGTTTTAATCAAAAATAATCACTATATGACTTGTTGTGATTAATGCTGGCACTGTTTTAATCGATTTGCAATGGCTGATTTACGGAAAATTCCCCTCGCCACCTCACAGAAAAAACTTCATGACGTTGTTAAGATAACCGTTATAAATGATTAATGTATTGAAATTTAAGGATTTATTTATTTGGTTGGATTGGTAGTGAAAATCATTACTAATACCATGGAAATAAATTGCGTGATCCGTCACAAATAATCAAATGCAATCTTGTGATGATTATTTGTGATTAATAGAGTGATGACACCAACCACACAGGGATTGCCCCTCGTGTTCTCATTTTCTGGAGAGAGTTATGGAGATCCTCTACAACGTCTTTACCGTTTTCTTTAATCAGGTAATGACCAACGCCCCGCTGTTGCTGGGTATCGTGACGTGCCTGGGGTACATCCTGCTGCGCAAAAGCGTCAGCGTGATTATCAAAGGCACCATCAAAACCATCATTGGTTTTATGCTGTTGCAGGCGGGGTCTGGCATTCTGACCAGCACGTTTAAGCCGGTTGTTGCCAAAATGTCAGAGGTGTACGGCATTAACGGCGCCATCTCTGACACTTACGCGTCCATGATGGCCACCATCGATCGTATGGGGGATGCGTACAGCTGGGTTGGGTATGCGGTACTGCTCGCGCTGGCGCTGAACATCATTTACGTGCTCCTGCGCCGCATCACCGGTATTCGCACCATCATGCTCACCGGGCACATTATGTTCCAGCAGGCGGGGCTGATTGCCGTTTCTCTCTATATCTTCGGCTACCCAATGTGGACCACCGTCATCTGCACGGCAATACTGGTCTCGCTTTACTGGGGCATCACCTCCAACATGATGTATAAGCCAACGCAGGACGTTACGGACGGCTGCGGCTTCTCCATCGGTCACCAGCAGCAGTTCGCTTCCTGGATTGCTTACAAAGTTGCGCCGTACCTGGGCAAAAAAGAGGAGAGTGTTGAAGACCTCAAATTGCCTGGCTGGCTGAATATCTTCCACGACAACATCGTCTCCACGGCAATTGTGATGACCATCTTCTTCGGTGCCATCCTGCTCTCCTTTGGCATTGACGTGGTGCAGGCGATGGCGGGTAAAACCCACTGGACGGTCTATATCCTGCAAACCGGTTTCTCCTTCGCTGTGGCCATTTTCATCATCACCCAGGGCGTGCGTATGTTCGTCGCTGAACTGTCGGAAGCGTTTAACGGCATCTCCCAGCGCCTGATCCCTGGCGCGGTGCTGGCGATTGACTGTGCGGCTATCTATAGCTTTGCGCCAAACGCCGTCGTCTGGGGCTTTATGTGGGGCACCATCGGCCAGCTGATTGCGGTCGGCATCCTGGTGGGCTGTGGCTCCTCAATCCTGATTATTCCTGGCTTTATCCCGATGTTCTTCTCCAACGCCACTATTGGCGTATTTGCTAACCACTTCGGCGGATGGCGCGCAGCGCTCAAGATCTGCCTGGTGATGGGCATGGTTGAAATCTTCGGGTGCGTGTGGGCGGTCAAGCTCACTGGCATGAGCGCCTGGATGGGCATGGCGGACTGGTCAATTCTGGCGCCGCCGATGATGCAGGGCTTTGCGTCCGTCGGGCTGGTCTTTATGGCCGTCATCATCCTGATTGCCCTGGCTTATATGTTCTTCGCTGGCCGTTCGCTGCGGGCTGAAGAAGATGCAGAAAAACAAACAGCAGAAGTGTCTGCTCATTAAGGAGTTTCGATTATGACCGTACGTATCCTGGCTGTGTGTGGCAATGGGCAAGGTAGCTCCATGATCATGAAGATGAAAGTGGACCAGTTTTTAACCCAGTCAAACATTGACCACACGGTGAACAGCTGCGCAGTGGGTGAATACAAAAGTGAACTGAATGGCGCGGACATCATCATCGCCTCAACGCACATTGCCGGCGAGATTAGCGTGTCGGGCAACAAATACGTGGTAGGCGTACGCAACATGCTGTCGCCTGCGGATTTCGGACCAAAGCTGCTGGAAGTGATCAAAGAACACTTCCCACAAGACGTGAAGTAAGGATGCCACATGAAACTACGTGATTCGCTGGCAGAGAATAACTCCATCCTTTTACAGGCCGAAGCCAGTACCTGGCAGGAAGCGGTGAAGCTGGGCGTGGATCTGCTGGTTAAGGCGGACATTGTCGAGCCGCGTTATTACCAGGCCATTCTGGATGGCGTGGCGCAGTTTGGACCCTATTTTGTGATTGCCCCGGGGCTGGCAATGCCGCATGGCCGTCCCGAAGAGGGCGTCAAGAAAACCGGTTTTGCGCTGGTGACGTTGAAAAAACCACTGGTGTTCAACCACGAAGATAACGACCCGGTCGACATTCTGATCACCATGGCGGCTGTCGATGCCAACACCCACCAGGAGGTGGGGATCATGCAGATCGTCAATCTGTTTGATGATGAAGCTAATTTTGACCGTTTACGCGCCTGTCGTACCGCGCAGGACGTGCTGGATTTAATTGATAACGCCACTGCGGCGGCCGTTTAAGAGGAATTGAAAATGTCATTACCAATGTTGCAGGTCGCGCTGGATAACCAGACTCTGTCTCACGCTTACGAAACCACCCGTCTGATTGCGGAAGAAGTGGACATCATCGAAGTCGGCACCATTCTGTGCGTGGGCGAAGGCGTTCGTGCGGTTCGTGACCTGAAGGCGCTCTATCCGCATAAAATCGTGCTGGCGGATGCCAAAATCGCCGACGCGGGCAAAATCCTCTCTCGCATGTGCTTTGAAGCCAATGCCGACTGGGTCACCGTGATCTGCTGTGCGGATATCAACACCGCGAAAGGCGCGCTGGACGTGGCGAAAGAGTTCAACGGCGACGTGCAGATTGAACTGACCGGTTTCTGGACCTGGGAGCAGGCGCAGGAGTGGCGCGAAGCGGGTATCCAGCAGGTGGTTTATCACCGCAGCCGTGATGCGCAGGCCGCAGGCGTGGCGTGGGGCGAAGCCGATATCAGCGCGATCAAACGTCTGGCCGATATGGGCTTCAAAGTGACCGTCACCGGTGGCCTGGCGCTGGAGGATCTACCGCTGTTCCAGGGTATCCCGATTCACGTCTTTATTGCCGGTCGTAGCATTCGTGATGCTGCGTCTCCGGTGGAAGCGGCGCGTCAGTTCAAACGCTCAATCGCTCAGCTTTGGGGTTAAGGAGCGGGTATGTTGTCAAAACAGGTCCCGCTTGGCATCTATGAAAAGGCACTCCCTGCGGGGGAGTGCTGGCTGGAGCGGTTGCAGCTGGCGAAGCAGCTGGGTTTCGATTTTGTCGAAATGTCGGTGGATGAGACGGACGAGCGTCTTTCTCGCCTGGACTGGCGCCGCGACCAGCGTCTGGCGCTGGTGAGCGCCATTGCCGAAACCGGCGTGCGCGTGCCATCCATGTGCCTGAGCGCTCATCGTCGTTTTCCGCTTGGCAGCGAAGATGATGCTGTACGCGCCGAAGGGCTGGAGATCATGCGTAAAGCCATTCGCTTTGCACAGGATGTCGGCATCCGCGTGATCCAACTGGCGGGTTACGATGTTTACTATCAGGAAGCCAACGATGAAACGCGCCGTCGTTTCCGGGAGGGCCTGAAAGAGAGCGTTGAGATGGCAAGCCGTGCGCAGGTGACGCTGGCGATGGAGATCATGGATTATCCGTTGATGAACTCCATCAGCAAGGCGCTGGGCTATGCGCACTATCTGAACAACCCATGGTTCCAGCTTTATCCGGATATCGGAAACCTGTCGGCATGGGATAACGACGTACAGATGGAGCTTCAGGCGGGCATCGGGCATATCGTGGCGGTGCACGTTAAAGATACCCGTCCTGGCGTGTTTAAAAACGTACCGTTCGGCACCGGGGTGGTGGATTTCGAACGGTGCTTCCAGACGCTCAAACAGACAGGTTATTGCGGGCCTTACCTGATTGAGATGTGGAGCGAAACCGCGGACGACCCGGCGGCAGAAGTGGCGAAAGCCCGGGACTGGGTGCGCGAGCGCATGGCGCGGGCAGGGCTGATGGAGGCGGAACATGCTTAAGCTGAAACAGCAGGTCTTTGAAGCCAATATGGATCTCCCGCGCTGTGGACTGGTGACGTTTACCTGGGGCAACGTAAGCGCCATCGATCGCGAGCAGGGGCTGGTGGTGATTAAGCCGAGCGGCGTGGCCTATGACGCCATGAAAGCGGACGATATGGTGGTGGTTGACCTGGAAGGACACGTCGTTGAAGGCAAATGGCGCCCTTCTTCTGATACGGCAACCCACCTGGCGCTGTATCAGCGTTACCCGTCTCTGGGGGGCGTTGTGCATACCCATTCCACGCACGCCACCGCCTGGGCACAGGCCGGGCTGGCGATCCCTGCTTTGGGTACGACGCACGCAGATTACTTCTTCGGCGATATTCCCTGCACGCGAGCGTTAACGCAGGCTGAGGTCGAAGGCGAGTACGAACTTAACACCGGCAGGGTCATTATCGAAACGCTGGGTGAGACGGAACCACTGCATACGCCGGGTATTGTGGTGTACCAGCATGGTCCGTTCTCCTGGGGTAAAGATGCGCATGACGCCGTGCATAACGCGGTGGTGATGGAAGAGGTGGCCAGAATGGCGTGGATTGCGCGCGGCATTAACCCACAGCTTCAGGGCATTGATGATTACCTGATGAACAAGCATTTCATGCGTAAGCATGGCCCGAATGCTTATTACGGGCAGAAGTGAATAAGTGCTCTGGAATACCGAAACAGTTGTAACCGGTGGTATTCCGGAGCCATTCATAAAAAAGCCCCCGGGCAGGGGGCAAATTATATATGGCTTTGATTTTCGTTGGCTTTCCTGGTGCTAGCGATAAAGCGTTACTGGTAAATATCTGCACTGGCGTGCATATTACCGTTGCTGCCGGGCTCACGTGTCAGCATGACGTGATAGTATTTTGCGCCCTGCGCATCGGTTTCTTCATTAAGCGCCTGATCTGCTTCACTTTCAGTGGCGAAGTTATGATTGATGTAAATAACGCCTAAGCTCTGCACATCATCCATGTTTCTGGCCTGTTGGCTGTCTATTCTGATGGCTGCCATCGCGTTTGCACTGAGCAAAAGCGCAGCCAAAATGGCGATTGCGATTCTTTTCATGATATGCGCTCCACGACTGCGTGCTGTGATACGGGGTAATGTTCTCCTTCTCTGTTCAGTGTCTCTGATTAAAGTGTAATCGCTACCCGGGTTGCGATGGATGACCATTTCTGATGGTGTTGTTCAAAAAAACAGCGCTTCTGATGAGTGCGATTTTAAATCACCCACTTAGAACAGCTTTACCCTTTGTGCGAATTATTTGTGCAATCAGCTTGAGTTTCCTGGGGGGCGCAAGTATTATGACGCGTCAATTTTTCAGCCGACCTTTAACACGTTCCTTGCCTCCCCGGGCCTCGGCTGACCCAGACAGGAGGCTGAATAATCCGTAAGGAGCAATTCGATGCGTCATTACGAAATCGTTTTTATGGTCCACCCTGACCAGAGCGAACAGGTTCCGGGCATGATCGAGCGTTACTCTGCTGCCATCACTGGTGCAGAAGGCACGATCCACCGTCTGGAAGACTGGGGCCGCCGTCAGCTGGCTTACCCGATCAACAAACTGCACAAAGCACACTACGTTCTGATGAACGTTGAAGCTCCGCAGGAAGTGATCGATGAGCTGGAAACTACCTTCCGCTTCAACGATGCCGTTATCCGCAGCATGGTTATGCGTACCAAACACGCAGTGACCGAAGCATCTCCGATGGTTAAAGCGAAAGACGAGCGCCGTGAGCGTCGCGATGATTTCGCAAACGAA
>Ga0308162_1000791_pt1 | contig 29577 bp, 6 predicted proteins | sample PhySR2_FD_201370 | JGI IMG/M metagenome (GOLD analysis project Ga0308162, IMG submission 201370) | Phyllosphere microbial communities from UC Gill Tract Community Farm, Albany, California, United States - DLSLS.R2 | ecosystem: Host-associated > Plants > Phyllosphere > Unclassified | place: USA... | reverse complement strand
TTCGCCCCGGCGCCGGGCGGCTAAGCCATGGCCAACAGCCGCGCCGCCCGCCTGGCCCCGGTGGTGGACATGGCCGAAAAGGCCGAGAAAGCTGCCGTACAGCGCCTTGGCTACTTCCAGGGCCAGGTGCGTTTGGCCCAAAGCAAGCTCGGCGACCTGGAGCGTTTTCGGGGCGAGTACCAGCAACAGTGGATCGAGCGCGGCAGCCAGGGTGTGTCCGGCCAGTGGCTCATGGGATACCAGGGCTTTCTCAACCAGCTTGAAACCGCCGTAGGCCAACAACGCCAAAGCCTGGCCTGGCACGAGGCCAACCTCGACAAAGCCCGCGAAGCTTGGCAACAGGCGTTTGCCCGGGTCGAGGGGTTGCGCAAACTGGTGCAGCGCTACATCGACGAAGCGCGAGCCATCGAAGACAAGCGCGAGCAAAAACTGCTCGATGAACTCTCCCAACGCCTTCCCCGCCCAGCACAGTTCTAAGTGTGGGCGCTGGCTTGCCTGCGATGGGCATAGGTATCTACACGACTGTGAAGTTCGCCGCAGCCACCGGTAACCACGATGCGAAGCGAGTCGCTCTTGATCTGCTTTTGATCTTGATCTTAAGCGCCCCGTCAAACCACGCTGGCCGTAATCCGCCAGTGATTTGGGGGGTAAACCGGCAGGGATGCCGGTTTAGCCGCCCCGCGCCATGGATGGCGCGTGGCGGCGGCCCCCCAAATCACTGGCGGATTACGGGCACACCGAGCCCAAGCGAGGTGCCGAGTGGTGGGGCAAGAGCCTTTTGCTTACTTTTGGGCTCTTTTCAAAAGTGAGCCGCCGTCAGGGCGGAACCCTAAGTAGCCGTTACCGCATCAATGGATATGCACACAATCCAACTGTGTTGACTGCCAGGCCGCCATCGCAGGCAAGCCAGCTCCCACATTTGGATCCTGGGGCGCCAGGGAGATAGGCGCCGGCTGTCAGGCCGTCACGGGAGCAAGCTCCCACAGATCAGTCCCTTGCCAATGCCTCTATCGGGTCCAACCGCGCCGCATTCCGCGCCGGTACAAAACCAAACACAATGCCGATCAACGTCGAACAGGCAAACGCGGTAACGATCGAGCCCACCGAAAACACCATTTCCCACTCCTTCACAAACAACGAAAACAGGTAGCCGATGGCGTAGGACAGCGAGATCCCGATGATCCCGCCGATCAGGCACACCATCACCGCCTCCACCAGAAACTGCTGGCGAATATCCGATTGCCGCGCCCCCACCGCCATGCGAATCCCGATTTCACGGGTGCGCTCGGTGACCGACACCAGCATGATATTCATGACGCCAATACCGCCCACCAACAAAGAAATCACTGCGATCAACGACAGTAACAACGCCAGGGAGCGGCTGGTTTTCTGTACCGTCTGCATGATGCTGTCGAGGTTGTTGGTGAAGAAATCCTTGGTGCCGTGGCGTTGCAGCATGAGCTTATTGACGTTGTCTTCCACCACCTTGCTCGGCTGGCCGTCCTTGATGCGCACGGTGATGCTGTCCAGATGACGCTGGCCCAGCAGACGCCCCGCCGCGGTTTCATACGGCACCCACACGTTCAGGGCCTTGCTGGCGGCGAACATGTTCTTGTTGTCCGCCGTCACCCCGATCACCGTGCACGGCAGGTTGCCTATCAGGATCACCTGGCCCAGCGGGTCGATGTTGGGCCCGAACAGGCGCTGGCGGGTATTGTGGTCGATCACCACCACCTGGGCCTGGCGACGTGCATCGCTTTCGCTGAAGGCAATGCCAGCTTCAAGCTTGAGGCCCTTGACCTTGAAGTAGCGGTCACTGACACCATTGACCTGTGCATCCACGTCGATGTTGCCGAAGCGCAGCATCAGGTTGCGGCCCACCACCGGCGTGGCGCTGTCGACGTAATACAGCTGGTTCAGCGCGTCCACATCCGAGGGCATCAGCGTCTGGATCGCCGAGGCTCGACTGTCGCCAAAGCTGGTGCCGGAAAAGATATCGATGGTGTTGCTGCCAATCGCCTGGATGTCCTTGAGCACATAGCGCTTGGCGCCTTCGCCGATGGCCGAGATCGACACCACCGAGGTGATGCCGATGACAATCCCGAGCATGGTCAGCAAGGTGCGCATGCGGTGTGAGATCAGCGCCACCCACGCCATGTTGAACGCTTCCTTGAACAGCCCCAGGCTCGCGACCAGGCGCCGCGCCCCGCTGCGTCGGGGCTCGACCGGCGCCTCGGCGGGCAACTCCAGGCCGACGCTGTCGTTGGCCTTGTCACTGATGATCTCGCCATCACACACCTCGACAATGCGTTGGGCGTTCGCCGCGACCTTGGGGTCGTGGGTGACGATAATCACCGTGTGCCCCGCCGCGTGCAGCTCGGCGAGGATGCGCATCACCTCCTTGCCGCTGTGGGTGTCGAGGGCGCCGGTGGGTTCGTCGGCCAGGATCACTTCGCCGCCGTTCATCAAGGCCCGCGCAATACTTACCCGCTGCTGTTGCCCGCCGGACAGCTGGCTGGGCCGGTGGCTGGTGTGGCCCGACAGGCCCAGGCGTGCCAGCAATTCCCCGGCGCGGCTGTGGCGCTGGCTTTGCGGGGTGCCCGCGTAGATCGCCGGCATTTCCACGTTATGCAAAGCGCTCAGGTGCGCGAGCAAATGGTAACGCTGGAAGATAAACCCGAAGTAATCACGCCGCAGCTCCGCCAGTTGCTCATCGCCCAGGGAGCGGGTTTCGATGCCATTGATCTTGTAGCTGCCGGCGGTGGCGTAATCCAGGCCACCGAGGATGTTCATCAGGGTCGATTTACCCGAACCGGAGGCGCCGATGATCGCCAGCATTTCCCCGGCATGGATGCTCAGGTCGATGCCCTTGAGCGCGATGAATTCACGCTCGCCGGCCATGAAGCTGCGGGTGATGCCCTTGAGTTCCAACAGAGGCTGGCTCATGACTCAACTCCCCGCCACGGCAGGTGTAGCATCGCCGATCACCACGGTGTCGCCCTCGGCCAGGCCGTCCAGGATCTGCACCTTGACGTTGTTATTGATACCGGTCTTCACCGTGCGGGCCACCGCCTTGCCCTTGGCATCCAGCACCCGCACTTCGTAGCGGCCATCGGCATTGCGCACGCCCAGCGCCGCCACGGGCACCATCAGCGCGGCCTCGGCGGTGTCGAGCACGATGCGCACCTGGGCGGTCATGGCGATGCGCAGGCGGTGGTCGGGGTTGGGCACGTCGAACAACGCGTTGTAAAACACCGCGGTGTTTTGCTTCGGCGTGCCGGCGGTCTGGGTTTCCAGGAAGTTCTGCGGCGCCGGCTCAGTGCCGCGCAGCTTGGCGTAATAGCGCTTGTCCGCCTCGCCGAGAATGGTGAAGTACACCTGCTGGCCGGGGCTGATATGAATCACATCCGCTTCCGACACTTGGGCCTTGACGGTCATGGTGTCCAGGTCTGCGAGCTTGAGCAGCACGGGCGCCAACTGGCTGGCGATCACGGTCTGGCCTTCCTGGGTGACGATGCCCACCACATCACCGTCGATGGGCGCGTTGATGCGGGTGTAGGCCAGGTTGACCTTGGCGGTGTCGATCTGGATGTGTGCGCTTTTGATCTGCGCGTCCAGGGACAGCAGGTTGGCCTGCTGTACCTGGTAGGTCGATTCGGCGTCTTCAAAATCCTGGCGTGACACCGACTCGTCGGCCTGCAATCCCTTGTAGCGCTCATACACGGACTTGGCCTGCTTGAGTTGCGCGGCGGTCGCGCGGCGTTGGGCCTGGAGGTTTTCTTCATCGACCTGGGCTTTGCGCAGGGTGTTCTGCAGGATCAACGGGTCGATTTCGGCCAGCCATTGGCCCTTCTTTACCTTGTCGCCGACTTTGACTTTCAGCGACTTGAGCTGGCCGGAGACTTGAGCGCCGACGTCGACTTGTTTGACGCCTTCGAGCAGGCCGGTGGCCAATACCGCGTTTTCGATATCGCCGCGTTCGGCGGTGGCGGTGAGGTACTGGGGGGCGTCGGCGGGGGCGTTTACGGTGTAGATGGCCAGGCCGATTGCGACGGCCGCTATAGCCAGAATGCCGATTTTGCGGAATTTAGACGTTTGCATGGTTGGCTTCTTGATTGAGTACAAATGCGTGGCTAGGGCCCTTGGTGTGGGAGCTGGTTTGCCGGCGATGGCGGCCTGACAGCCGACCCCTGTCTACCTGACACCCCGCGATCAACCTGTGGGAGCGGGCTTGCTCGCGAAGGCGGCCTTCTGGTCGACCATTTAGTTGGGTTGGAATGAGTACATATCCATTGCTGCGGTAACGGCCACTTAGGGTTCCGCTCTGACAGCGGCTCACTTTTGAACAGCGCAAAAGTAAGCAAAACGCTCTTGCCCCACCACTCGGCACCTCGCCTAGGCTCGGTGTGCCCGTAATCCGCCAGTGATTTGGGGGGCCGCCTGAGATCAAGATCACAAGCAGATCAAGATCAAGAGCGGCTCGCTTCGCATCGTGGTTACCGGGGGCATGCCTGCCCCCACATATCTCACCGAGTTCACCTTCAAAAACCGGTCGGCTATAAGGCCGCCGCGCTCTGCTTTTGATCTGCAATCGCCCCGTTAAACCACGCTGGCCGAACGCAGGTTTTTCAGCGTGGGTAACCCGGCAGGACGCCGGGTTAGCCGCACTGGGCCATGGATGGCCCATTGCGGCGGCCCACGCTGCAAAACCTGCGTTCGGGCACACCGAGCCTAGGCGAGGTGCCGAGTGGTGGGGCGAAGGCCTTTTGGTTACTTTTGGGCCTTTCCAAAAGTGACCCGCTGTCAGAGCGGAACCATAAGTGGCCGTTACCGCAGGAATGGATATGTACGCAGACAGACCGCTATCGCAGGCAAGCCAGCTCCCACATTCGGATCGGTACACACCCGTCAAGACACCACCTCCCCAACCCCAACAACGTCCAACCACCACCTGGCCAACCCCAAAACATTCGGCGCCTTGAGCAACGTAAAGTGATTCCCCAAGCCATACCAAACCTGCAACCCACCCCCCTGCCCTCGCCACCCCTCAACCATCAACCCCTGCTCCCGCTGGTTCCCCGCCGCATCCAGCGCCGGGTCCTGCGCCAACACCAGGCGCACCACCCCCTCATACCGCCCTTGCGGCTGATACACCGTGCGCAACGCCGCCGCGTAAGTGCGCGCCGGCCCATCCATCGCCTCCACCGCCGCACGCGCCGGCAACAACCCCACATTCACCATCCCCGCGTGTAACGCTTGCCGCTGCGCCACCTCATCGCGCCCGGCAAAGTCCACCGCATCAATCCCCAGCGACTTCCCAGCCGCCAACTGCATCGCCTCGATCAACCGCAACAACCCCGCCGTCGAGGTATAAGCCTTGCCCGCACGCCCCGGCGCCTCGCTGTCGATCACCGTCAAAGAGCCCACCTCACGCCCCATCGCCTGCAAGCGCAGCGCCATTTCCAGCGCCACCCAGCCGCCGAACGAATGCCCCACTAGATGCACCGGCCCCTCAGGACATTCCTGTTCCAGCGCGGCCAGGTAACACTGGGCCGCCGCTTCCACCTGGCTATGGGGCACCGCTTCGCCATCCAGCCCGCGTGGCTGCAAGCCATACAGCGGCCAGTCGCGCCCCAAAGCTTCGCTCAAGCCGACAAAGCCGGTGACGCTGTCTCCCGCGCCCGGCACGCAGAACACCGGTGCATAACCGGCGCGCCCGCTCTGGATGCGCAGCAAGGGTGAGTGCGCCGCGCAGCTCACCGGGGTGCTCGCCGCCAGCGCTTGGCTCATGGCCTGGCCAAGGCTCTGGATATGCGGCGCCTGCATCATGCTCTGGTGATCCCCCGGCACCTGCACCTGGCGCAGTTGCCCAGGCGCCAGGGCGGTGTCCCAACCCAGCGCGGCACTGCGCCGCGACAGTTCGGTGGGCCGCTGCTCGGCGCTGAACAGGTGCACCGGGATCGGCAGCGGGAACAGGCTGTAATGGGCCAAGGCATGCCCGTGCCCGACTTCCCGTTGCAAAAAGCTCAACAGATCGGCGTCCGTCGCCGCTGCCATTTGCGCGTATAGCAAACCTTGATCGCGACAGCGTTGCAGCAGAGCCGCAATGTCCAGCTGTCCAAGGCCTGCCTCCAATTGTTCCAGGCTCGCCAGCTCATCCACACCTCCCTGTGCCTTCCAATAGGCCGTGCACTGCAACAACAAATGCCGCTTGAGGGCGTCCGGCCCGCTCCAGCGGGCCTTGCCCTGGTCGGTCATGCGCGGCACGTAACTGTCGATCAAGCCGAGAAACGCCACGGCCTCATCCTGCCCCAGCAACTGCATGGCAACTTCATAGGCCAGCACGCCACCAAACGACCACCCCGCCAGGCGGTAAGGGCCGTGGGGCTGGATCTGGCGAATCAGCCCGACCATGCGCGCGGCCAAGCCTTCCATGCTGTCCAGATGCGCCTCGCCCAGCGCCAGCCCCGGCAGGCCATAAATCGGGTAATCGCCCGGCAGATGCTGGCCCAGCGCCGGGAAGTACACGTCCATGCCACTGAACTCATGCACCAGAAATAACGGCGCCTGCGACCCACGGCTGCGCACCGTGATCACCGCCGCTTCAGGCAGCGCCTCGTCACCGCGCAGGCGCAGCAGCGCCGCGACCGAGGCCACGCTGGCATGCTCGAACAGCTCGGCCAGCGACACCGGCAACCCGGCCTCTTCCAGCCGATTGACCAGGCGAATCGCTAACAACGAATGCCCGCCCAGTTCGAAGAAACTGTCATGGCGCCCCACCTGCTCAAGCTTCAACACGTCGGCCCACAGCTGGGCCAAGGTCTGTTCCAGTGCATCAGTTGGCGCTTCGAATGTGCCGCTGGCCGCAGCGTCCCAGGTCGGCGTCGGCAAGGCTTTGCGATCAACCTTGCCATTGGCCGTCAACGGCAAATGCTCCAGTGCCACAAAGGCCGAGGGCACCATGTAGGCCGGCAAGTGCGCCTGCAGGTAAGCGCGCACCGACTCGATGCCGACCGGCTCGCCCGCCCAGGTAAAGTAGGCCACCAGGCGCTTGTCCCCCGGCACGTCTTCGCGGGCCAGCACCACCCCTTCGCGAATGCCGGCGAATGTGGCCAAGCGTGCTTCGATCTCACCCAGCTCAATGCGGAAGCCGCGGATCTTCACTTGATCGTCATTGCGCCCGATGCACTCCAGCAAGCCGTCTGCGCTCCAGCGCCCGAGGTCGCCGGTGCGGTACAGCCAGGCGCCTGGGTTGAACGGGTTCTGCACGAACTTTTCAGCCGTCAATTCAGGTCGGTTCAGGTAGCCCTGGGCGACACCGTCGCCGCCGATGCAGATTTCACCGGTCGCCCCCACAGGCAGCAGCTGCAACTGCGCATCCAGTACGTAGACCTGCGTATTGGAAATGGGTCGCCCTACCGGCACGCTGTCGGCATCAGCGGTAAGCGCGTGCACTTCATAAGTGGTGGCGTAGGTGGTGGTTTCGGTCGGCCCGTAGCAATGCACCAGGCGCAGCCCCGGAGCCAGCCCCAGCAGGTTGCGGAACGCCGCCGGGTCGGCACGCTCGCCGCCGCACAGCAAAATACGCAAGCCGGCCAGGGCCTGGGGAATCAGTTGCACATACTGGTTGAACAGCGCGGTGGTGACGAACAGCACCGTCACGCCCTGAAGTGCCGCGCCAAACGCCAGCGGGTCGAGCAAGGTGGCGTGGTCGATCACCTGCACCTGACCGCCGTTGAGCAATGCCCCCCACACATCCATGGTGCTGGCATCGAAGGCCGGGTTCGAGGCGAAGGCCACGCGATCATCGGGATTGAAATCGGCGTAGCCGTTGTTGAGCACCAAGCGCGTGATGCCACGGTGCGGCACCAATACGCCTTTGGGCATGCCGGTGGAGCCGGAGGTGTACATGATGTACGCCACGTTCTGCGTAGACTGCGGCAGGCCCGGGTTGTGCTCGGGGTATGAGTCGAGGGCCAGGGTGTCCAGGTCCAGGCGCTGCACCGCACTCTCCACGCTGCAGTCGCTGCGGGTCAACAGCCAGGCCGCGCCGCTGTCTTGCAGCATGAAAGCCTGGCGTTCGGCCGGCGCGTTGATGTCCAGCGGTACATAGGCGGCGGCGCATTTGAGAATCGCCAGTTGGCTGACCAACAACGCCACCGAGCGTGGCAGCAGGATCGCCACGTTATCGCCGGGGCACACACCCAGGCCGAGCAGGTGATGGGCCAGGCGGTTGGCGCGGCGGTTGAGCTCGCCGTAGCTCACCCGTTGCTCGCCGTGCCGCACCGCCACCGCATCGGGGCGCGCCTGGGCCTGGGCTTCGAACAGGTGTTGCACGCTGCGTTCACGGGGGAACGCGCGGGCTGTGGCGTTGAAGCCCTCAAGCAGTTGCTGGCGTTCGGCCTGAGGCAGGATCGACAAGCAATTGAGCGCGATGTCGCTGCGCTCTTCCAGTGCCTGCACCACCTGCACCAAGGCGTTATGCAGGTAGTCACCCAAGCGTCGGGCCCCCTGCCCCATGGCCGTGAGGCTGAAACCTTCACCCAGGTCATCCACGCTCACCGACACGCCGTAGTGGGTGTGCTCTTCGGTCTTGAGCACTTCGATCCCCTGCCACGCCTCGGCCACACCCCCGGCCTGGGGTGCACTGTGGCGATAGTTGAACAGCACGCTGAACAACGGCGTGGCCATGGGTACGCCGCTGCAACGCTGGGCCAGCGCCAAAGGCGCGTGTTCGTGGCTGAGCAATTGGGTCAGGCGCCCATGGGTGGCACGCAGCGCATTCAGTACCGAGTGTTCACCCAGGTCGACTCGCAGCGGCAAGGTATTGATAAACACCCCCATGGCGCGCTCGGCACCTTCGCCGCCTTGCAGGCGACCGAGCATCACCGTGCCGAACACCACCTGTTCACGGGCGCAGACCGTGCCCAGCACATAGGCCCAGGCCAGGTGCATGAGGCTGGCGGCGCTGACTCCCGCTTGACGCGCCTGGTGGCGCAGGCGCCGACTCAACCCCAGGTCGAGACTCACCTTCACGCGCTCATCGGCACCCAGGTGCGGTAAGTCTGTGGGTTCGTCGACCCCAGCGAGCATCTCGCGAAAAAACGTCTCGTGGTCCTCAGCGCCCAGACGGGTCTGGGCCACGTAGTTGCGGTACGGCACGGGCGCGGCCAAGGTGTCTTGCGCGCCCAACAGGAAGGCCTGCATGTCGTGTTGCAGGATGTCCAGGGCGATGTGGTCCATCACCAGATGGTGAAACAGCAACGTCGCCACTACCCGTTGTGGTTCCTCGGCATACACCAGGCGCATCAGGGGTGCCTGGCCGAGGTCCAGGCGTGGCAGCAACGGGCCGCTTTCAACCCGTAATGAGGCGGTGCGCCACACCACTTGCACCGGTTCCTCCAGCCCGTCCCAATGGAAGGATGAGCGCAGGATGTCATGGCGCTGGATCACCGCCTGCAAGGCATGGGCGAAGGCGTCCAGGCGCAGGCGGCTGTCGAAGGCAAACTGCGCCTGCAACACATAGGCGTCGTCACCTTGCACGGCGCGATGCTGATACAGAATGCCGGCCTGCAAGGGTGCCAGCGGGTAGATCTCCTGCACATTCGCCGCGCCGCCGGGGATGCTGGCGACGATGCGCTCGATGGCAGCGGGGTCCAGGGTGATCAGCGCAAGCATGTCCGGCGTGATCCGGGTGCAATCGGGCACGATGCGATTGGCCGGCACCGCCACTTCACGCCCACCACCCAAAGCCGCAGCCAGGGCGGACAAGGTCGGTTGGCCAAACAGCACTTTCACGTCCGCCGACAAGCCCAGGCGGCGCATGCGCCCGATCAGGCTGACCGCCAGCAAGGAATGGCCACCCAATTCAAAGAAATTGTCATGCCGGCCCACGCGCTCCACGTTGAGCAATTCGGCCCACAGCGCGGCCAGAGTGATTTCCGTATCCCCCACGGGCGCTTCATAGTCGCGCACGCTCAACGCGTCCAGGCCCGGCGCCGGCAACGCCTTGCGGTCGAGCTTGCCGTTGGGGCTCAGCGGCAGCACCTGAAGGTGCATAAAGCTCGTCGGCAGCATGAATTCCGGCAGATGTTGCAGCAGATGGGCGCGCAGGCTTTCGATCTCGCTCGGCCCCCCGGTGTAATAGGCAATCAGGCGCTGCTCGCGGGCGATCACGGCAGCTTCCTGCACCGCTGGATGCTCGCTCAGGCGCGCCTGGATTTCCCCCAGTTCGATGCGCAGGCCACGAATCTTCACCTGGTCATCATTGCGCCCCAGGTATTCGAGCGTGCCGTCGGGCAAGTAGCGGCCCACGTCACCGGTGCGGTACATGCGCCCCGGGGTGAACGGGTCGTCGAGGAAGCGTTCGGCGGTCAGCTCAGGGCGGTTGAGGTAACCCCGTGCCACCTGCACGCCCGCGATGAACAATTCACCGACCACCCCCAACGGCACCGGCTGTAACTGCCCGTCCAGTACATACAGGCGCGTGTTGGCAATCGGCTTGCCGATGGGGGTGTTATCCGGCACTACGGCACCCGCGCAGTCCCACGCGGTGACATCCACCGCCGCTTCGGTGGGGCCATACAGGTTGTACAAGCCAACCTCCGGCAATTGCTGTTTGAAGCGCCGCACCAGGCTGCCCGGCAGGGCTTCGCCGCTGCACATCACCCGCACCAGCCCGGCGGCCTGGCTGACATCGCCGTGAGCCAGGAACACGTCGAGCATCGACGGCACAAAATGCAGCGTTGTGACCCGCTCGGCCTCGATCACCTGGCACAGGTAGTCAGGGTCCTTATGCCCGCCTGGGCGGGCCATGACCAGCCGTGCGCCGGTGCACAGCGGCCAGAAGAACTCCCATACCGACACGTCGAAGCTGAACGGGGTTTTCTGCAAGACCGTATCGCTGGCCGTCAGCCCGTATTCGTCCTGCATCCACAGCAGGCGGTTGACCACCCCAGGGTGTTCGTTGATCACACCCTTGGGCTGGCCGGTGGAACCGGAGGTGTAGATCACATAGGCCGCCACGCTGGCCGCCTGCGGGTTATGGGTGGGCAGGTGCTGCCAGGTGGGTGAATCGAGGTTGACCACCGGCACCTCGCCCAACAACCCGAGGGTGCTGGCCTGGGCCAGCACTACCGTGGGCGCGCTGTCGTGCAGCATGTAGGCGATGCGTTCCAGCGGGTAGGCCGGGTCCAGCGGCACATAGGCGGCGCCGGCCTTGAGGATCGCGTACAGGCCAATGACCATGTCCAGGCCACGCTCCACGCAGATCGCCACCCGCGCCTGGGGCTGCACACCCAGGGCTTGCAGGTGATGGGCCAATTGGTTGGCACGCGTGTTCAGTTCGGTATAGCTCAGTTGCTGCTCGCCCGCCTTCAAGGCAATGGCATGGGGCGTGCGCAGCACCTGGGCTTCAAACAGGCCGTGCAGGGTCTGGTCGAGGTTGTACTCAATGGCAGTGGCGTTGAAATCCACCAACAGTTGCCGACGTTCGCGCGCGTCCACCAGCGGCACCTGCGCCAGCACCGCCTGGTCGTTATCGACCATGGCCTGCAACACGCGGGTGAAATAGCCGACGTAGCGCTGCATCGTCGACTCGTCAAACAGCGCCACGGCATATTCCAGCGCACCGAGGATGCTGCCCTGCACTTCCCCCAGGTTCAACGACAGGTCGAACTTGGCGAAATGGCTGTGCTCGACAATGCTCTCCAGAGCCAGGTCGCCCAGGGCCAGGGTCGGCGCGCTGCTGTCCTGCCAGCTCAGCAGGGTCTGGAACAGCGGGCTGTGGGCCAGGCTGCGCGGCGGCCGGGTAATTTCCACCACCTGTTCGAAGGGCAAGTCCTGATGGGCCTGGGCCTCCAGCGTCAGCGCCTTGACCCGCGCCAGCAACGCCTCGGTGCTCAGCTCGCCCGAGGTGTCGATACGCAGCGCCAGGGTGTTGACGAACAGGCCAATCAGCCCCTCGACTTCGGTGCGCATGCGGTTGGCCACCGGCGTGCCGATCACCAACTCGGGCTGCCCGGACAGGCGCGCCAATAGCGACGCCCAGGCACTCATCAAGGTCATGTACAAGGTGGTGCCATGGCGTTGGCTCAAGGCCTTGAGCCCGGCGGTGAGGCGTTCATCCAGGCGCACTTCGACACTGCTGCCAGCGTAGTCCTGCTGCGCCGGGCGCGGGCGGTCGGTGGGCAAGGTCAGCAACGCTGGCGCACCGGCCAATGCCTGCTGCCAGAAGCTGCTTTGGCGTTGCAGCACCTCGCCGCTCAACCACAGGCGTTGCCACACGGCAAAGTCGGCGTACTGGATCGGCAAGGGCGGCAGCGGGTCGGCGTGGCCGTGGCTGAACGCCTGGTACAGCGCCATCAGCTCGCGGGTCAGCACGCCCATGGACCAGCCGTCGGAGACGATATGGTGCAGGGTCAGCAACAGCACATGGTGATCATCGGCCATCACCACCAGGCGCCCGCGCAGCAACGGGCCGCGTTCAAGGTCGAAGGGTGCCGAGGCTTCGCCGTGGATCAGCGCGTCCAGGGCCTGTTGCGGCTGCGGGTGGCGACGCAGGTCCTGCACTTGTAGCGCCAACACCTCTTCGGCCGGCACGACCAGCACCTGGGCCTGGTCACCCTGCTGGGCGAAGCGGCTGCGCAGGGTGTCATGCCGCGCCACAATGCGCGCCAGGGCCCGTTGCAGCGCCTGTACATGCAACTGCCCGCGCAACCGCAGGCCGATGGGAATGTTGTAGGCGGTGTTGGCCCCTTCCATCAACGCCAGGAACCACAGGCGTTGCTGGGCGAAGGACAGCGGCACGTCGTCATCACGGTTGGCCGGCAAGATATCCGGCAAGGTGCTGCGACCGGCCTGGGCCAGCACCTCGGCGACCGCCGCCAGTTCGGCGTTGGCAAACAGGTCGCCCAGCGCCAATTCGACGCCCAGCCGCTGGCGCACCTGGGACACCATGCGCATGGCCAGCAGCGAATGCCCGCCCAGCTCAAAGAAATGGTCGTAACGCCCCACACGCTGCACCTGCAACACCTCGGACCAGATCTGCGCCAGCACGGTTTCGATTTCGCCCTGGGGCACGGCGTACTCGCGGGTAAATACCGCGGCCATGTCCGGCGCCGGCAGGGCCTTGCGGTCGAGTTTGCCATTGGCGGTCAGTGGCAGTGCGTCGAGCTTCATGAACGCGACGGGCACCATGTAGTCCGGCAGATGTGCCACCAGGTGGGCGCGGATTTCGGCGAGCGTCAGCGGGTCCAGTTGCGGGTTTTCAGTGAAGTAGGCCACCAGCCGCTCTTCACGCACCACCGCCACTGCTTCCAGGATGCCGGGCAATTGGTTGAGCTGGGTCTCGATTTCGCCCAGTTCGATGCGTACGCCTCGGATTTTCACCTGGTCATCGTTGCGCCCCAGGTAGTCGAGCGTGCCGTCCGGCAACCAGCGCACCAGGTCGCCGGTGCGGTACATGCGCCCTGCATTGAACGGGTCGCGTACAAAACGCTCGGCAGTCAGTTCCGGACGGTTGAGGTAACCGCGTGCCACGCCCTTGCCGCCCACGTACAACTCCCCCGCCACCCCCAGCGGCACCGGGCGCTGGTGTGGGTCGAGCACGTAGACCTTGGCATTGGCGATGGGCTTGCCGATATGCAACGGCTGGCCCGCCTCGACCTTGCCGGAAGTGGCCACCACCGTGGCTTCGGTGGGCCCGTAGTTGTTGATCAGCTCAAAGCGCTGCGCCCGCCCGAACTGGCGTAGGCGATCGCCACCGACCAGCAAGGTGCGCAAGGTCGGGTGCTCGATGTTCTGGCTGAAGGCGTATTCCGCCACCGGCGTCGGCAGAAAGCTCACGTCCAAAGGCTGCGCGCACCACCAGGCCAGCAGTGCGTCGATATCTTCACTGCCCTCATGGGCCGGTGGCAGGTGCAAGGTGGCGCCCACACACAGCGCCGGCCACACTTCCCAGGCCATCGCGTCAAAGCCGAAACCGGCAACACTGGCGGTATGCCGCCCGGCGCGCAGGTCGAAGGCGCTGCAATGCCAGTCCACCAAGTTGGCGACAGTGTGATGTTCCACCATCACCCCTTTGGGCAAACCGGTGGAGCCGGAGGTGTAGATCACATAGGCCAGGTGCGTCGGGCCGACGGCGATGGTGGGGTTGCTCGCCGAATGGTGCTGCCAGGTGAAGCGGTCCAGATTGATCACCGGCACTTCCAGGGCCGGCAGGCGCTCCAGCAATGCGTGCTGGGTGAGTACCGCCACTGGCGCGCTGTCACTGAGCAAATAGTTCAGACGCTCGGCCGGGTGGGACGGGTCCATCGGCACATAACCGGCACCGGCCTTGAGAATCGCCAGCAACCCGGCCAGGGTATCGAGGCCGCGCCGCGCCACAATCGCCACGCGGTCGTCGGGCTTGACCCCCAGTGCCAACAGATGATGGGCCAGCAGGTTGGCTTGCTGGTTCAGTTCGGCATAGGTCAGTTGCCGGCCCTGATGCACCGCGGCGATGGCGTGCGGCGTGAGCGCGGCCTGGGCTTCGACCCTGCCGTGCAGGGTGGTGCCTTGGGGGAAGACGGTCTGGGTGGTGTTGAACTGTTCCAGCAGCAAACGCTGTTCGGCAGCGGGCACCACCGACAGTTGCTCAAGCGCGGTATGGGGGGCCTGTTCCAGTGCGCTCACCAGGTTTTCCAGCGCGGTGTGCAGGTAGGCGCAGACGCGTTGAGGGTCGACCAGGGTGCTGGCCAGCACACTCAGGCCAAAGCCCTCGCCCAGGTCGTCCACGCTCAGGGTCAGCGGGTAGTTGGTGCGTTCCTCGACGCGCAGTGCGGTGATGCCGTGCCACGCCGACACGGCCTCGGCGCTGGCGGCGGACGCGCTGTGGCGATAGTTGAGCAGCGCGCTGAACAGCGGCGTCGGCGCGAGCACGCCACTGCAACGCTGGGCCAGGGCCAACGCCGCGTGTTCATGGCGCAGCAACGTGGTCAGCCGTGCGTGGGTGGCCTTGACGGCGGTGCGCACGTCCTGGGCGTCCACGTCCACGCGAAACGGCAAGGTATTGATGAAAATGCCCAGGGCGCGGTCGGTGGCATGGCTGCCCTGCATGCGCCCCATCAACACAGTGCCGAACACCACCTGGGCTTTGCCGGCCAACACCCCCAGCACCTGGGCCCAACCCAGGTGAAACAGGCTGGCGGCGCTCACGCCCAGTTGGCGTGCCTGTCCGCGCAAACGCTGGGCCAGTGCCGGCGCCAACGGCAGGCTGACTTCAGCGATAGCGCGCGCATCGCCTTGCACATCCTGCAAACCGAACGGCAAGGTGGGCTCGCTGATATCGCCGAGCATCCGCAGGAAGAAACTTTCATGTTCTTGTTCACTGATGCCCAGCCGCGCCTGCGCCACATAGTTGCGAAACGGCACGGCCTGGCCGAGGGCCGCGCCTTGGCCCAACAGGCACGCCTGCATTTCGTGGCACACCACGTCCAGGGCGCTGTGGTCGAGCGCCATGTGATGGAACAACAGGGTGGCGACGATGCGCTGATTGGCCGGGTCTTCAGCGCGCACCAGGCGCAGCAACGGCGCCTGGGTGACGTCGAGGCGGTAGTGGCGGGCATCAAACAGGTCATGCAGTTGCGTGGCGATATCGCCGTCGACCGGGTCCAGCATCAAGGCTTGCACCGGCAGGCGTGCCTGGCGCCACACCACTTGCGAGGGTTGCGTCAGGCCATCCCAGACCACCCCGGTACGCAGGATGTCGTGACGGTCCATCACCCGTTGCAGCGCCTGGGCAAACGCATCGAAACGCGCCAGGTTGTCAAAGGCGAACTGCGACTGCATCACATAGGGGTCACCCTGCTCGGCACTGACATGGTGGAACAGAATGCCTTCCTGCAACGGCGCCAGTGGGTAGATGTCCTGGATATTCGCCACGCCGCCCTGCACCGTGGCGACAATGCGCTCGATCTCGTCCTGGTTCAGGGTCGACAGGGTCAGCATTTCAGGAGTGATGCGCTCGGCAGTGGCCGGGATACCATTGGCCGGCACCTGCCCCTCACCGGCCTTGGTCGCGGCGTATTCACCGGCCTTGATCAGTTCGATCAGCGCCGGCTTGTGCTCACGCAAGGCGGCCAATATCGCCGGGTCGCTCAAGGCGTGCTTGTTGCCGTTCACCGACAACTGCTCGCCCTTGAGCGCCAGTTGCACATCCTTGGTTTTCAGGGTTGCCAGCAGCTCGAGGATGTTCACAGGACGATCTCCATTCGTTCGGTCATTGCGGCGTAGCCGGCCAGGGTCGGTTGTTCGAACAAGCCCCGCACATCGGCTTCCATGCCTTCCTGGCGCAGGCGCCCGATCAAGCTCACGGCCAGCAGCGAGTGCCCGCCCAGTTCAAAGAAGTTGTCGTGGCGCCCTACCCGCTCCACCTTGAGCAGCTCGGCCCAGAGTTGGGCCAGGAGGATTTCGGTGTCGCCTTCGGGCGCCGCGTATTCATGTACCTGCAAGGCGTCCATACCCGGTGCAGGCAGAGCCTTGCGGTCGAGCTTGCCGTTGGGGCTCAGGGGCCAGGCGTCCAGGTGCATGAACAGCGCCGGCACCATAAAGTCCGGCAGGTGCTGCAACAGCTGGGCGCGCAGGCTGTCGATGTCGGCGGGTGCGCCGGTGTAATACGCGACCAGGCGCTGGTCCCGGGCGACGACCACGGCGTCCTTGACCGCCGGATGCTCGATCAAGCGCGCCTGGACTTCTCCCAGCTCGATGCGCAGGCCACGGATCTTGACCTGATCGTCGTTGCGGCCCAGGTACTCAAGCGTGCCGTCGGGCAAGTAGCGGCCCAAGTCGCCGGTGCGGTACATGCGCCCCGGGGTGAACGGGTCGTCGAGGAAGCGTTCGGCGGTCAGCTCAGGGCGGTTCAGGTAACCCCGCGCCACTTGCACGCCCGCGATGAACAGCTCACCGACCACGCCCAACGGCACCGGCTGCAACTGCCCGTCCAGAACATACAGGCGAGTATTGGCAATCGGCTTGCCGATCGGGGTGTTGTCCGGCACCTCAGGGCGGGCGCAGTTCCAGGCCGTCACGTCCACTGCCGCTTCGGTGGGGCCGTACAGGTTGTATAAACCAATCCCCGGCAACTGCTGCTTGAAACGCCGCACCAGGCTGCCCGGCAGCGCTTCGCCGCTGCACATCACCCGCACCAACCCCGCCGCTTGGCTGACATCGCCCTGGGCCAGGAACACATCGAGCATCGACGGCACAAAGTGCAGGGTCGTGATGTGCTCCGCGGCGATCACCTCACACAGGTACGCCGGGTCTTTGTGCCCTTCGGGGCGCGCCATCACCAGGCGTGCGCCGGTGAACAGCGGCCAGAAGAACTCCCACACCGACACATCGAAGCTGAACGGGGTTTTCTGCAACACCGCATCGTGGGCCTTGAGGCCATAGGCGTCCTGCATCCACAACAGGCGGTTGACCACCCCGGCATGTTCGTTGATCACGCCCTTGGGCTGGCCGGTGGAACCGGAGGTGTAGATCACATAGGCCGCGTGCCGGGCAGTGAGGCCCGGCACTGGCGGGTTGGTGATGGGTTGGTGCTGCCAGGTGCTGTGGTCGAGGTCGATCACCACCGCGTCACCCAACAAGGCGCGGGTGGCGCTTTGGGCCAGCACCACCACCGGCGCGCTGTCGTGCAGCATGTAGGCAATGCGCTCTGGCGGGTACGCCGGGTCCAGCGGCACATACGCACCGCCGGCCTTGAGGATGGCGAACAGGCCGATGACCATGTCCAGGCCGCGCTCGACGCAGATGCCCACCCGTGCATCCGGGCGCACGCCGCTGGCACGCAGGTGATGGGCCAGGCGGTTGGCGCGCTCATTGAGTTGCTGGTAGCTCAAGCTGTGCTCGCCGGCCTTCACCGCCACGGCCTGTGGGGTACGTACAACCTGGGCTTCAAACATGCCGTGCAGGGTCTGGTCGAGGTTGTAGTTCACCTCGGTGGCGTTGAACTGCACCAGTAGCTGTTGCCGCTCTTGCAGCCCCAGCACCGGCAGGCGATTGAGCGCCTGGTGCGGCGCCTGCTCAAGAGCCTCGACCAGCCCGTTCAACGCGTTATGCATATAGCCGCACACCCGTTGCGCATCCACCTGGGCCAGGGCGGTAAACGCGTAGCCGTCGCCCAGGTCATCCACGTTCAAGGTCAGCGGGTAATTGGTGCGCCCGTCATTGACCAGGGTCTGCATGCCTTCCCAGGCCAACTGCGCATCCGCCGAGCGGGTGGCGGCGCCGCGATGGCGATAGTTGAGCATCGAGCTGAACAACGGCGCCGGGGCCGCGACACCGCTGCAACGCTGGGCCAAGGCCAGGGAGGCGTGTTCATGGCCGAGCAGCTCGGTCAGCCGCGCATGGGTGGCGCGCACGGCGGCGCGGGCGCCCTGGTCGTCGATATCCAGGCGCAGCGGCAAGGTGTTGATAAACACGCCCAGGGCGCGGTCGGCGCCCTCGCCGCCTTGCAAACGGCCCACCAGCACCGTACCGAACACCACCGTATGGCGCGCCGATACCGCGGCCAGCACCTGCGCCCAGGCCAGGTGGAACAGGCTGGCAGCGCTGACCCCCAGCAACCGCGCCTGGCTGCGCAGGCGGCGGTTGAGCGGGCTGTCCAGTTGCAGGGTATGTTCGTCGATGGCATTGCCGTCGCCGCGCACGTCCTGCCAGCCGAACGGCAGCGTTGGCTCGTCGACATCGCCCAGCATCTGGCGGAAGAACTGCTCATGCGCCTGTTCGCTGACACCCAGGCGCGCCTGGGCCACATAGTTGCGATACGGCATCGGCGCGGCGGTGGGCGCGGCGTGGCCCAACAGGTGGCCCTGCATTTCGCGCAACACCACGTCGAAGGCGGTGTGGTCCAACACGATATGGTGATAGAGCAGCACCGCCACCACGCGCTGGTTGACCGGGTCCTGGGCATACATCAGGCGGATCAACGGCGCCTGGCTGATCTCCAGGCGATAGCGCCGCGCATCAAAGCGCTCGTGCAGGCCGGCGAGTACGTCGCCTTGCAGGTGCAGTTCCTGTACGCACAACTGCGCCTGGCGCCACACCACTTGCAGCGGTTGTGCCAGGCCCTCCCACACCACCCCGGTGCGCAGGATGTCGTGGCGGTCGATCACCTGTTGCAGGGCGCGCACAAAGGCGTGCAGGCGCTCGATGCTGTCAAACGCCAGATGCGATTGCAGTAGGTAAGGATCGCCCTGCGCCGCCGTGAGGTAGTGATAGAAAATCCCTTCCTGCAACGGCGCCAGCGGGTAAATGTCCTGCACGTTGGCAGCGCCTCCCGGCACCTGAGCCACCACCTGGTCGATGGCCGACTGGTCGAGGCTCACCAGGGCCAGCATGTCCGGGGTGATGCGTTGGCAATCGGCACTGATGCGATTGGCCGGCACCTGCACTTCGCGGCCACTGCCGATAGCGGCAGCCAGCGCGGCCAGGGTTGGCTGGCTGAACAGTATGCGCACATCCGCGCTGAGTCTGGCCTGGCGCATGCGCTCGATCAGGCTGACGGCTAGCAAGGAATGGCCGCCCAGTTCGAAGAAGTGGTCATGGCGACCCACCTGCTCCACCTGCAACACCTCGGCCCACAGCCGCGCCAGGGTGGTTTCGACGTCACCTTGGGGGGCTTGGTATTCACGGCTGAGCAAGGCGCACTGGTCTGGCTCTGGCAATGCCTTGCGGTCCAGTTTGCCATTGGCGGTCAGGGGCAACTGGTCAAGCCGCATGTAGGCGACCGGTACCAGCGCCTCGGGCAGTTGGGCTTGCAGGTGCGCACGCAAGGTCTCGATCTGCAACGGGCGCTGTTCGGTGAACCAGGCCAGCAGGCGGCCTTCGCGCACCAGCACCACGGCCTCACGAATACCGTCCAGTGCCGCCAGGCGGCTTTCGATTTCACCCAGTTCCACCCGCACGCCGCGCAGTTTTACCTGGTCGTCGTTACGGCCCAGGTATTCAAGGTTGCCATCGGGCAGCCAACGCACCAGGTCACCGGTGCGGTACATGCGCCCTGGGTTGAACGGGTCTTGCAGAAAGCGTTCGACCGTCAGCTCGGCACGGTTGAGGTAGCCCCGCGCCACGCCGCTGCCGCCTACATAGAGTTCACCGGCCACGCCCACCGGTACCGGCCGCAGGTGCGCGTCCAGCACATAGCTGGTGGCATTGGCGATGGGCCGGCCGATATGCAACACCTGCCCGGCCCGCACGCGACCGGAGGTAGCAACCACCGTGGCTTCGGTGGGGCCGTAGTTGTTGATCACGGCAAAGCGCCGCTCTTGGGTGAACTGGCGCAAGCGGTCACCGCCGATCAGAAGGATGCGCAAGGTGGGGTGCTGCTGGGGCAGGCTGAAGGCGTATTCGGCCACCGGCGTCGGCAGGAAGCTCACGTCCAACGGCTGCGCCAGCCACCAGGCCAACAGTTCATCGACGTTTTCGTTGCCCATCTCGGCGGGCGGCAGGTGCAGGGTCGCGCCGACGCACAGGGCTGGCCAGACCTCCCAGGCCATGGCATCAAAGCCCATGCCGGCCACGCTGCTGGTGTGGCTCACCGCCGTCAGGCCAAAGGCCTCACAGTGCCAATGCACCAGGTTTTCCACGGTGCGGTGTTCCACCATCACGCCCTTGGGCTGGCCGGTGGAACCGGAGGTGTAGATCACATACGCCAGGTGCGCGGGCGTCAGGTTGGGCAGTTGCGGATTGCTCACAGAGTGGCGCTGCCAGGCGGGGTCATGCAGATCGACCAGGGCAACCGAACCGAGCAGCTCCTGGGTACTGGTCTCGGCCAGCACCGCCACGGGCGCGCTGTCTTGCAGCAAGTAGGCGATACGCTCGGCCGGGTACGCCGGGTCGATCGGCACATAGCCCGCGCCAGCCTTGAGAATGCCCAACAGCCCCACCAGCATCTGCGGGCCGCGACGGCAGCACAGCGCCACGCGGTCGTCGGCTTGCACGCCGAGTTCCAGCAAGTGATGAGCCAACTGGTTGGCGCGTTGATTGAGCTGCTGATACGTCAGCGCCTCACTGCCTTGCTGCACGGCAATGCGATGGGGTTGGCGCTCGGCCTGCACTTCAAACGCACCGTGCAGGGTCTGGCCATGGGGGAAGTCGTGGGCGGTGGCGTTGAACTCGCGCAGTACCGTGTCGCGCTCTGCGGCGGGCAGAATCGGTAACTGGCGCAGCGCACTGTTGGGCGCCGTCTCCAGGGTGACAATCAGTTGCTCAACGGCACTGAGTATGTAGTCGCACAGGCGTTGCGCGCCAATCTGCGGCACGGCCAGCACGCTCAGGCCAAAGCCTGCGCCCAGGTCATCCACGCTCAGGGTCAACGGGTAGTTGCTGCGTTCTTCGCCGCCCAGTAGCTGCACGCCTTCCCAGATGCCGTGGCCGTCGCGGGCCATTTCCCCTGGGTTGCTGTGGCGGTAATTGAGCAAGGCGCTGAACAGCGGCGTGCTGGTCGGCACGCCGCTGCAACGCTGGGCCAGGGCCAGTGACGCATGCTCATGCCCGAGCAAGGCGCTCAAACGTGCATGGGTGGCTTTGACCGCCTGCGTCGTACCGGCTGCAACGTCGACCCGCAGCGGCAAGGTGTTGATAAACATCCCCAGCGCACGGTCTGCGCCCTCGCCGGCTTGCAGTCGGCCCATCAGCACCGTACCGAACACCACCTCGTCGCGGCCCGAGACCAGGCCCAATACCTGGGCCCAGGCCAGGTGCATCAGGCTGGCGGCGCTGACCCCCAGTTGGCGCGCCTGCTGGCGTACGCGCCGGGCCAGGCCCGCTTCCAGGTGCACCTGGGCTTCTTCGATGGCACGGCCATCGCCCTGCACATCCTGCAGGCCAAACGGCAAGGTCGGCTCGTCGACCTCGGCGAGCATGTCGCGGAAAAACTGCTCATGCTGCGCCACACTGACGCCCAGCCGCGCCTGGGCCACATAGTTGCGAAACGGCGCGGCAGCGGGCAAGTCCTGGGCCTGGTTGAACATGAAGGCACGCATTTCCTGGCCGACCACTTCCATGGCGGTGTGGTCCAGCGCCAGGTGGTGGAACAGCAGGATCGCCGCGACCCGGTGGTGCGCCGGGTCCTGGGCATAGACCATGCGCAGCAACGGCGCCTGGGTAATGTCCAGGCGGTAGTGACGCGCATCGAAACGCCCATGCAGTTGCGCCATCACATCGCCGCCGGCCGGGTCGAGCATCACCTCCTGCACCACCAGCTTGGCATCGCGCCACACCACTTGCACCGGGCTGTCGAGCCCTTCCCACACCACAGCGGTACGCAAAATATCGTGGCGCGCCACCACCTGTTGCAGCGCGCCCATAAAGGCGTGCAGGCGCTCGGCGGTGTCAAAGGCCATGCGCGATTGCAGCAGGTACGGGTCGCCCTGCTCGGCGCTGATGTGGTGGTAGAGAATGCCTTCCTGTAGCGGCGCCAGCGGGTAGATATCCTGGATATTCGCCGCACCACCTGGCACGCTGGCGACAATGCGCGCTATGACCTCTGGGGTCAGTTGCACCAGGCTCAGCATCGCCGGCGTGATCTGTGTACAGCCGGCGGGGATGCCATTGGCGGGCACCACGATTTCTCTGCCACTGCCCACGGCGGCCGCCAGCGCGGCCAGGCTTGGCTGGCTGAACAACACGCGCACATCGGCGCTCAGGCCCACTTGGCGCATGCGTTCGATCAGGCTGACCGCCAGCAACGAATGCCCGCCCAATTCGAAGAAATGATCATGGCGCCCCACGCGTTCAAGCTTGAGCACGTCCTGCCAGATCTGCGCCAGCAGGCTTTCCACCTCGCCTTGCGGGGCTTCGTAGCCACGGCTGATCAAAGCGGCCTGGTCGGGTGCCGGCAATGCCTTGCGGTCCAGCTTGCCGTTGTTGGTCAACGGCAGGCTGGCCAGCGGCATATAGGCCGACGGCAGCATGTAGTCCGGCAGTTGGCCTTGCAGGTGCGCGTGTACCTGGTCAATGCCCAGGTCTGCGCCGGCCCAGGTGAAATAGGCCACCAGGCGCTTGTCCCCCGGCACGTCTTCACGGGCGAGCACGGCAACCTCCTGAATACCCGCACAACTGGCCAGGCGTGCCTCGATCTCGCCCAGTTCGATACGGAAACCGCGGATTTTGACTTGGTCGTCATTGCGCCCCAGGCACTCCAGCAGGCCATCTTGCGACCAGCGCCCGAGGTCGCCAGTGCGATACATCAGTGCCCCAGGCTGATCGACAAAGGGGTTGCCCACGAACTTCTCGGCGGTCAACTGCGCACGGTTCAAGTAGCCCTTGGCGACGCCCTCCCCACCAATACAGATTTCACCGGTGATACCCAGCGGCACCGGCTGCAACTGTGCATCCAGCACATAGATCTGCGTGTTGGAAATGGGCCGCCCTACCGGCACGCTGTCGGCGTCAACGGCCAGCGCGCGCACTTCATAGGTGGCGGCGTAGGTGGTGGTTTCCGTCGGCCCATAGCAATGCACCAGACGCAACGCCGGAGCCTGCGCCAACAGACTGCGGAAGGCCGCCGGGTCGGCACGTTCGCCGCCGCACAGCAAAATGCGCAGGCCGGCCAGGGCCTGTGGAATCAGTTGCACATACTGGTTGAACAGCGCGGTGGTGACGAACAGCACCGTGGCGCCCTTGAGTTCAGCGCCCAACGCCAGCGGGTCGAGCAAGGTGGCGTGGTCGATCACTTGGACCTGGCCGCCGTTGAGCAGCGCACCCCACACATCCATGGTGCTGGCGTCGAACGCCGGGTTGGAGGCAAACGCGATGCGGTCTTGGGGGTTGAAGTCGGCGTAGCCGTTGTTGATCACCAGCCGGCTGATGCCGCGATGGGTCACCAACACGCCTTTGGGCGTACCGGTGGAGCCGGAGGTGTACATGATGTACGCCACGCTGTCCGAGCTCTGGGCCACAGCGGGGTTGGTCGCAGGCATTACGTCCAGGTTCAGCTCGGCGAGGTTGTCCAGCACCTGGCGGGCGCCGCTGTCCTGCACCATGAAGGCTTGGCGTTCAGGCGGCGCGTTGACGTCCAGCGGCACGTAGACCGCCGCGCACTTGAGTACCGCCAATTGGCTGACGATCAGGTCGATGGAGCGCGGCAGCGCCAGGGCGACCGGCTCACCCGGCTGCACGCCCTGGTTAAGTAAATGATGGGCGAGCCGGTTGGCATGGCGGTTAAGGTCGCGGTAGCTCAGGGCGCGTTCGCCATGCACCACCGCCGTGGCTTCCGGCCGGGCCAGCACCTGGGCTTCGAACAGTTGGGCGACGCTGAGGTGCGACGGGTATTCACGGGCGCTGGCATTGAAGTCCTGCAGCAGTTTGCGCCGCTCCGCCGGCGGCACGATCGACACGCTGTGCAACGCGGTGGTCGGCGCCTGTTGCAGCGCAGTCACCAAGTGGCGCAGTGCGGTGAGCATGTAGTTGCCCACCCGTTGCACATCAAGGTCGGCCACGCCTTGCACGGTCAAGCGCATGCCCGTGCCGAGGTCATCGACGTTGAGCACCAGTGGGTAGTTGCTGCGTTCTTCGGAGCTGAGAATCTCGATACCGGAGGCGGCAAAGGGGTTGTCCCCCGGGGCTTCATCGGCGGCGCTGTGCCGGTAATTGAGCAAGGTGCTGAACAACGGCAGCGAGCCCGGCACACCGCTGCAACGCTGGGCCAGGGACAACGAGGCATGTTCGTGCCCGAGCAGTTGCGCCAGGCGCGCATGGGTGGCGCGCACGCCGGCCTGTACGCCGACGCTGCAGAGGCTGACCCGCAGCGGCAAGGTGTTGATGAACATCCCCAGCGCCCGGTCCGCGCCCTCGCCGCCCTGCATACGCCCCAGCAACACGGTGCCGAATACCACCTCCTGCTGGCCGGACACCTGGCCCAGCACCTGGGCCCAGGCCAGGTGCACCAGGCTGGCAGTGCTCACGCCCAGTTGCCGCGCCTGTTCGCGCAAGCCCAGGTTGAGCGCCGGCTCCAGCGGCAGGCGCGCTTCATGAATGCCGCTGCCGTCGCCATTCACGTCTTGCAAACCGAAGGCCAGGGTCGGCTCATCGATGTCGCCCAGCATCTGGCTGAAGAAGGCTTCGTGCTGGGCCTGGGTCACACCGAGGCGGGCCTGGGCCACGTAGTTGCGGTACTGCACCGCGTCAGGCAATTGCGCACTGTGACCATGCAGGCTGGCACTCATTTCTTCGACCAGCACCTGCAGGGCGGTGTGGTCGAGAAGGATATGGTGCAGCAGCAAAATGCCGACCACGCCGTGGCTGTCCTGCGCATACGCCAGGCGCATCAGCGAGGCGCGTGACAGGTCTAGGCGATAGTGGCGTGGGTCGAAACGCTGTTGCAGGTGCGCCAGTGCCTCGCCGCCCAGCGTATCCAGGCGTTCGACCACCAAGGGCGCCTGGCGTAACACCACTTGCACCGGCTCCTCCAGGCCCTCCCAGAGGATGGCGGTGCGCAGGATGTCGTTGCGTTCGATCACCGTGTGCAGCGCGTTGACGAAGCCGTCGACGGCGCCCTGGTCGTGAAAGCGCAACTGCACCTGCAACACGTAGGGGTCGCCCTCGGTGGTCGCCAGGTGGTGGTAGAGAATGCCGGCCTGCAACGGCGCCAGGCCATAAATGTCCTGCACGTTGGCAACGCCACCGGGCACGGCCTCAAGGATATGGTCGATTGCAGCCTGATCCAGTTCGACCAGGGGCAGCATGTCCGGGGTGATGGCCTGGGTGTCTGCTTGAATGGGATTGGCCGGCACCTGCACGCTCTGCTGGCCGCCCACCGCCGCAGCGAGCGCCGCCAAGGTCGGTTGGCCGAACAGCACGCGCACATCGGCGCTGAGGTCGACCTGGCGCATGCGTTCGATCAGTTTGACCGCCAGCAGCGAATGGCCGCCGAGTTCGAAGAAATTGTCCTCACGACCGACACGGTCGACGTGGAGCAGGTCTTGCCAGAGCCTGGCGAGGGTGGTTTCCAACGCCCCCTGGGGCGCCGCATACGCGCGCCGGGCCACGGCGTCGGCGTCAGGTGCGGGCAAGGCCTTGCGGTCGAGTTTGCCGTTGGTGGTCAGCGGCAGCGTGTCCAGGCGCACGAAGGCGCTGGGCACCATGTGTTCGGCCAGGCTGCGCTGCAGATGGTCACGCAGGGCGGCCACGTTGAGTTCGCTATCGCTGATCACATAGGCCACCAGGCGTTGGTCGCCCGGCTGATCTTCACGGGCGATCACCACCGCATCGCGCACGCCGCTGGCCGTGGCCAGGTGTGCCTGGATTTCACCCAGTTCGATACGGAAACCCCGGACCTTGACCTGGTCATCGTTACGCCCCAGGTACTCGACACTGCCATCGGCCAGCAGGCGGCCGAGGTCGCCGGTCTTGTACATGCGCAAACCGGTGGCCGGGTCGGCGAGGAAGCGTTCGGCATTCAGCGCCTCGCGGTTGAGGTAACCACGCGCCACCCCGGCACCGCCCACGTACAACTCGCCCACCACACCCTGGGGCAGCGGCTCGCGGCGTGCATCCAGCACGTACAACTGCAAATCGGGAATACGCACACCAATCGGGCTCACACCGACCAAGTGTGCGTCGGCCGCTTCCAGCGCCCGGTAGGTCACATGCACGGTGGTCTCAGTGATACCGTACATGTTCACCAGTTGCGTACCGGCATTCACCGCCCGTGCGTACCACGGTTTGAGCATGCCCGGTTCCAGGGCTTCGCCGCCGAAGATCACCTGACGCAGGGAATGGGACTGGGCGCTGTTGCCCTGGGCCGCGATCAACTGGCGGAACGCGCTCGGCGTCTGGTTGAGAATACTCACCTGGGCATCGCACAACAGCGCGTAGCACTCATCCGGCGAGCGGCTGACCAGTTGCGGCACGATCAGCAACTGGCCGCCGTGCATCAGCGCGCCCCAGATTTCCCACACGGAAAAGTCGAACGCAAAGGAATGGAACAACGCCCACACATCGTGCGAGTTGAAGCCGAACCAGTGGTGGGTAGCGCTGAACAGGCGCGCGACCTGGCGATGCTCGATCATCACGCCCTTGGGCTGGCCAGTGGAGCCGGAGGTGTAGATCACATAGGCGAGGTTGGCCGGGCTCAGGTGCAACCCAGGATTGTTGATGGGCAACGGGCCCAGGTGGTCGAGGTCGATCTGGGCCAGCGCGCCGACCCGCTGCGCCGTGTTGGCCTGCACCAGCACCGCCACCGGTTGGCTGTCGGCCAGGGTGTAGGCGATGCGTTCCTGGGGATAGGCCGGGTCGATGGGCACATAGCCCGCGCCGGCCTTGAGGATGCCGAGCAGGCCGATGATCATCTGCGGGCCGCGCTCCACGCAGATCGCCACGCGCGCGTCGGGGCGCACGCCGTGGGCCAGCAGCGCGTGGGCGACCTGGTTGGCGCGTTCGTTGAGTTGGCGGTACGTCAGGGCGTGTTGTTCGAAGCGCAACGCAATGGCATCGGGCTGGGCGGCGGCGTGGGTTTCGACGTGCTGGTGAATCAACTGGGTATCGGCGTAGTGCGTGGGGCAGTCGTTCAAGGTGTGCAGCAAGTGGTGGCGTTCAGCGTCAGGCAGGAGGTTCAGGCCGCAGAGCGGCATATCCGGTCGTTGTTCAAGGGCGTCGGCCAGGCTTTCCAAGGCCGTATGCAGGTAGCCCGCAACCCGCTGCGCGCCAATGGAAGCATCCACCATCACGGTCAGCGCGAAGTCTTCACCCAGGTCATCGACGTTCACCGTCAGCGGGTAGTTGGTGCGCTCCTCGGCGCCCAATACCCGGATGCCGTCGGCCACTTCAATCACCGCCGCCATATCGGTGGCGGCGCTGTGACGGTAGTTGAGTATCGCGCTGAACAGCGGCGTAGGCGCCGCCACGCCGCTGCACCGTTGTGCCAGCGCCAGGGACGCATGTTCGTGGTCGAGCAAGCGCGTGAGACGCTCATGGGTGACCTTGACCGCAGCGCGCACGCCCTGCTCGCCCACATCCACCCGCAGCGGCAAGGTGTTGATGAACATGCCCAAGGCCCGCTCACCGCCTTCGCCTGCGCCCATGCGCCCGAGCATCACGGTGCCGAATACCACCGCCTCCCGTCCGGAAACTGCGCCCAGCACCCGCGCCAAGGCCAGGTGCATCAGGCTCGCCACACTCACCCCCAGCGGGCGCGCCATGCTGCGCAGGCGGCGGCTCAGAGCGCTGTCGACGGGAATGCGCACTTCGTCGATCCCCTGGCCATCACCCTGCACATCCTGCAGGCCGAACGGCAGCGTCGGTTCATCGATATCCGCCAGCATGTCGCGGAAGAACGCCTCATGAGCCTGCTCGCTGACGCCATGGCGCACCTGGGCGATATAGCTGCGAAACGCTACCGGTGCAGAGGCCTGGGCTTGCTGCCCGGCCAGGTACAGCTGGATTTCATGCCGCACGCCGTCCAGGGCGGTGTGATCGAGGATGGTGTGGTGGAACAGCAACATCGCCACCACCCGCTGGTTGGCCGGGTCGTCAGCGAACACCAGGCGCAGCAGCGGCGCCTGGCCAAGGTCCATGCGATAAGCGCGGGCATCATAGCGAGCGAGCAATTGAGCCAGGCGGTCAGCACCGTCCAGCTGCGCCTCTTCGCAGGCCAGCACAGCCTTGCGCCACACCACTTGCAGCGGTTCGTCCAGGCGCTCCCAGACCATCGAAGTGCGCAGGATGTCGTGGCGGTCGATGACCCATTGCAACGCCTCGGCAAAAGCCTCAAGACGTGCGCGGCTGTCGAACACGAACTGCGCGTGCAGCACGTAAGGGTCACCCTGGTGCGCCGACAGATGGTGATAAAGCATGCCTTCCTGGAGCGGCGCCAGCGGGTAGATATCCTGCACATTCGCCGCACCGCCTGGGACCGCCGCGACGATGCGGTCGATGGCCGGCTGGTCGAGGTTGACCAGCGCCAGCATGTCCGGGGTGATGCGGTAAGCCGGGCTCAGCCAGTCACCGCCATGTTCGGCGACCAACTGCAGGAGTTGGGGTTTGTGCGCAATCAATTGATCCCAGAGCGCGTCGTCCAACGCTTGGTCATCGCCCAGAACGATCAGATCGTCTTCTTCCGTTTGCAGACGGATCGCGTGGGTGGAGATCGCTGCCAGTAAGTCGCTGAACTGCATGGGGAACCTGCCTGATAATTCACGGTTGACGAGAATGTCCGTATTCAGTTTTGCCGCTTGGATCGGCAGTACCGCGCGCCTGTAAAAAATGCGGGCGCAGCCGTAGGCCTGGAGGGGCTTCCGGCAGGCTTGAAAATTAAGGGATCTATGGGCTGGGGGGTGACATGGGAAGCGGGGACAAGAGGAATAGCACGGCTCCTACATGGGGCAAAAAAAACCGCCCTTGCGGGCGGTTCAAAAAACTCGGCCTTGATCAGAAACCGAGGGAGAAACTTACCGTCACTGCGTGGTCCTTGTCGTTGCGCGAGAGTTGGCCCGAATAGCCCAGGCCCAGTCTGCCGTTCTGGCTGATCTGGTAGTCCAGGCCCGCTTCCACCACCGCGCTGTCCTTGGCTATCGGCACGCCCTGGGTGCTGAACGA
>Ga0308162_1000789_pt1 | contig 29671 bp, 24 predicted proteins | sample PhySR2_FD_201370 | JGI IMG/M metagenome (GOLD analysis project Ga0308162, IMG submission 201370) | Phyllosphere microbial communities from UC Gill Tract Community Farm, Albany, California, United States - DLSLS.R2 | ecosystem: Host-associated > Plants > Phyllosphere > Unclassified | place: USA... | reverse complement strand
CGCGCGTCATCGCCCGCAGTATTATTTCGATGCTCAAGGATCTCGATTACATGGTGCTGGCTGAGGGGGTGGAGAATGCGGAAACCGTCACGGCGCTGACCGAGTTTGGCTGCGACCAGGCACAGGGGTTTTTCTACTCCAGGCCGCTGCCGGAAGCGGCATTGGATGAGTGGCTCGGCTGGCGATTACGCAGTAAGTGCTGAGCCTCCCTCACCAGCCCCCGATTCTTACCTGACCGCCTCAAAGGCGTTGAAGCCCTCTGCCCCGGCAATCATCACGGTATTGCGCCCGGCAGCTTTTGCCGCGTAGAGCGCTTCATCGGCACGCCGCAGCAGAGCTTCGCGATCGCCAGCCTGTTCATCCCGGTAAGCCACGCCTGCTGATATCGTCACCGTTCCGGCAAACGGGAAGGTCGTGGTGCTGACGGTCTCACGGATGCGTTCTGCAGTGCGCGCGGCATCAGCCAGCGTGGTGTGCGGCAGCAGCAGAATAAACTCCTCGCCACCAAATCGGCTGACGATATCGTCGGTGCGGCAGAGCTGACGCAGTAAGGCCGCCAGGCTAAACAGTACTGCGTCGCCTGCGTCATGCCCGTACCAGTCGTTAATCTTCTTAAAATGGTCAATGTCTATGGCGATGGCACACTGTTCATGCTCGCTGTCTGACTGCGCCGCGAGCGCCGAAAATCCACGGCGGTTGCTAAGCCCGGTCAGTGGATCGGTCATCGCTTCATCATTCAGCGCGGCCATATGGCACGCAACGGCGTGGCGATGCGCCTGCACCGCTTCTTTGAGCCGATCTGCCTCGTAATACCAGGTTTTAACCGTGGCGAGTGATTCCGCCTGCGCTTCGCTGCCACCATCACGCACTCTGTCCGCCAGCTTTTCAAGTGGAGAAGCAATCCTCCCCGCCATAAAAGCAATAACGCCCGCTGTCACGATGATAATGCCCAGAACGAACCAGACTGCGCTTTCCGCCGTGCGCATCAGAATATGCCTGACCGTTTCAGAAGTGCCGGTAATAAACACATTCCAGCCAGTTTTATGCAGCGTGCCATAACCGGTCAGGTAGTTCTGTCCGTTATTCTCCAGCGTGAAGTGCCCGCTTTCAGTGTTAGCAAGGCGCTTCTGCAATGCCATGCTAAGCAGCATCTTTGTTCCGACGAGCGCCGGGTCGTGACTGAAAATAATCAGCCCATCATTGCTGACCACGCTGACCGTTGATCCTTTGTTATAAAAATGCTGACTCAGGATCTCACTCAGCATGCTCTGTTTTTTGAGATAGATGGTGCCGCCAATGTAGCCCAGATAGCGGCCCTCTTCGCTGAACAAGGGTTGTGATAAAAACACCACATAGTTACCCGCTGCAGACGTAAATGGCGCAGATATAAAGGGCTTCTGGGTCGCAATGGCCTGTAGGCTGGCAGCCGAGTGCAGCTTTACGCCGATCAGATTAAGACTGTCGGGTGAGGTTGCCGCAATGATGGCATCATGATTGACCACCAGCACCGAATTAAAAAAGCCCGACTGCATTCGCAGACGTTCGGTCTCCTCTTTCAGTTGTTCAATATTGCTCAGCGCCTTGATCTGCGAGGCACCCCAGGCCAGTTCACGTTGCGCTGTCGCAAGATAACGATCGGTGGTATCAGCCAGTTTACGGGCATAGGCAATGTTCCCTTCAAGCAGGCTGTCTTCAATATTAGCCTTCTGAAACAGCAGCAGCGCACTCAGCAGCAGACCGGAAGTCAGAATAACGCCGCCAATGGACAGCAAAGTCAGCAGTGAACGAAGACGCATTTTTTCATGGGGCATTGCGGTCAGTATCCGGATTAAGAGTCATTTAAGTGTAACAGTTGACGCTTCTGGTCAAGGGCCGAATAGAAGAGGATTTATTGAGGATTAGGACGTATTGCCGGGCGCAGCACGAAATCGCCTGCCGTTACATAAAGCCGGGTTCAGCGTTCATAGGGCCATGACAATAATCAGCAGAAAATGATTAAGCGGTAATAATGAAACTAACTGATTCAGGATCTGTGCAGAGAACGCGCTATTATTATCGCCGACCGCGATGATAACCCCTTCCGCAGGTTTAAAATAACGGGGCAGGCTCTGCCCCATTTATCATTGCGGCTAAATGGGCGTCGAACAGTTTAATTAAACCATCATCAGCTCCAGGTAATTATGAATATGCATGAACATTTAAAGTGCTTTAACGCCAGAATGCTTTGATATACGAACGGCTGCTGAGTCTTTTAATGAAATGATGTGGACAGTTAAAACGACGCCCATCCCACTCCAGATTAAACCACTGAAAATCATCGTTTTTAATGGTTTCGAGCAGGGTCATTGCCTGCATGGGCGTCTGAAAAGCATACGCTTTCATCACGCCCTCTTTGGTGCATAAATCAATATGAACCATGTAACCCCCGGGAGTTAAAAAGATCGGAAATTTTATAATTATTGTACATCCCCTTTAGCATAATCCATTTATTGCCTGCCGATTATCTGATTCGGTAATATTTACGTAAAAATTATGTATTTTATCTCTCATTTATTTTTTTGGTCAACTTTGCGTTATTTAATCAATTAATTTGACCATCTATTTCTCCTCCGGTCAGACCCGAAAAGTCTTTCTGCCTGTTTTAAATCAGTATCGAGGGTGGCAACAAGAAGTGATCGCAAAAGATGATGTTTAACTGCTCACCTTTTCAGCATCATACCGTCCGGCTTTCATGCTGCAGGAAAGGAATGGCGCTGGCTGGCAGGTTGAGATGGTCATTAACAGAGCACATCGTTTACACTCTCCGCAGCCTCATCTGCACTCCGGCAATGGTTCAGACAAATCGCAGAGAGGCAGGAGACCACTGACGGCGGGCAATAAGGAATCTTATGCTGGATTATATGGTGTCGCTCTACCGTACTGTTCCTGTCTCATCTGACTGCCTCAGCGACTGGGTTGCCAGCTGGCTGGCGCAGCAGCAGACCCGATGCCACGATCATCATTTCTCCGCCAACTTTCCCTGGCGTGAAACGGGTCTGCCCCAGCACACCTTTTTGCAGCGTGAACTGACGGTGAACGGCCAGCGTTATCTCACCGGGCCACGCTATATGGGTGGCGATCCTGCCCAGCCTTTTATTGAGATCGTGGCCCGTGATGGTCCCATTGATTACACGGTCGCTTCTGCCATCATGCAGGCGTGGCAGAAGATTAACCCCTTAAAGCTGCGTATCCTCTTGCCCACATGCCATTCAGATATCGGTTTAACCGATCAACTGATATTCATTAGCGATCCAGCTACACTCGCTGCGCCTCCCGACGAAGACATTTCACTGGTGAAAGCCGGAAGAAAAGATTATTCCGCCTGTATCCAGGCGATTAACCACGCCTATCGCGCCAGCTGGCACACGTTGCCGCATCTGCGTGATCAGCTGATGGCATCGAGCAGGCAGGAATTGCGGGAGGATATCGCCGGAGGACATGTGCTTTTGATTGTCTGGCAGGGAATGTTGGCAGGACTGATGATTTGTGTTCGCCGGAGACTGACCTTTATTGAGGGATTCCAGATTATGGATGAAGTGATTATGCCCGCTTATCAGGGCCGTGGACTTGCCGCGCGCGCTCAGCAGCGTTTGCTGCAGCAGCTTCATCATCACTATGGTGAGAAGGCGCTGCTGACAGGCACCATTTTGCCCGGTAATACGCCTTCACTGCGAAGCGCGCAAAATGCCGGACGGCGCTGCGTACTGAAGTATCAGTTTTTCACCCCAGCCGATTTAGCGCCGAACTTTGTGATCATTTAAAATCACCACAAAGCCAACTCGATCAACTTATCCTGTACGCTGTAAACGCGCTGCTTCAGGTTCAGACTCTCTTCTGCGCTGATCCATTTTGCATCAAACGCGCCATTAATTTTTTCCAGGGCGATTTTGGTGCTGCTTTTCAGCCCCTGATGCCAGTTCGCATCTGATCGGTTAGCCGCTTGTTTTTCCAGACTCTCAACGAATTCCGTGACACTTTTACCACCGGCAGAAGCCTGAGTTACCGACATATCACCCTCTTTTTGCTGCTAAAAACGGCCACACTCGCGATGCTCATTATACCTGAACCCTGATCGGCATGGCGCCTTCCCGTGCGCACGACCCGACACGCATCGTAAAACTCTTCCGGCACTGCAGACATGACCTGGAGGGCACGACACCATTGGCATACGGGCCTGGAAACAATCCAGCCGGGCAATCCGCTTAACCCGTCAGTTTTGCAAAACTGTGTGAAAGTAATGTGACCGTAAATGAAAAAAAACACATTAAAATTAATAACCTGCTTCCACTTTATTGACCTACCTTGAGATTCACATTTTGAAAACAAAATAATCACACTGGGTGACTTTTTCGTGCGTAAATTAGTGCCAGTTTTCATCACCGGAGCAGGCAAATGACTCACTTTGTGGCAATTTTTTTCTCTTCACTGTTTATGTGCAGTAACGTTTTTGCAGGTTCGGTTTCATCTGTTTCTCTTGGATCACTCTCTTCTGCATTAAATGAACGGATGCAGGTCATGAAAGCCGTGGCCGGTTATAAAGCACTGCATCATCTGCCTGTCGAAGATTTGCCACGGGAGCAGGTGGTGCTGGATCACATGCTGCAGAACGCTCAGCAGGCCGGGCTTGAGCCCCACTCCGTGGAGCCATTTGTTCACGCGCTGATGAACACCAGCAAGGCGATTCAGTATCGCTATCGGGCTGACTGGCTTTCCTCACCGGACAGTGGCCTCCCGGTTACGGATCTTGCCGAGACCCGCCAGCAGATAGAACAGCTGGATACCCAGCTCCTGACTGCGATCAGCCAGCACCTGATGACCGGCACCTTCTCGCAGGAGGACAACGCGTTTCTGATGTCACAACTTACAGCGCCCCACCTCAGTGAAAGTGATAAAAACAGCCTTTTCGCTGCCCTCTCCCGCATTCAGCGTTTGCATTAATACATCTGAGGCGGAGTGAGCTATGCAACTTCATGAACTCATGAACCCCGACTACGCTGACAATCCCTTTCTGCTTTATCGGAAACTCCATCGGCAGGGACCGCTTATCCCTGCAGGAGATAAAATCATCATCAGCGGCAGTCACGCGGTGGTGGATACCCTGCTGAACGATCGCCGGGTCGGTAAGAACTACATGGAAAGTGTCAAGCTGAGATTTGGTGATGACGCCGCCGACATGCCGCTGTTTCAGGGGATCAGCAGAATGTTTCTGGTGCTCAATCCGCCGGATCATAACCGGTTAAGAGGGCTGGTTATGAAGGCGTTCAGCGCCAGGGAGATTGAACCTCTCAGGGAAATGACGCTGACAGTAGCCAATGAGCTGGTAGATGCACTGGCAGGCCGTCGCGCCTGCGATTTGGTCCAGGCATTCGCTTTTCCGCTTCCGGTGCGCATTATCTGCAGGATGCTGGATGTCCCGGAGTCGGACGCGCCTGAACTGGGCCGCCTTACCTCTGCGCTGGTAAGGATTTTCGATCCTCAAATCAGCCAGGCAGATTTGCTGAAAGCCGCTGACGCTTTTGCCTTGCTGGAAAATTACTTCAGTGCACTGATCGTCTCAAGCCACAACAGCACCGCCAGTGATCTGGTTTCGCTTTTTCTGCGCAGTGGCAATGACGACAACCGACTGGATCACGATGAGATTATCGCCAATGTCATACTGCTGTTTCTTGCTGGTCATGAGACCACGTCAAATATGCTCTGCAACGCCATTCTGGCACTGCATGACCATCCACAGGAACTGGCGAGCCTTAAGCAGAATCATGCGCTGATACCCGATGCCATTCAGGAATGTCTGCGTTACGACAGTTCGGTCCAGATGCTTTACCGCACCACTCTGGAAGAACTTGAGGTAGCAGGCCAGCTGATCCCCCCCGGAACGCGCTTCTTTCTGAGTCTGGGCGCAGCCAATCACGATCCCCGGGTCTTTACCTCACCAGAGCGGGTGAATATCCGGCGGCATGAGGGGCGCTGTCTGGCATTCGGTGGTGGTATACATCACTGCATGGGCTATCGGCTGGCACTGGCAGAAATGGAGGTGGCGTTAGAGGTACTGCTGACCCGATTACCCGAGATGCGCCCCGTAACCGCCGGCGTTCGCCGCAATCACAGGGCCAATCTGCGCGGCGTCAGCGCCCTGCCGGTCGAGTGGTAACGTCAGTCTAATCGTCGGGCCAGAAGCGCACGGCGATTAGCTTCGCAGCCGCAGCGTAGCTGGCAGTATAAGCTGGCTGTTGACCGGATCTTCACCGGCGATCATGGTGGTCAGCATTGAGAAGCAGGCCTGCGCGAGTGCCGGAACATTCTGCTCTACCGTGTCGATGGGAATGGAGAGTGAATCATAGAGGTAATGGTCATCGAAACTGGCGATACGGATGCCGCTGGTCAGTAGGTTATGCTCACTCATGTAACGCAGCACTCCCTCCAGCAGGCCGCAGGCGGCGGTGAACATGGCTTTGGGCGGTCGTCCCAGTCGCTTGCAGAGCGCGGAAAACATCTCATAGCCGCTGCCGGGATGATAGTTACCCTGAATAATCCACTCCGGCTGCAGCGTCACACTCGCCCGCGCTAGCCCCTCTCTGAATCCCGCCAGACGGTCCTGGGTCGGTGAGAGATTGGACTGTCCGCCCATAAAGTAGATCTCATCCGGACAGGTGCGTGCCAGCTTTTCAACCAGCTCAGCGGTGGGTCTCACAGAGTCGGTAATGACCCACGGCAGCTGCGTGTTGTTCATGTGGCGGTCAAACAGCAGTACCGGCAGCTGTTCGCTGAGGCTGACGTAGTCGCTGTCGTTCAGCATACTGGAAGCGACAATCAGCCCGTCGACCTGACGCGCCACCAGATTGTTGACTACGGCCATCTCCTGACCGGCATTTTCGTCGGTGCAGGAGATCAGCAGCTGCAGACCGGCTGCGCGGCAAAGATTTTCCAGCGCATGAGAAAAGGCCGCAAAGCCGTGGTTGGTGATTTCAGGCACCACCAGCCCCAGCGTGTGACTTCGGGCGTCATGCAGCATCCGGGCGTGGATGCTGGGCTGATAATGGTGTTCGCGGGCAAGCGTAAGAACCCGCTCTCGCGTCTCCTTCGCGACCCGTAACTCTTCGCCACGGCCGTTGAGCACCAGGCTGGCAGTGGCTTTAGAAACCCCAGCCAGCCCGGCGATGTCACTGATGGTAACGCGTTTTGTTTTTCTCACGGCAAGGCATCGGTTAATGAAACAAGCGCTTATTCTACCATACAGCGACGTAACGACCAGTAGCGGGCCTGCAGTTCTGCGCGCCCGCGCAGGGTCAGCAGCGCCGGTTGGTCCGGAAAATAGCGGCTGCTCATCACCCCTTCCCCGTCGTTGATGAAAATCTCAACGCTGGAGTGGTCACACAGGATCTTCAACCGGCGGGCTGCGCCGTTCCAGTAACGGTACATCCATTTACCCGTCACCAGGCTGCGACGAGCCAGCCTCAGTTCATTCTGCTGCCAGGTCAGGATCAGCGTATCGGCAAAGTTGAGTTCGATGTCGCCCTGACTTTCCAGCTCCAGTTCCAGCCGCTGTGCGCCGATCGGCGGTGCATCCTCGGCGCGGCCCTGATAGTGCTGCTCTTTCTGCCGCAACGCCTGCAGTTCCTCAACAGGCTGCTGACAGAGCCGCCCATTGCGTGAGCTCAGTTCGCGCACACAGGTCATCTGATGGATCCAGCCCTGTGCGACGGTGGGCTGAGCCATCTCTTCACCGTCAGGCGTTCCCATCCAGCCCACCAGCAGACGCCGGCCATCCGCGGTCAGCGTGGTCTGCGGTGCATAAAATTCAAACCCGGCATCCATTTCGTTCAGCGGGCCGTGCTGGTATGCAGGCTGCTGATAATCCAGTGAGCCACTCAGCCAGGCGCAGGCGTGACTGTTCAGATAGCGTTTCTCTTCAGGCACAATACCCTGCGGACAGCAGATCAGATAGTTGCTGTCGCCAAGCATAAACATATCCGGGCACTCCCACATGTATCCCGCGGCACCCAGACCACCCCGTTCACTGCCCGCGATCTCACCGAGATTCTCCCACTCCTGCAGGTCGGCAGAACGCAACAGCAGCACCCTGCCCTGCAGCTGCGTATTCTGCGCGGCCAGCACCATGTACCAGTCATCTTCGTGACGCCACACTTTGGGATCGCGAACGTGGCCGGTGTAACCCTCCGGCACAGCAATGACCGGGCCGAGTTTGTCAAAACCGCCCGCGTTATTCTGATGCGCCAGGCACTGCCATGCAGTCCGCGAGCCATCCTCAAACTTCACATTGCCGGTGTAGATCAGCGTCAGCCGACCGTTGTCGTCTACCGCGCTGCCGGAGTAGCAGCCGCTGCGGTCATACTCCTCATCCGGCATCAAGGCGATGGGCTGATGCGCCCAGTGCAGCAGATCGGCTGAGCGCCAGTGTCCCCAGCATTTGTGCAGATGCTCACAGCCCAGCGCATTCCACTGGTAGAAGAGATGATAGTGACCGTCAAAATGGATGAAGCCGTTAGGATCGTTAAGCAGTCCGGTAGCCGGCGCCAGATGCCAGCCGGGATAGTGGCTGTCGCTGAGCGCCTTTGGCATACCCTGCATCACCGCCTGCAGAATGGCGGCAAGACGTGTTGATGAGGCCATTATTCTGAATCCGTTTTGTATTTGAGCAGGTAAGAGATCACAAACGCGGTGGTGAACGCGATTGCCATTCCGATGGCATAATTGAGCATCGAGCCCGCCTGTACAATCGCCATGCCCGGCAGACCGGTCAGCCCGACCGCGGTCATATAGACGTGTACTGAGACGACCCAGGCCCCACCCAGCGCGCCACCGACTAATCCGGCGATAAAGGGTTTCATAAACCGCAGGTTGATACCAAAAATAGCCGCCTCGGTGATCCCCAGCAATGCAGAAAACGCGGAGGGAAGCGAAATCGCCTTGATCTTCGCATCACGGGTTTTGAACCACACCGCCAGACAGGCACCGCCCTGAGCCACATTCGCCATCGCCCAGATAGGCAGCAGGAAGTTCACGCCAATCGAAGGATTGCCCAGCAGTCCTGCCTCAATCGCATGGAAGCTGTGATGGACGCCGGTGATGACAATTACCGAGTAAAGCCCACCAAATATCAGCCCGGCCAGCCATCCAGCGTGCGCAATTAGCGTGCTGAGGACAAAGGAGATGCCATCACCCAGCATACGGCCCGCCGGACCGATAATCAGCAGCGCAATAAAACCGGAGATAATCACTGTCAGGAATGGCGTCAGGATCAGATCCAGCGCATCCGGGATCACCCGACGCAGCTGCTTTTCCAGCATGCTCATAAACCACACCGCCAGCAGCACCGGGAACACCGTGCCCTGATAGCCAATCATCGCCACTTCAATGCCGAAGAAGTTCATGGTATGGAAACCGGCGGCGACGCCCCATGCATTTGTCAGCGCCGGGTGGGTCAGAATACCGCCCAGCGTCGCCCCCAGAAACGGATTACCGCCAAACTCGCGGGCTGCAGTAAATCCAATCAGGATAGGCAGGATAATAAAGGCCGCCGAGCTGCACATATCCAGCATGATATAGAGCGCATTTTCCGGATTGACCCAGCCGTAGGTTTTGACCATCCCCAGCAGGCCCATCAGCAGACCTGATGCGACAATCGCCGGAATGATTGGCACAAAGATGTTAGACAGCAGACGCGCGATGCGCTGGAAAGGATTGAGCTTACGGGCAGCAATATCAGCGGCCTCAGACTTGCTCGATTCGCTGATACCTGCCTCGGCGATAAAGGCAGCGTAGACCTTGTTCACCACGCCGGTGCCGAAGATAACCTGAAGCTGTCCCGCATTGCGGAAACAGCCTTTTACGCCTTCAATCCGGCCAATCGCGGTGGTATCCGCTTTTTCATCATCTGCAAGCACCAGCCGCAACCGGGTCGCGCAGTGAGCCGCGCTGGCGATGTTCTCTTTGCCACCCAGCAGGGGCAACAGGGCCCGCGATATTTTTACATAGTCCATACATACCTCAGTCTTGTTATGTTTGTTTCCGCCTGGATTTGAGGCCCCGGCATTCGGGGCCGCCCGGTCAGAACCAGGTTTCCATCTGTACGCCAAAGTTCCATTCGCCACCGGCGTCGAAGCCTTTGCTGCCGAACGCGTCGTCGCTGGCATAGTTATCCAGCCGGTGATCCCAGTTCATCCAGGTTGCAAACAGGCGAATTTCCGGACGCTTGAGGAAATCACCGACGTCCCCGGCTTTCAGGGTGGGTGCAACGGTGAGTTTGGTGAAGCTGCCGCTGACCGCATTACGGTTGTTGTAGCCCTCGGGACGCAGGTCCATGTACTGATAAGAGCCTTCATACTGCATCTCAAAGTTCTGGGTGATTTCCTGAATCAGCCGCAGGTTGACTGTCGCCCAGTCATAGCTGTCCCCTTTGACGTAACGATCGTCACTGCGCTGTGCCAGTACAGCAGGTGCAATGTGCCAGCCGCCACCCAGCGGTGTGATCCCGTAACTCGCCAGCCGCCAGGTATTCGCTTCCGGCAGCAGTGCGCCGTCAGAACCAATCGACTTAACCTCTGCGCCCAGGCCATGACCATAGAGCAGTGCGGTTTTCGATGTCCCCTCTGTCACCCCATAGAAACTGTCGTTATGCAGGCCCAACAGCGCATGTACGCCGGTTTCGGCCACATCGCTTTTGACTCTGAGTCCGTCGATATCCCGGCGATCGTCGTTATCTTTCGCGCGCATACCACTGACCATCATCTGCACCGGGCCGACAAAGTTATTCAGCGACAGAATGTAGTTCTGCGCGGTATTTTCATTGTTTTCGATGTCGCCAAAGGTTCGGCCATACAGCGAAATGTTGCTGTGCGCCTGTTCGCTCCATTTCATGTCATAGATACCTGCACCAGTGCCGGCAAGGAACACCACATCGGAGTCGATCCAGTGGATATCAAAGTTATCACGATCAAAACGCTTACCAGCCCATACGGTTGCGTTATCGAACGCGCCGGTAAACGTTGGAAGCTGACCGAGTTCGACAAATGCCTGACGCAGGTTGAGATCGCTGCTGGAGGCCGTCCAGTCGTTGTAGGTGCGCTGTCCATCGGCCAGCATCGCTTTGAAGCGAGTGGTAGCACCATTGTCCAGCGTCTGCTTATGTTCGAGGTTGAGTTCAACGTAGGTATCCGGTTCATTACCCAGACGTCCAATGTGACCGCCGGTCTCCCCGGCAGGGGTAACGGTCGGGCCACCCTGCGTTTTGGCGGCTGAGCTGTTCATCAGCAATCCGGAACGGGCATAACCGTGGAACTCAAAGCCACCTTCATCAGCAGATTTTTGCTCCAGCTTCGCGGTGCGCTGCGCGACCTCAGCGGTGGAGGTCTGGGTCTGCTGCTGCACGGCTGCCAGCTGCTGAGCCCGCATCTCTGCCCCCTGTGCCTGCTTTTCGGCGACCTCTGCGCGGGTTTCAGCAGCATTTGCCCGCTGTTCGGCTGCCTGCAGTCGCTGCTCCATTGCCGCAAGGCGTGCTTCAATGCTGCTCATGCTGTGATCGGCCAGGACGGATGTGGAAAGGAATAGTGTAGAGAGGGCGACTGCTAACGTGCTTTTTTTCATTTTTATATATCCCTGAGGAAAGGCTACCATCACCGATAATTTTTGCTAAACCGGTTTAGGCGTAAATCATAACCATGGGTAATTTCCCTCTGCAATGAAAAGTGCTAAACCGGTTTAGTGATTGTGAGATAGCTCCCAAAACAGGGGGCATCAGAGGACGATTAGTCAGCCAGATCGTCCAGCTTGTGGAGCCACGGAAGTGCTGTCATGGCCCCTTTTGCGGTGGTTGCCAGTGCACCACAGCGTTGTGCAGTGGCAAGACAAATGGCCAGCTGTGATTCATCAACAGGCAGATCCAACTTCGCCAGTCCCCAGAGTAATCCGGCCACGAAGGCATCACCTGCCCCCGTCGTATCAACGCTGTCAACGGGTGTGGTCGCATGGTGAGTTATCTGGCCTTGATAACAGGCCATCACCCCTTCCCTGCCCCGCGTCACCAGTAATAAGCAAATGCCAAATCGTTCGGCCAATTGCAGCATGCTGACAGCCGCTTCCTGACCCGGACAGAGGAAATCAAGTTCCTCGTCGGAGAATTTGACCACATCGGTATGACTGAGTGCTTCGTTCACCACCGCATGCAGCAGTGCCGGATCGGGCCAGAGGTCTTCACGCAGGTTCATATCGAAGCTGACATGACCGCCTGCCGCCCGGACCTTTTTCATAGCGGTCAGCGTCGCGGTACGTGAGGGCTCACCTGCTAAGGCGATCGAACAGCAGTGCAGCCATTCACCACGCTGGAAACCGGGGAGATCCGACGCCTCAAGAAACAGGTCGGCACTGGGGCGCACCATGAAGGTAAAGGAACGTTCGCCCTGCTCATCCAGCCCGACCACCACGGTCGACGTGCGATGCAGTGGATCGGCGATCATGTAGCGGGTATCAACCTTCTCTTCACTGAGCGTCTGCCGCATAAACTCACCAAAGGGGTCAGCGCCTACCCGGCCGATAAAACCACTGTTTCCCTGCAGACGGGCAATTCCAACGGCGACATTGGCGGGTGCTCCGCCCGGACACTGCATCAGACGACCCGGCATTTCGGGTAGCAAATCGACCACGGCATCCCCGATGCACCATACGCGAACAGACATAAAAAACTCCTCTGATTAATCCTGATAGCTAAACCGTTTTAGCTATAACGTTAAACCGTAGGGAGTTCAAGCGTTACGATGCTGAAGTGATGGGTATTTAACAGAAGAGTATGTCTGGCAAAGGAGGCAGGAACAGAAGGCTGCTTTAGACATGCGGGTGGATCTGACAACCAAACCGGCGCAGCGGCCGGTTTGGTTGTCAGAGAAGCGTGATGACGGTTACTTCATTGTGGAGAGTATCTGTCTGATCGACGCATCGATTTGTTCAGTAATATCTTTTGGCAGACGACTGAATTCATACTGGACGATGCGCTTCTCGTCATTGGTTTTACGACGCGCATAGGTATTGGCCGTGGTAAATGTTGCCAGTTTCTCCGTTACGGTTTTGCTGACGGACACTGGTTTTTTTAACTGACGACGCGCGCTTTTAAAGCCATTCAGGATAGCGCTCTTCTTATCATCCGCGTTGGTACTTCGCAGGGAATCATCTTCATTCAGTTTTTGCTGAATCTCGCTAACTAACGCAGAGACCTCAACCGCTTCCGCTTTCGCCTCTTCCCAGACATCAAGCAGCAGCTGGTAATCCTGAAGAGTAAGTTCGGAAACGACCGGGAAGAGTTCGATAAACTCAGCGGGTACGGCTGCCGCCTGGAACGCACGAGAGACCTTGGCGTTAGAGATACCTTCTGCTTTAGCAATCTCTGATTTGCTCATGCCATTTTCGTTCATCAGCATAAAGCGCAGACCCAATTCACGCAGGTTATGTTCTTTCGCGGTTTGAATATCCGCAGCCAGCTGACGTGCATCGCTGAGGCTCAGCTCATCCGCTGTGACCAGCACTTCCAGACTGGCACCGGAAAGAATGCATGCGGCGCGGCGGCGCGAGCCATCCATGATCTCAATCCTGTCACCGTTGACACGACCTATAGCCGGGAAGAACTGTTGCAGCGTGATGGTGCGAGTAATCTCCTGAAGTGATTCCGGTGTCAGCGAACTCTGGTCACGGCCATTAATTTTTGGGTCAACGGTGGTCCGGGTTTCAATATCATCATGCAGGATGAGCTGCCGCACAAAGGTCGCCTTCATGCCCGACTTCAGCGTAAAGGTGCGCGACTGGCTGCTACTGTCGATCATGTTCGCGATAGCAGAATCACCAAACTTGCGGCCAATGCGCTGTATAGGTTTGCTCACAGAGTACTCCTGATATATTCGATGCGGTCAAACACAGCCCTTGAGAACTGCTCGGCTTCATATTTCGCTTTGCGCAGAGCGTCTGCGCTACCCGGATATGATGAAGGATTGGCACTGATTACCGTATCAAAGGATTCACCGCAGCGTTCAAAGCCATCCAGTCGCGGTAAGCTGCAGTCCAGCATTGATTTAGTAAACACTTCGCGGGCATAGCTTTGCGAAGTCAGGTGATCGTGTTTTGAGGTCATCTTAGACATAAAGCCGATATTAGCTTTGAGCCGTGGTTCGATACCTTCGGACTCAATACGCTCCAGCATTTCTGGCAGACGCGTCAGATATTTCATGGTGGAGTGGAAATCGACCTGTGCCGGCGGCGTCGGTGTTAGCAACACATCACTGGCCGCAATCGCATTCAGCATGAAGGAGTCCAGGTGAGGGCCGGTATCAAGGAAGATAAAATCGTAATCTCCCGCCAGGCGATCAATCACATTCCGGCGCAATACTTCTGAAGGTGCAACGCCTGGCAGATGTTCAGCGACCAGCTCTTCCCAGTCGCTGGCAACAAAGCCATCGTCGATTGAAGCCGGGATGACATCCACGCCTGGCATGACGGTAGGCTTGATAAATTGCTTACGAAGCTGGTCTGCATCGAGATCGTTCAGCATCGCCTGCGCTGCCGTTTCCAGAACGGAACCGACGCTATTGGTGTGACTCAGGAACATCGTACTCGATGCCTGTGGGTCCAGATCGATAACCAGAATACGCAGGTCATTGTGCAGCATAGAAGGATGCGCGCGCATACCATGAGCCAGCGTGACAGTGCTGACGGTTTTAGAAACACCGCCTTTAAGGCTGACAACAAATACAACAAAGGGACCCTCGTGGCGATCGCGATATTTCGGTATTTTACGATGCGCGTAGATGTCAACCACGTTTTCGATGGTCAGGGCATATTGCGAAGTACTACCAGTCTGTTTCTTACCAAACTGATAGCCCGCTGCTTCCATATCATTAATGGCGGCGACAACAGCATGCTTACTCAGTAAAGGCATATTCGCGACAGCATTGCGCGAGAAGGTCTGATAAAAACCAGTCTGGTTAAATTCCTGACGCTGCTGCTCAATGTGGTTACTCAGTCCATGTAACATGGAATTAGCCCGTGTGGCCATTTCCAGCACTCCACCATAATCACGCTTCATAAGCCCCTCTGTGTTAATGTTTTTTGCATACTACACAAAAAGGATTTACCTGCCAATTTATAAGGAAAAAGACAAAAACCTGGATTTCTTGTCAGGGATCATAAGAAGAGGATGAGAGAGTTGAGTGACTTTGAAGGAGGGGCATTTTATTACACTGCTTTATTTCTGCCGACGTGAGTGAGTTGAAGCGATTCTTGATCATGTCTGATAATCGGATTCAGGAAGTCCTCCGATCTTCATTTCGTCAGACGAGTTTTATTAACCTGGCTTTTAAAGATGAGCAGCATGATGATTTTCAAGTAATGCGCATGGTGTTTTCATCATGAAAAAATCATAAAAAATATTATAAATCATTAACTTATATGATAAAATTGATGGTGAAAATCTGCTCTGAAAGATATTTTTTATTAAGCGCACACTTTCAGTTTAAAAGGTGTACGGCCTGTAATGCTAACTATAGGTTCAGTTCTGAGCAGTAGCTTTGCTGGTAAAAAGCATAGATTAAAAGTTGCCGCTATCCTCCATTGTCTTCTACATACCTGGTATATCTCTCTTTCATACCTTCATCATCATGACTCTTGAACATACTCGATGATCATGTTTCAACATTGTTTTGAGCAAACTCTTCCTATGTTGGAGAATGATTACATTCTTTCATCAGAGTTAGTCTGAGCAAAGTACCAGGGCTATATAATATCTGGTCACTTTAGTTTTTTCATTGATGTAGCAGCGAAACAGTGAGATTTATACACAAGGGCAGGCGGCTCTCAATTTAAAAGCGTACATTAACTCTCAAGAAGCATTTGTGTTGACTGAGAAATTTTGGACACTCGTAATTATTGTTCTGTTGTTTCCTGTCAAAACTCTTTAATCAGATATCTCTGTGTCTCTTGTCCTGAACGACCCATTTATTTCCATAATAAAGATGCTATTCATAACTTCAGTTTTCTTCAGAAGAGTTTATTGTGCTAAAGGGTATAGTTTTTAAGCGCTATGCTTTTGTGCGTGAAGTTTCTGATCAAGTTTTTTTTATCCGCTTCGAAGTGGAAAGGTTGCATGGCTGGTAATTTATCTATAGCGGTGAAGCAGACAAGGTGTGTTGTACAGCCAATCCTTTGGTGTTTTCATCATGAAAAAATTAAATAAATCTCTATATATCATAAAGATAAACAAATTTATTAAGGGTGAAAATCTACTTTAGCACTGACAGATCTTGAGAATCCTTAATCGAAATTGAATAACCTTATTCTTTAAAAGGTTATGAGGTAATATCGATTGGGTTTATTACTATGCTCCGTAGTAAACCGCCTTCACGATTGACCTTCCTCTTAGGACTGTTCCTTGCTAATCACGATCCCATCACAGCCGCTAAATAATAAGCTCCATCTGCGACTCTACAATTTACTTGTTTTTGTCTGTTTTATCCCCGTTATCCACAGGTCAGATCCAATTGGTCGATCCTAATAGATCAAATTGAGATCCTTAACAGATCCCCACAGTGCCTGAAGCCTTGTGAGACAAGGCCTGAAAGGGTATTAGTAACCACTGTAGCGAGAAGAATAACCACTATAGCGAGTACAGCAACCACTGTAGCGAGAAAAGCAACCGCGCTGGCGAGTACTCAACAACCACTGTAGCGAGTAAGCGGCCTTTTTGGGTGTGAATAACCCTGAGCAGACTCAATGGCTGAGATTTTACTGACTGGTTGCAATGAAAGAGGGTGATCCTGGGAGAAGGCAGGGCAGCTGAGGGATTCTTTAGCTGCCATTTTTACCCGGTTATCCACTGAATAGATCCAATAACAGATCCACCTAAGATCCTAATAAGTTCCTGAAAGATCCCTACCGCGCGCCAGGCCATGGTGTGTCTGCGTTAAGGCAAGGTCACTAACCACTGTAGCGAGTAAAGTAACCACTGTATTGAGAGAAATAACCACTATGGCGAGTAGATTAACCGCTGTAGTGAGTGATAGTATCCACTGTATCGAGTAACAGCGGGTCTCGCCTGTTCACATCACGGATCTTCCTAATGCCAAGAAAAGAACCAGATATCCTGAACATAGCCGATGCATTTAGCGAAACAGACAAACGTACAGGTGAAGTTGTTACTCTTACCCCCAACAGTAACAACACCGTGCAGCCGGTAGCGCTAATGCGACTTGGGTTATTTGTTCCTACGCTGAAATCCACTGCACGTAGTCAGAAGAACCAGATGAATGCCATGGATGTGACGCAGGATCTTAAGCAGTTATCCCTGGTCAGGTCTGAAGGCTATGACAACATTAAGATTCTGGGTGCCCGCCTGGATATGGATAATGATTTTAAAACCTGGGTCGGGATCATTCGTGCCTTCGCGACGCATGAGTGTCTGGGAGACACGGTGACGCTCTCATTCGTCGAATTCGCCAAACTCTGTGGCATACCCTCAGCAAGGCTCTCCTCGAAGCTCAGGAGCCGTCTGGACGCGTCTCTGACCCGTATTGCATCGAATACTTTGACATTTACCAGCAAGGGCGGAGAGAACTATACGACGCACCTCGTGCAGTCCGCTAAATACAGCATCAAAAAGGACACGGTCACGCTGCAGGCAGATCCCAAGATCTTTGAGTTGTATCAGTTCGACAGAAAGGTTCTGCTGCAGCTTAAAGCCATCAATGAGCTGGCACGTAAGGAGTCCGCTCAGGCGCTCTACACATTCATTGAGAGCCTTCCGCCGAAGCCTGCGCCGATATCTATGGCGCGTCTGCGCGCCAGACTTAACCTGACTTCGCGCGTGATTACCCAGAATGCGACCGTCAGAAAGGCTATGGAGCAGTTAAAAGAGATTGGATATCTGGACTATACCGAAACTCGCCGCGGCTCATCAGTCTACTTCTGGGTCCATTATCGCCATCCTAAGCTGCGTCCAGCGGAACTGCCGCTCAGTCAATCAGGCCTGATCGATGATGAGATGGATGATTTTGACGATCTTGATATCGATCCTGGCGCGATTGACGTCAGCCCGTCTCATCTGGTGACAGAAGAGGAGAGCAGTGAGCTGGTAATGGTTTCGCGTGAGGAAAAAGAGTTACTCAACAAAATCAGGAAGCAAAAGAAGCAGTAATGCCCTGTCAGCTCACTCCTGGGGGCAATCGAGCAGATATTCTTTTTGGCTAAGAAATCTGTCTGCTTAACTGAGAATATTCAACAACCACTGTAGCGAGTAACGTTACTCGCTACAGTGGTTATCTATGGAGCAGCAACGCTTAGGTTCCCTGTTATCCCCTCACAAGTCGCGTCAGGCGTAAGCTATAAGGACAGCCCTGACCACTTCTGGATATCTCTTTACTCGCTATAGTGGTTATTCACTCTCATCCGTGGTTATAACCCGGGCGCAGTAGCCATAAAGAGCCTCTCATTTTACTCGCTATAGTGGTTGCCCTGTTTTCATTAACCGCCTTAAATCCCCTTAGGGCAGGGCAGGGCAGGGCAGGGCACGGCAGGACCCTGGAGCCCGGTGATGGATGTGAATAAAAAGCGACGCGCCTGTTTTACTCGCTACAGTGGTTATCTAGCCTGCATTTTGAGTTAAAGATGCCTTTTTCCTGTGATCCAGCGGATAAACTACACGCTACAGTGGTTATCAGGTTGTTTTATAGCTAATGCGGTTAATTAATATTCAGATCATCACACCAATAAAGGAAAGATACTCGCTACAGTGGTTATTAAATGAGACCAGAAAACCAGATCTGCTCGCTATAGCGGTTGTCATCATTTCATTCCAGTGTTTCTGGCGAATCTCAGTACTTAGGTGTAAGTGCTCACTATCATATTAAAGCCTTTTTAAATCTGGTTTCAGTCAGATTGCCAAATCTGAACACAGGTAAATGATTACTCGCTATAGTGGTTAGTTATCAGAGAAGTCGCGACTGACAGACATACCGAATCAAACGCTGAACAGGCTAATCACCAAATCGCTTAACTACGCTACTCATGCAAAGAGAGCTGCAGTTCGTAGCTAACTCTCTTCTCCTGCTAATCCTTCTCGCTATAGTGGTTGCTGCGAGATTTAGGCGTGCTTTTACCCGTTAAATTCATCAAAACAGGGACCGTAAAAGCCGATGAGACAGGTTACCTGCCTCTGTTACTCACTACAGTGGTTTCTGACAACATGTAAAGCGCAATTTACTCGCTACAGTGGATATCTATCCCATTTTGATACTGTAAGGGGTAATCAGTGACCGCGTAACCGCTCCCGACAGTAGTAAAACAGGTAAATTTACTCTCTATAGTGGTTACCGAAAACGCTGACAGGGATGCGTATAGCCAGAAGAAAGTTGTGGCCAGGCAGAGTCAGCAGATTTTGATTATCAGACCGGGTTGCGATGAACGCGGTGGGAGAGGGGATAAGTTGTGGTCTGAGTGGGCTGCGGTTCTGTAATCTCCGTCCAGGCAACGGAGAAAAAAGCGGTCGCCCTCTGGCGTCCCGCTTAATCACCATCACCCTTCGGACAGCGTGAGTTACATCGCCTCCCGGTATTCCGGCCAGGCGACGGATTGCGCTTCGTAACGACCTGCGGCGGCGAACAGCGTGCCCTGGAAGTTGATGATACCTGCGGCCTCCAGCCACATCCACTCTTCTGCCTGTACGATCCCCGCCGCAATGACGGTGATTTCCAGCGCTGAACAGCATTTGATAATCGCCTGAACCACCGCCTGCTTTGGCCCACTGCGATGAACGTCGCGGGTGATGCCGGCATCGATGCGAATGCGGTCGGGCTGAATGTGAGTCAGCAATGACAATCCTGCAGAGCCGTCACCGAAATTGTCGATCGAGAGACTGATTCCAACCGCTTTCAGCAATCGTACCGCTTCAGAGAATACTTCCAGCTGAGAAATGACTGCGGTTTCACTTACGCCGATAACGACCTGTTCAGGCACCAGCCCCGCCTGCAGAATGGCAGACACAATCTGATCAACGGCATCGGGCACCACCACCAGCGCCATCGGTAGCAGGCTAACGTAGAGTGTCATGCCGTCCGGGCAGACCAGGCCTGCGTGGGCAAACGTTTTTTTCACGGTTTCCAGATCATTAACATAAAGCTGATCGCCCAGGGATTCCCCGGCGGGAGCGGGCCGCAGAGTGGTCGCTTCAATCGCGGTAACCTGACGAGCGAGGGGATCCACAACCGGGCGGAAGCTGACGCCTTCAGTCTCAGGACGGGAGTCCGGCACATCATTGTGTTCAGAAATAAACTCCCAGTAGCCCGGCGGAAGAACTTCGTAGTAGTTCTCTTTCTCGCGGGACTCGACAAACGTGCGGAGGAATTGTAGTGCCCGATCATCATAGGTCAGGCGATATTTCGACGTTCCTTTATCCAGCACCGCCTGAAGCAGTGATGAACGGTCGTGTTCACGCAGGTCGAAGAGTTCCATACCCGCATTACCAAAGCGGCGGTAAGGTGCATAGTCGCGCATCAGTTCCACCACATTATGATGGCGCCGATCCACACATATTCGCTGATAGACCGCCTGAATGCCCGCTTCCGGCCCTTCAAGAAGCTGAAAAAAATGGGTACCGTTAAATAACAGGATGCCGGTAACGTCGTGAGCCGTATTAATTTTGATGGCGTTGTCGACCATCGCGGGCACAGTTTTGATGGGAAAGTCATCTGAAATATGGCTGCGATATATTATGGTGGTCAGCATGTGCAGCTCCGCTTTATATGATTGTTGCGGACACGCTAACATTGTTCAAAAAATGTTTCACCTCTACTTATCCACTGTCGCACAGACTGCACCAGAGCAGGTGGCAGTAAGCGAAGCGGCTAATTCGCTACATAGTTTTAAGGTTTTTAAATTAATCCCGGCAGGATGCACTAATACCTTTTGCATAATAAAAAAGGCCGCCGTAATGGCAGCCTCATCGTATTAAAGTGAAAAACGTTATTTAATGAGCTCAGCAGAGACATAAGCACGATTTTCAACACGTGCGCCGGTGATTTTATAGGATGCGCCAGCATCTTTGGCCTGCGCCGCGACTTTCGCTTCTGCAGCATCCAGTGTCGAAGCGGTAGCGGTAATGCTCTCGGCAAAACTACCGAAAGAAGCCAGTAATGCAGTAAAAGCAACGAAAGTTTTGATGGTTTTCATGGTCAATTTCTCAGCTTTTTTTTATTCAGGAGGGAAGCGTTGTGCCTCGATGGAATGAATCATAGGCGCGATCATGCCGGACTGAAATAGCTAAATTTTGCTGAAATTAATCAAATATTTTGAATACCCAGGGATGGGTTGTCTGAGTGGACCAGATGTGCGAAACGCAATCTGGTATCAGATCGTGTTCAGGCCAGTTTAATGACAATCGCCCCGCAACTTCCAGTGAAGCCAGTGATCCAGCGCTTCTTCGTTCAGCGGCTTTGAATAGAAATAGCCCTGAGCCTGATCGCAGCCATACTCGGTCAGTGATGACACGGTATCCGGACACTCCACCCCTTCCGCCACGACGGTATAGTCCAGCTCTTTAAGCATGGCGATAATGCTGCGGGCAATGATGCGTGAAGCGGTATCCGAGGAAAGCTCACTGATCAGAGAACGATCCAGCTTAATCACATCCAGCGGCATACGACGCAGATAACTGATATTGCTGTAGCCGGTGCCAAAATCATCGAGTGAAATCGTGAAGCCTCGCTCTCTGAGCATTTCCAGACCGCGCAGGGCGGTCGGGCTCTCAAGGATACGTTCGGTCTCCAGACACTCAATTCCCAGCAGAGAGGTCGGGAGCTTAGACTTAACCATCTTGTTTTCCAGCGCTGAAGCGAATCCTTCACGCGCAAAGTCGCGTACGCTGACGTTTATCGTCAGCGGCAACTGAATGCAGTTGTTACGCAGTCGGCTGAGGCGTTCGACCGCCTGATCGATAATCCAGGCAGTGAGAACAGAGAGTAGATCGGTCTGTTCAGCCAGCGGGATAAAGGCGCCCGGAGAGAGCTCGCCCCGGCTGGGATGTCGCCAGCGGATAAGCGCTTCCAGACCCACCGGCTTACCGCTTTGCAGGCAAATTTTCGGCTGGTAAACCATATAAAGCCCGGTGTTCTCGTGTAGCGCCTTTTTAAGATCGGTCATTAGCATGAAATCTTTTGAACGCTGGATTTCTGTCTCGGCGTCAAAACGCTGAGAGGGGAGCCCGCGACCGACCGCATCATTTAGTGCACTTACCGCACGGCGTAATATTTCAGACGCTGGCATGCCGCCCGCAACAAAATCAGCCTCACCGGTATGAGGAGTGAGTGCGACCGAAAGACCATCATCCATGTCTGCACTGATCCCTTCCAGACGACCGGCTACCCAGGCAGCACTCAGTCGGCTATCCTCCCGTGTCAGGATTGCAAACCGGCCCGTGGCCACAGTATAGATCATCTCCCCAACCGCCGGACGCAGGCGTAGCGGTAGCAGGGTGGCCATATCTTTCAGCAGACTCTCGACCGGCGTCATTCCCATGGTGCGTGCCAGTTCGTAAGCCCGCGACATATCGATGCAATCAATCAGAACCAGACGACGTGGCGTGGTATCACCGGCCACGGCCAGATACTGCAAATCCCGTATCAGGCGCTGGCGGTTAGGCAGGCCAGTCACCGGATCGGTGAACCCTGCTGCATGCCAGGCCTCCAGGAATGACATCACCAGCGTGGAGAGCAGCGTCAGTGTCGTCACCTGTTCACTGGCAAATGCCTGTGGCTGTGTGTCGGTGACACAGAGCGTGCCCAGAATAATACCATCGCGGGTTTTCAGTGGCACACCGGCATAAAAGCGAATAAATGGAGAGCCGGTGATCAAAGGATGCGTGACAAAACGTGCATCATGATACGTATCTGGGACGATTACCGCGCTGTCGCTATCAACCACGTGCCGACAGAGTGAATCTGCGCGCGTTGAGCGTTGCAGATCAAAATTGTGTGACGCGCGTACGGTCTGAAACTCATCATCCAGCACCGAGATAAAGCTGCCTGGGATACCCAGGGCCTGACTGGCTAATCGGACAAACTTCCGCAGAACTTCATCGCGGCTTTCATCCGGGTCGCGCAGCGCCTGTAAAGCGCGGCTTCGGCGTTCGTTGTCGCCGTTGAGATTGTTAAGCATGTGTGTAGAACCCCCGCACCGTCTGATTACGGAGCGAAAAAAAGAAAACTGTCCGGAACGAAATGTAATTCGGGCGGCAGGAAATATGGTGTGATTTTTATTTTCCTGCTAATGATAGGTGACTGCGTGGCGGGTGTCTCTTAATATTTTCTTTAACGCATAAAATGGGTGCTTACGATTCGAAAATTTAATCGAAGAAGCGTCCGATTATTTACAACTGTTCATTTTATATATGCAGTAGAAGGTTTTCAGCAGAGTTAACGTTTATTTCCCGTCAGCGGATGAATGACTATTCATGAGCATTAACGTTAATTATAAGACAGTTATTGCCATGAAACGTGTCTGCTGCAAGAGAGAGAAACGCGACTGCAGTTAAATCCAGGCGGTAACCCCCTAAAACACAAAGCAAAAGCCAGCAAGTGGTGCAGAACGGTAGATATGACCTGTCAGCACCCTCCTGGCTGATGCAGGCCTATCCACCGCGACGCTGGCGGTTATCCAGCGAGCGCTTCAGTTAGCAATCAGATTAACCTTTGATGCTTTTTGAAGTTTGAGTCGGACGACGTGGCGGCGGGTTTTGCTCCAGCCAGTCACGGACCTGTTCAGTCGTTGGGCCTCGCTCGCGGATGGCGCGCGTCAGCCTTTCCTGTGTCGTCCTCAGTTCCTGAGTCCAGTAGGTGATTTGCCACTGTTCACGAATTTCCACCTGCGACAGATCGTCCGGCGAGCGACGCTGAATAGGATTTTTCATTTATTATCCTCCTCTGGTTTCAAAGATGCAGCCTGAACATCAACCTCAGGCTAAACATCTATCCTGATGAAGAAGGAAGCATTGAGGTAGCGGATTAATCCCTGAATCACCCTTAAGGCAAATAACAGGATAATTCCTGGCGGGAGGAATAAGGCACTCTAAGGAAATAGAAAAGTCGCAGTGAGGGAGAAATATGCCGCTTCGCTTAAAGGAAATTATGGATAAATGTTCAGCCTGAAATTTGACATTTATTTAAAATAGTCAATTATTCTCTGGTCTTGTCATCCTTGCTGCTTTCAGGTCGCTTCGCTTTCATTGATCGCGAAAGGCTGTGCTTTTGCATTTTCATCATGTTGAAGGAGTCTTTGTTTGGTTAATCGTCCCCCCCAGTCGCCTGTGATTGTCCAGAGTAACGTGCGTGAACTTCGCCTTGCCGCTGGGCTGTCACAGCAGAGCGCTGCCGAGCGTTTTGACCTAAGCCTGAGAGTCTGGCAGACCAAAGAAGCCGCAGGGAACCCGACATTATTAAGTCAGGGCGAATATGAGCTGCTGTTATTACTGGCTGGCCGTCATCCCCATTTCGTTCTGACACCTCAGAGCAAAAAATAGCGGTTTGGTTAATGTCCGGAGATTTATTTCTCAGGTAACCGGCTGTTAGATAACGGTAATAAAATTTCTATTTCCGACTTGAAAACTGACAGCGGATCCCTATTTATGGAGATGACCGGAAATATGATACCGGTCAGATGAACTTTTGGATGAACCTGTTCAGGAGATTATCACTATGTCAGTACAACAATTTTCCGTTTTTCCTTCGCTGGCTGATTCTGTGTTTTCAGACCGCTTTAACCGCATCGATAAATTGTTCAGTCAGCTGACTGGCGACAGCCCGGTAACCACCGCTCCCGCTTACGATCTGCAGCGAGTTGAGGACAACCGCTATGCGCTGACCGTCAGCGTACCCGGCTGGAAAGAGGATGAACTGGAGATTGAGTTACGTGGCGGACGGCTTTCCGTGGCCGGGCACAGAGAGAAAACGTCCCAGGACGGGTCTGGCGAGGCACGGGAAAAGAATAGCAGCTGGATCCATCGCGGCATTTCCCGACACGATTTCCAGCTGAGCTTTTCTATTCCGGAGCACATGAAGGTCACCGGAGCGACTCTGGCGGAGGGCCTACTTAACATCGATCTTATCCAGGAAATACCAGAGAGCGAGAAACCGCGACGTATCCCAATCTCGATTGGTGGACCGCGTACTCTTGAACATCAGTAATGTGAACAGGGCGGAAATAGCACAGGCTGTTTCCGCCTTTTTTTGATCACTCACTGCGACAGACTGAGATGCTGGCATGACAGGGGGTAAACAGGGAGGAAAGCGGCAGGACAGATACCGGGCGCAGAGACGCCCGGCAATTAAGAACGCGTTACCAGTGGTACTTGTTGGAATCTTCCCACTCTTTCACTTCTTTTTCGGCACGATCTTTCTCGTAGCCATAGCGTTCCTGAATTTTACCGACCAGCTGATCGCGTTTCCCTTCTACTACGGTCATATCATCATCCGTAAGATCACCCCATTTTTCCTTAACCTTACCTTTGAACTGCTTCCAGTTACCGCTAATGCGATCTTCGTTCATGGTGATTCTCCCAATTCGGTTGTTATCCAGGGACCTGATGAGTATCTGTTTTGCCTGTTGGCTGTCAGATGAATCAAGCATGGCACAGCGTTTGCTTTTTGCAGCGAGGCGGTGTGAGCCGGGTCAAACTCTGAACAAAAGGGGAGAAAAAGGGATATTAATTAAGTTGTATTTACTCCGGGCGACGTGCTGGCCAGCTCACTGCTGGCAGTGCGTTCAGGACAGGGCGGGCGAACAGGAAACCCTGGTAATAGCGGACTCCGGCACCTTCCAGCCAGAGCCACTCTTCAATTTTCTCAACGCCTTCTGCGATGACCGTAATCTCCAGCGCCTGACAGCATTTAAGGATGGCCATAACAATCGCCTGACGCGGACCGCTGCGGTGGATATCGGTAATCAGCTTGCGATCGATTTTAACTTTGTCGGGCTGGAAATCGGCTAACAGCGAAAGGCCTGCGAAACCGGCGCCAAAATCGTCAAGTGCCAGGCTGATTCCGGCGGCTTTCAGTTGCTGAACCGCAAACTGAAATTTGTCGAAGCGCGAGATGATCTCATCTTCGGTCACTTCAACCACTACCTGCTCGGGCCGCAATCCCTGTTCCCTGATCTGCTGGATAAGATGATCGACTGCATCATCGATAACAACCAGTGACATGGGCAGCAGGTTGACGGAAAACGTCTGCTCCCGCAATCCCAGATGTCTGGCCAGCTGGAATGCGTAGGTTTTAGAGTGTAGATCGGCCTGGTAGCGCTCGCTTTCCTGCAACTGTGAAAAGTAGTCTGCGGGCGAGGCACCATGCAGACCGCGTATCAGGGCTTCGCAGGAAATAATCTGGCGATTCGTAGTATCCACAATAGGCTGGAGCGCGAATTCACAGCGCTGATCCGGTGCCGGTTGCCAGGATGAAAGAACATCGGCGTTAACTGGCGTGGTCAGCGTCCAGTGACTGGCGGGGTCAATCCCGATAAACGTTTCTTTATCCCGTCCCTCAACGAACGAACGCAGGAACTTCACGACCCGGTCATGTTTGATGCGTTCATCATTCAGGGTAACCCGCTTCAGCAGGGCATCCACCACGGTGTGCTTCTCATAGTCACGCAAATCAAACAGGGCCATTCCGGCATCACCGAAGCGACGGGCGGGCGCGTAATCCCGCATCAGCTCAATCAGGTTAAAGTGACGATCATCCTGGCAGATACGCTCGAATACCGCGTGCACATTATCAACGGTCCCCTCCAGCACCTGAAAAAAGTGCTGCCCATCATAGAGCAGGATCCCGGTGACTTCAGCCGCGGCATTTTTGATACTGGAATGCTCCACCAACGCCTTTAATCTCTCTGGCGAGACAGTATCCGAAAGCTGGCTACGGTAAATAAGGGTGGAGAGCATAAGCAGACTCATATTGCAGGAAGTTACTGATTAACCATACCATAGAAAAAATGATGGTTAAGGGCACAATTGCGGCCATTATGCCTTTCTGCTTACAGCATTAATCTGACCATAGGTTCAGGGATACTTGAGCGTTGTAGGATCTTCATAGCGGATCGCTCGGTGGCAGGAAGCGGGCACAGAATAGCGGGAAAATAAAAGCCCCCGAAAAAGCGAGGGCGAATAGCAGATATAGCGCATTATTATAACGTTACGGCATCCCTGGTGAGGCGCCGGTCAATCCTACAGTGCCTGATTATTACGCGTTTTTTACTCCTCTTACCATGTCGATATGACAAAGTTTTCAGACAGGTAAAAATCATTTTTTCTGATATTTCAGAAAATTGCTTTGATATTCAATCAGCTGTTTTTTGCTGCTGGTTATTTTAGCTCGGCTAATGAATTGTAAGGTTACAAAACCACCGTTATTCCAGACAGTCCCTTAACATGGTCACCCCATTTTTCCAGAGCGCGTTAACGTTGACGGTCTGCAGTGACAGGGGGATGTCGACATCTGCGTTATCTGAAAAAGTGCCCCCTGTAAAAGGGGGCAAGGGTAGGAGTCAATTCACTCTGTAAAAGAAGTGGATTTCATTACAGAGCCATTTAAAGATAAGGCAAAACGGGGCTTTTTGCCGCTACGGTTAACTCTTTTTTTATTTAGATATCAAATAATTAAAAAACTAATAATGACATATCTCTTTTTAATCAATGGTTTAATCAGATATGAAAACGATTTCTAAGATTAGGATTAAAGTCTCTTCCCGTCAGATGCTTATGCTAAAAATGGCCAGAATCCAGACGCCGCATAGCGATTTGTCTCAGGTTTTTCGCGCAGACTTGACCCCTTCAGAGAATAATTATACTGTTTATGCATACAGTATATTCTGAACTGAAAGCCGTTGTGAGGTAAATGAGATGTCACAGGATGATGAGGTCTGGATAGCATTCAGAGAGGCGATGAAACGTGATAATTCCGGTCAGGACACAATAAGCACCCGGGATTTTGTCGCTGAACTGGAACAGCGCAATTTACCTCACACGCTTCGTGCCGCGAATACGTGGATAGAGGTGCATATCAACACTTTCAGTGACATTTCGGTTGAGGCTGGTGAATGTCGGCTGTTTCAGGTTCCTGCGGCGCGCGATTAAAACGTGCCGCAGAGCCGGATACTATTTTCAGCCTGCCTGCGATGATATTTGCAGGCTGAAGCGGGCATCAGAGCCTGGCAGTGTTCCGACGCATGTCAGAACGATCCTGGAATTTAGGATTGGCGGGATAGCTCTTGTCGCAGGCCATGCGTGCCAGGTTCAGGGCAACTTTGCGTTTTTTAAGCTTTAACTTTGGCAACCACTCTTTGAACTGCGCTGTCAGCGCTGCTGCCTGCTGTTCGCTGGTGACGCGACAGATAAACAGTTTACTCTTGGTCTGACGACTAACATCAATGGCGTAGATCTCAACGCCAGCACTGCAAACATCATATTCTACATCTGTAAACTGCATGTGCGGCCAAAGACCCGTTCTGGTTTCAAATGTGGCTAAATCCATGACAACTACCTTTTTTATTTTAAGCGTTATTGCTATCCAAGAGACTAAACCCTGGTCGGGCCAGTGAGCATAGACCAGAACCAGCATTCTGCCAGTGATTTCGCTAATTTATTCTGGTCCTGCCACGAATGGTTAAAATCTCATAGTGATGTCTCGCGACCATCGGCTGCTCATCATTGACTTATCAGAGGAGCTGATGTCAGTCAGGCTTCAGGCTTTTATGCTCTCCGGCTATTCCGCTTTATCGACCCTGACATTGTTGCGTCTTCTGCAGGATTTCGCGTGTTTAAAACTCCCACATAATAACATTTATCGTCAGATAATTTGTTGAATTAGCAGGCTAATCATCAGATTCCGAATCATGGGCGCTGGTGCGTAATTATGACCACAGGTCAATAGAAAACAGACTCCGGATAATACCGGCGATTTCAAAAACATGAAAAGGTGTAAAAGGGTGTGTCAAAATGAAAGGCAGTGAAATCCAGATTATTTTTCTGCATGGCACACTTTGGTTCATTCGCAAGGAAAAATAAAAAAATATATCCCCTGCCATTAATTAAAGCCCTGCTGTTAAGAGCCGATAAGAACGATCCAGTTTTAAAACATATTCAAATTAATTTTTGTCCGGGGACAAGTATGACTATTACACAACGTCTGGTATTGATTTTTTCACTGCTCGCCATGTCACTGATTGTATTAGTGATTATATCTTTGTCAGTGATTTCGGGCTTCCAGTCGCGTTTTGAATATGTACAGATGAACGCGATACCGAGTATTCGTGATCTCAATAAATCAATCAGCGTGACCAATCAGCTAGGTATTGCACTTTATCGCCATCACAGCACCAGTGATGCGACGAAATTCTCCGCGGCAGAAGAGCGCATTGAGAGTTTGCTTTCGCAGATTAAGTCACTCAATGATTATTATATGGCGAACGACATCTCGAACGATGAAGATAAAGCGATGACTGAGCAGGCCGATAAAAATCTGGATGCAGTCCGTAACGCATTGCCGGCCTTTATTGCTGCATCACGCGCCCACAATGATGCGGTCACACTGCCGTTATTACAGAG
>Ga0308162_1000782_pt1 | contig 29845 bp, 23 predicted proteins | sample PhySR2_FD_201370 | JGI IMG/M metagenome (GOLD analysis project Ga0308162, IMG submission 201370) | Phyllosphere microbial communities from UC Gill Tract Community Farm, Albany, California, United States - DLSLS.R2 | ecosystem: Host-associated > Plants > Phyllosphere > Unclassified | place: USA... | reverse complement strand
TGGTGAAATCTGAACCGGTCCGGCAAATCTGGCAATCGGGCCAGGAACTGGAGGTGTTTGGTTGTGTTTATGACCTGCGCTCCGGCCATCTCAAAGAGCTGATTCATCAATCTGCAGAGGAGCCTTCCTTATGAACCTCGATACCCTGCGCCGCGACATCCCGGCAGGTCTGGTGGTGTTTCTGGTCGCTTTACCGCTCTGTCTTGGCATCGCCCAGGCCAGCGGATTACCCCCGTTTGCCGGTCTCCTGACCGGTGTGATTGGCGGCCTGGTGGTCACCTCCCTGAGTCCGTCCCGGTTTGCCGTCAGCGGCCCGGCGGCGGGCCTGGTCACCATCGTCGTCGCCTCAATGGCATCACTCGGCAGCTTCTCTGCCTTTCTCACCGCGCTGATTATCGCCGGGGCACTGCAATGTCTGTTTGGCCTGCTGCGCGCCGGACGGTTTATTTCGCTGGTGCCGGGCAGCGTCATCAAAGGGATGCTGGCGGCGATCGGTTTGCTGCTGATCATGCAGCAGATTCCGGTGGCGCTGGGTGCCGCTGGCGATGCGGAGCTGGTATCGCTGGTGACCGGAGAGATGACCTTCTCACTGCCCGCCATCCTGGTGGCGGGTGTCGGCCTGGCCATTTTGTGTTTCTGGACGACCGCGCCGGTGAAACGGATCAAAGCGCTCGCCTGGATCCCCGGCCCGCTGATTGCCGTGCTGATAGGTTGTCTGGCGACCGTCGTGGGAGGGCGACTCTTCCCTGAGATGACCCAGGGACTGGCGCGCATTTCGCTGCCCGCTTTTGACAGTGTCTCCGCGCTGGTGGCTGAGCTGGAAACGCCCGACTGGATGGCCTGGCAGAATCCGCAGGTCTGGGTGGTTGCGGTGACGCTGGCACTGGTCGCCAGTCTGGAGACCCTGCTGAGTCAGGAGGCGCTGAAGAAACTGCGTCCTCAGACGCCTGCGCCGTCGCCCAACAAAGAGATGTTCGCACAGGGTATCGGTAACCTGGCGGCCGGTTTTCTGGGTGCGATGCCGATAACGGCGGTGATCGTCCGCAGTTCAGTTAACGTCAGTGCGGGCGCACAGACCAAACTGTCGATCTTCATTCACGGTGTGCTGCTGCTGATTTGCGGCATGTGGTTCAGCGAGATGCTGAACGCCATTCCGCTGGCCAGCCTTGCCGCCGTTCTGCTCTACACCGGTTATAAACTGGCGACCCCCAAACTGTTTATTGAGCAGTTCCGGATGGGCGCACAGCAGTACGTGCCGTTTCTGGCCACCATCGTCGGGATTATCACGCTGGGCATGCTGGTCGGTATTGGTATCGGCATCGCCACGCAGATCCTCTACAGCATCTATAAGAGCCATCGCAACGCGCTGCAGCTCACCCGTTATGACGATCACTACGTGCTGCGCTTTCAGCAGAACCTGACCTTTATGCACAATCCGAAGCTGCAGGGATTGCTGGATGAGATCCCGGAGAACAGCGTGGTCATCGTGGATAACGACAATGCGGAATATATCGATCCCGACGTCAAAGCAGTGCTGAAAGATTTTGGCGATAACGCCGACAAACGCGGCATTCGCCTGAGTCAGTGGCCGGTTGCGGTAAAATAGCGTTTAACGCAACGGTAAAGTCGTCAGAGAGACAAAAATCGGATATCTCGGATATCCGATTTTTTTATTTGCGGGGCATAATAAGGCCCCAATTTTTACTGTCATCTGATGGGGTCAGACTCTTCAGGATAACGCCTTAATCAGCCCTCGGAATAAGGTCTTATCGCCGCCGGATGACATTGAGGGTATTCAGGATTCAATCATTCTGACACCACGCGCCTGTCCGGGCTGACGTGGACAGCCAGCCTCTCTGTGACAAGGTCCGGATGTATGCGCATACAGCTGTTTGAAGAGCACAACGCTAAGAAGAACGTATTCTCGCTGTTTTTAGTCACGTTGCTGTTTAGCTTTATCGGCGGACACCTGCGCATCCCACAGGAGCTGTCACTGTTCTGGCCGGTAAACGCGATTCTCACTGGCGTCATTGTCCGTAATCCTTTTCTGCATCGGACCCGCTATTACCTCGCCATCTTTGCCGCGATGGTGTTTAACGACACCGTTTTTTCAGGCTGGGCGCTCTCTGCTTTTACTCTCAACCTGGCGAACCTGCTGTTTGTGCTGGTGGCGGTGACGCTGCTGGTAAAACATCTTCAGCACGACTCCGGCAGCGAACGTATTACCAATGTGCTGCGTATTTTCCCGGCCTGCCTGCTGGCCGCGCTGACCTGTGCCAGCTGGGGTGCGCTTGCTCAGCAGGCTGATTTCACGGCCGGACTGGCGACGGCATGGGGGGACTGGTTCAGCGAGCAGTTCTCCACCGGTCTGATGGTGCTGCCCTTTATGCTGACGCGCGACTGGTCATCGCTGTCACCCCGCCAGTTTTTACAGATGCGCAAGCTGGCACCGGTGATCGCCGTCATTCTTTCGATGATGATCGGGACGATGATGGGCGTCACGGGCAGCCTGACGTTTCCTGTTCCGGCGCTGGTGTGGTGCGCCGTCGTGTTGCCGATGCCGCTGACCAGCCTGGTGATTCTGCTGGCCGGTATTGCCGAGATCATTCTGGTCTCCCATGGGGTAATGAGCATGCGGGGCGATGAGACGCTGCTGCCAATCAGCCATCTGACCTCGGCGCGGCTGGGCGTGGCGACTATCGCGATCAGCCCACTGATTGTGGCCGCGAGCATGGATGCGATTCGCCAGCTGAATCAGCGTCTGGCGCTGCGCGCGAATTACGATTTCCTCACCCGACTGCTGTCGCGTTCCGGTTTATATGAAAACCTGCGTGCGGAGCCTATCTTCCCGGACCGCAAAGTGGGTGTGATCCTGCTGGATGTCGACTACTTCAAAGCGATTAACGACAACTTTGGTCATGATGCCGGTGACAGCGTGCTGGAAGAGATTGCGCGCCGGATGCAGAAAGTTGTGGGTAAAGAGGGGCGCATCTGCCGTTTTGGCGGAGAGGAGTTTGTGGTGGTGCTGTTCGATCAGAACCCCGAAAAGCTCTATTTCCTTGCCGAGAGCATCCGCCAGAAGATGGCGAAAGAGAAGTTCTGGCTGCAGGGCAGTACGGCCACGGTGACCGTCAGCCTGGGGCTGGCACATGGCTGTGCCGGTGAGGCGACGGAGTGGCACCGCGTAATCAACCGGCTGATCTCTTCGGCAGATAAAAACCTTTATCTGTCGAAACGCAATGGCCGTAATCAGACTTCACCGGTTAACTACCGCGCCATCACCAGCGACGTGGCATAGCGCCACGCCGTCGGGTTCAGTCAGCTGACGCTGCTTTTCAGCGTGCTGGCCTGCTGGTGGCGCTCAATTGCCAGGTCGATCAGACGGCTGATCAGATCCTGATAGCTCAGACCCGCCGCCTGCCAGAGTTTCGGGTACATGCTGATGTTGGTGAAGCCGGGCAGGGTATTCACCTCATTAACGATGATCCCGCCATCATCGGTCAGGAACACATCGATGCGCGCCATGCCAAAGCACTCCAGCGCGGAGAAAGCTTTGATGGCGACCTCACGGATTGCATCGCTGGTTTCCGCTGCAATGGCCGCCGGAACCACCGTCTGCGCGCCGCTCTCGGAGATGTATTTGGTGTCATAAGAGTAGAAGGCGTCATGCACCACCACTTCGCCGCAGGGACTGGCTTCAGGCGTATCGTTGCCCAGCACTGCACACTCGATCTCACGGCCCTTGATGCCCTGTTCAATCAGTACTTTGCGGTCAAAGGAGAAGGCCAGCGACAGCGCGGCATCAAACTCTTCAATGCTGTCCACTTTGCTGACGCCCACTGAAGAACCCTGGTTAGCGGGTTTGATAAACAGCGGCAGGCCAAAGCGGGCAATCACGGCTTCGGCGTCCAGTTGCGCGCGCTGCGCCTGGGTGACGCTGAGCCACGGCGCGACGTTAAGCCCGGCATCGCGTAGCAGGCGTTTGGTGAAATCTTTGTCCATGCTGACCGCAGAACCCAGCACGTCGGAACCGACGAAGGGTAGCGAGGCCATGCGCAGCAGGCCCTGCAGGGAACCATCTTCACCCAGCGTACCGTGCACAATCGGGAAGATAACGTCGATCTGCGACAGCGGATGGGCGTTATGGCGGGTGATGATCTGCTGCTGCGTATTACCCGGCACCAGCGCCACATCTTCAGCGGCGTGATTTAGCGCAATCAGCGCCGGATTTTCAGCGTTCAGTAAGAAGTTCGACGCATCATTCAGACGCCAGTGTCCCTGTTTATCGATACCCAGCAACACCACGTCAAACCTGGTTTTGTCGATCGCCTCAAGGATATTTTTGGCCGACTGCAACGACACCTCATGCTCAGCCGATTTGCCGCCAAACACGATCCCTACCCGCAACTTTGTCATCAATTTTGCCCACTGAAAAAATCAAAACCACAAGATAGCATGGGGTTTGCGGAGGAGAACAGGGTGTGGGAGGGAATTGTGGGCAAGGGGGACGGCTTTGCGATTCTGTCGGCGTTAGAGGGTTAAGACGGCACTTCAGTACCGGTTGCGAGCGCAGAAGTGCAGGAGGAGTGTGAAGTTGATTGGCGGTCTGGAAGCGCTGTTAAGACTGCTATTTTCGCAGCGCTTCAGAAAATGGCTCAGTAAGGTTGAAAGCATTTACCCTAATCGAGCGATACGCGATCTGGCATCGTCAAGATGGCGGCGTAATGCCTCAAGGCAAGGCGCAAAACTGGCAGAAAAGCGATCGCAACGGCAGGCTAAAGTATAAAATTTCTCAGCAAGTTCCAGCGCTTCCAGCCAGATATCTCCACTGATGACATCCGACAGTGATGCTGGCCTGAGCTCATTCACGATTGCGCCACCTGCTCTGGGAGCGAAACCCATAGGCAGAACGTCATAGGCTGGCGCAAGGGAATAGGGGCGGCCATGACTACTGATGAACGACAGATTTCCGTGGTGCATGTCGGTGTTACCAATTAGTGTTCCGAATGCCCAGAGCCGGGCGGTACTGGCGGCGGCCTCAGGATGAACATGCTTCTGCCCGACAAGTTTATTCACCAGAACCGGCCAGATGGCACTGGCATTACCCACAAATTCAGCATCAAGCGCCCGAAGCGAGAAAATGCCGATACGACCCAACAGTCCAGCGCGGTCGAATCGGGGGATTTCGAGGAAGCGTTGACCGTCAAAATCAAATACCTCTGTCTTCACACCAAGCACCTCTAGTGCAAAATGTTCGGCCAGTAAAAGGTCGCGCCAGCGTTCACTGACCGGGTTATCGTCTGTGGCCGAGAACTTAACCAGTACATGCCCCTGGTCCGTAAAGGTACAGAATTTTGGCTGTTCACCACCTGCAGACGAGCCGGGCGCTTCACCGGCTCCCGCCGCCACAGCCAGAGCCGGAAATGTTGTGGCGCGCTCAACCGGAACAGGCTCTGACATCTGCAGGAACCGATCCCGTGCCTGCTCACCTATCAGCAGGTTTCCGATAGCATCATGACCTTGTGCCAGCAGTGCCCTGACCACTTCAGAGTCTGTCCATTGCTCTGGATTCGCTGGCAAGCCTAATCCAGCGGCATACGTCGATGCATAGGCTCGACCGAGATAACCCTGTGGCCGCATGTCAAACAGCCACCACGGCAACCCGTCACTATGGAGACTGACTTTGTCAGTCTGCTGCATAACAAATCCGTCCGGGCGGACCGGAATCAAATCACCAAGGGGTTTAACGCGGCCCTCATCGCTGATGCGATAGATAGGTGCAGAATTAAACCCACGCCAGGCATCACGTAAAGCATATTGAATAGATGGACCCGCGCCGATTCGGATAATTTCATCGCCAAAATTATTTAATGCACGAGACAACGTAGGCTGGCTGACTCCTAATTTTTCAAGGAGTTGCTTTGCTGTCATTGGCCCCTGGCTAAGCAACCGGCGTATCGTTTCGGAGCGATCAGGCATGGTTTTGAATGGCTCTATGAATAGATTTATGAATAGGTATTTTATCAGGGAAAGGGAGGGAAATCATTTTTACTTGGGTATGGATAATCATCCATATCACAGAAAGCTCTCAGTGAGTTTTATGCTGTTGAGTAAGGATTACCTGAGGTTGGGAGCGTGAAGATTTGAAGTGTTCAGACATGTAGCTTAGAGGGACATCAGACTGCATTATCTATCCTGTCCCAAAGTCGTTATTGCGTACCAAAATATGTGTCCGGGTTTATCACCCGAGTCTTCTGGAATACAAAAAGGACCTACGCTGTGAACGTAAGTCCTTAAAATTTTTGGTGGCCCCTGCTGGGCTTGAACCAGCGACCAAGCGATTATGAGTCATGAAGGTATTGCTATCACACATCTTCTCAGTTGTTCTGGTTTGTATGCCAAACCCATCAAAATCATTGGTCTACGATTTGATTTTTGTTTTTGTTTGTCTCTGAATGTTCTGGGCAGTAAGATCACTACCTGACCCATTACCTGACCCAAACTTTGACTGGGTCAGGTAACAGAAAACTAACAGGTGATGGTGTGGCAACTCAGTTAACTGATACAGCAATCCGCGGACTCAAACCCAAAAGCACTTCTTACTATGAATGGAGCAATAGCGGTCAGCGAGGTGCTGGGCGTCTTGGAGTAAAAGTGCAGCCTTCAGGTAGTAAGGTTTTTTATTTTCGTTACTACGTAGATAAAGGTAAGAAAGAGAAATTCATTCAGTTAGGCATTTGGCCTGAGATGAAACTGGTGACGGCCAATGAGCTGGCGAAAAAGTACGGAGCCTGGCTCATAGAAGGCAAAGATCCCCAGCAAGAGCTTGAGCATCAACGACTGGCTGAGCAGCACATGATGCAGCTTCACCGTTCACAGGGTTCATTTGAAGAACTGGTGCAGGGTTACGTGAACAAAATGAAGCTGGATAATAAACGTACCTGGGCTGATGTGCTGAAGCGTCTCGAAAAAGAATGCTACTCAATTATTCCCCGCGAATCCAAAGCGAAAGATGTCACCCCCTTACAGATCAAAACAATCTTGTCTGGCATTATCCAGCGTGACGCGGTTGTCCATGCGAACCGAATTCGTTCCTATTTGATGGCGGCATTCAACTACGGCCTCAAAGCCGATAATGATCCGATGAATACCAGTGTGGGTATTACGTTTGGGCTTGAAGTTAACCCGGTTTCGGCCATACCGAAGCAGTCTTCGGCGGAAAAAGTGGGTGATACATGGTTAACACTGGAAGAGCTTCGTTTTGTCATGGAGCAGTTCGCACAGGCCACCAACGTTGGGCCACTGATGCAGCATCTGATTCGCTTCTGCGTTTATGCTGGTGGGCAGCGTCCGTTTGAAATGATTGCCAGCCATTGGAACGCAATTGACTGGCAGCAAAAAACGCTCTTGGTCATTGCTGATGTATCGAAAAACAAACGGGAGCACCTGATCCCGCTGACTGAATCGGCGTTACTGGAATTAGCCTCAGTCAAAGAGTTGACTAAGGAAAGTAACAGTCCCTATATCTTCCCGCTCTCGACCAACGGCGAGCGACCGGTGCGCACCGACAGTTTGGCGCGTTCCATCATGTATTTTCGGGCTTTTAATACGGAGTTTAAAGTTTTTACGGCACGAGATTTACGTCGCACCTGTAAAACTCTGATGGGGGAGGCGGGAATCAGTAAAGAGATCCGTGACCGTATCCAGAATCACGCTTTGAACGACGTCAGCTCGAAACACTATGACCGCTATGATTATCTGACTGAAAAGCGTAGGGCGCTTGAGATCTGGGAGGATCGGGTTAACAACTATCAGCGACAACAGGAAAACAACGTTGTGAACTTGTTTGGGCGGAGGTAATCGCTTGTCAAAATATGAGCTTAATTCAGCAGAAGAGCGGTATCAGCCTGGCTCTGGCGATTTGGTATTGGCGAATAAGCTAGGGATTATCGATGCAGATCAAATGGAGGCGTTGGAGTCAGGTCTGCTACTGATGTTGTATGAACAGCTATTTATTGAGGGCCAACCGCCTGTGGCGCTGGCTTTTGAGCATATTAGCGGCTGGCATCGTCAATGGCTGGGGAATGTGTATGACTGGGCAGGGAGGCTGCGTAATGCGAACCTGACTAAGGATGGCTTTCAGTTTGCTGCTGCCGACAGGATTCCGCTTCTTCTTGATGGTTTTGAGAAGCAGTTTCTCTCCAGGTCTGGTGAATTGAAATCCCTTGCTCGTCCGGGTCTGGTCAACTATCTGGCTGAATGCCATGTGGAGTTTATTTTGATTCACCCATTCAGAGAAGGTAACGGGCGTCTGTCGAGGCTGCTTTGTGATGTATTGTCGTTTCTGGCGGGGAAGAGCTTACTGGACTATAGCCTGTGGGATGAGCATAAGGCTTTTTACTTCAAGGCAATACAGGCAGGCGTATCAGGGAACTACAGCCACATGATGCAATTGGTGGACGATATATTGCCGGATTAACGGGCGAGGCCCACGGCTTTCGCCTGTGTTTGATTTTTTTTGAGTTGCTGCTCAATTTTTTGCACTGAAACACCTGTCTCAATAGCGGTTGAACTGGCAACAGAACGGTATATCTGTGCTTTGGTAATCTGAGATGGTGCTGATTCTTGTTTCATTAGCCAGTCCTCGTTATGTTTTTAAGGATTGTAGTTGTACTGAAATGTGCAGGCAAGATTGATGAAAGGCTAGATAGTAAAACGCGCGGACACCAGCCGCTCATTGGGCTGGTGGCGTGGTTAGTCTTTAGCGGTATTCAAATCGAAGGTTTTCTGGCAACAACAGCCTCAAAATCAGCACCACTCAAATCAGGAGCTGCACACAGCATATCTCTGGCCAATGCACGTCGGCGCTGCAGAAGGTCATCCAGAGTTTCTTCAAAAGTAATGATTTCAGAGTCCCTTACCGTCGGGTAATAGACATACACGTCTTTAGTTTGCCCAATTCGGTACGCCCGGTCCGTTGCCTGATCTTCTTTGGCCGGATTCCAGCAGCGAGTGAAATGAATAACATGATTGGCTTTCTGGACGTTTACGCCGAACCCGACAGCAACCGTAGAGAGAATAATCACCCCAAATCCAGGCTGAGCCTGAAAATCATCAATCAGGCGCTGGCGGCTGTTTTGGCTTTGACTTTTAGTACTGGTATCACCATTGATAATGACAGGGCGGAAACCAAACTTTTGGTGGATAGCATGTTGAAGTTCGCGCTGTAAATCTCGAAGCTCCGTAAAAATAATGACCTTATCTTTCGTGGTGTTTTTTATTTCTGCGAGTATTTTCAGCAGCCAGTTAAGCTTGGGTGAGTTATCACGAAAATGTGGCTCCGGATTAACTACTGCAGGGTGTGCACATATGAGTTTCAGTCGGTGTAACAAACCTAACATACCGGTTCCGGCCTGTTGCATCCCTTCACTCAGTGCTTGCTGCTGTTGCCAGTTTGCAACAGACGAAAGGTAGAGCTGTTTTTGCACGCCAGACAACGTCAATTGCTTGCAGCTTTCCACTTCAATTTTCTGGGGTAAATCACGTGCAACTTCTTCTTTAGTTCGGCGTAAAGTCTGAGGTTCTATCAGCGCCCGCAGACTTTCCAGCCGTTCCGTATCGCGGCCATCTTCGTTCTCGATGGGGCGAACATAGTGTTTACCAAATTCATTTAGTGCCCCTAACAATCCCGGCTGGGCAAAATCAAATAAGCTCCACAGGTCGACAAGTGTGTTTTCGACAGGCGTCCCTGTACATGCCACTTTAAACCTGGCTTGTACCGCATTGGCCGCATGTGTAATTAACGCGGCTGGGTTTTTTATTTTTTGTGCCTCGTCGCACACCATAATTGACCACGGCTGGCGTGCCAGAGAAAACTCCTGGTCGCGGAGCGTTTCGTAGGTTGTCAGTATTATTTTCGCCTCGCCCTGCCAGCCAGGTTTAAGCAGGTTTTTGATCCCTTGAGACTGCAGATGAGAAGGGATAGCCTGTTTGGGGTATTTCACCGCTTTAATGGTCTCGCCATACAATTTCAATACCGGAATTCCAGCGGTATAGAAGAAATTGTCCAGTTCACGTTCCCAGTTATCTAAAAGAGAGACAGGAGCGACAATGAGACTTGGCGGTTCTTGCGGGAATTTTTCAATGAACCATACCAGGAAGCTCAGAATTTGGAGAGTTTTCCCAAGCCCCATATCATCTGCTAGCAGGCAACCTGCGGTTTCCTCAGGTGAGCGAAGGAAGAGTTGCTGGAGCCAAGCCACACCTTCACGCTGATGGTCTTTGAGCCGGATATGCTCTTTAAGGCTCAGAGGAATTTCAGGTTCTGAATGACGCGCATTGAGAAGTAAATTGCGGCGCTGTTTGATATAGGCCGCTTCTTCAATATTCTGTTCAATTTTAAGAACAGCTCGGGCAGTTTTATCTGCAACATTATCTTGAGATGCATTTGCAGTGCTTTGCTGTTTTTCCCAGTTCTTACTGAAGGTTTTAGCAGCATCTAACGGTAATTGGCTGTCATTCCATGGTGCGGTGATATGCGTTTCACCAGCTGTTTCTGCCTGAGTAATTCTCTCCTGCAGTTCATCAAAATGGTGAATATTTTCAGGTTGCCAGCCAGACAGTGTTTCGACTGAAAACGCGGAGAAATCGATGCCATCAGGAAGCCAGTTTTCACTCTGCGCTTTGGTCAGCCAGGGGGAGGTGATTTTTTCAAATTCACCAATGCCAATCACCCGATCGCCATACTTAGCAATATCCAGCACATCGCTAAATTCTTTTCCTTCAATTTCTTGTTGCCAGCGAGTTAGCAGTCCCTGGCAATCGTGCCATTGCTGTTCAGTGAACTGACTTAATTCCAGCTCGTAACCATGCCATGAACCTGCAGGCATCTGTGCAGCGAAGCTAATACCAAGAGCCTGAACAAATTTATCCAGCTCCCATGGGGCGGAGAAAAGGAATGACACCTCCGGTTGTGGCACCGGCGAGACAGGCTCCAGAACTAACGTTATATCCTCTATTTTGTGCTCATCATTTAGGCGAGGCTGAAGCTTGAAATGATGAAAGAAAATCCTGGCATCAAACAGCGCCTGTTCATGTTCTTCAGGGGCAATAACACCGGCGGCATCTTCACCAAGGAAGGTATAAGGGTTGCGAACAAAGGAAAGCGCTTCACTTCCGGCCACTCGACGGCCTGGGATCGAGTGTATTGAATTCAGGACTTCTTTCACTTCGGGAGGAATGATGACGTGGCTGAGTTCGCCATTTTCGCCGGGGATACGATAGCTATCGTGAACCTGCGAATTCTTGTCAAAACTGCCCAGCCAGTTAGCAGGCTGGTCCTCGAAATGGGGCTCAATTTCGATAACCGCAGTATCGGCAACCGTTGCTTTACGCAGACGTAATGACAATGAAGTTGGTTTGACGACATGCGTTTTTTCTAAATAATCATCAAATTTTGCGGCTGCTTGCTTTGCACATTTGCGGATAGCGGCCCATCCCAACTGATTAGTGGTTTCACCAGGAGTCTGATTCTGCTGTGCACTGAGTTGTTCTGTTGCCTGTATGAGTGCCCAGTTTTCCCGCGATAACAGGTATTGCTGATTTTCGTGGGTTAAAATGGCACCGGTACGACTGAAACGGATCGGCTTACGGGCTGGCAGCGTGGCCCATTCAGCAATCCAGACGCGAAAATCACTGTCGCTTAATGCCCCTCGCGAACTCAAACTTGCGCGTAATGGCAAAACCTCAGGGACGCCAATCAGAGTCAGACTACTAGCATGCTCTTCATCTTCCAGCAGACGATACAACGCGTCCCAACTCAGCAACCATCGGTCTGTGAGTGATATCAGATAGTCTTCTTCAACCAATTGCTCAAGCCAGGATGCCAGAGCCCAAAGCTCCGGCACATCAACCAACGATTGTGGAAAACTAAGGCCGCTGTCTTCAACCTGGTACTGATTCTTCAGGTGGCGTTCTATCTGCTGACGGTTTCCCGTCAGTTTACTTAACAGACGTTTGAGCATTATTTGATCCAGTAGCGATGTGGTTCTTTAGTCACGGGGGCGAAACCGAGTCGGAGCAACTCTCTTTCGGTTGTGTCATCCGGTGATTTGAGCTGCACAGACAGCACACCACCTTTTTGCCGGTTATCGCTGACGACACATGAGGTGTTTTCAACCAGACGCTGTATGGCCGTATCTCTTAATGGGTTGATGATCTTAACATCAGATACCGAGACGGGAGAGGGAGCTTTCTTGTCTACAAACTTGATGGGTTCTTCAGCCATCCAACGGATACCCAGCTTGCGCAGCTCATCGTCGTATTTCAACATCCAGCCTGTAATACGGACCTTGTTATAGCCCTCAGCCCGAGGGGTATGCGGCAGTCGAAGAACATTACGGTATTTATCTTTTAGATGGATATTAATATCTAATGAACTTGTCTCTGGATTGAACGGTGCCTGACCTACTCGGTAAGCGTACATTGCGTTCCCTGTCCCGGAAAACTCCACGAAAATGTAATCGTTAATCTGCATGATCATGGCGTTATCAAAGCTACGTCCACCACGCAAATGACTCAGCCGTCCACGATTCTCCTCGCGAAATTTCATAAAGTCGCTACCACGATCGTGCCAGGCATCTGGCCCCATCACGATACGAGTGAATCCCATCTGATTGGCGAAACGCAGCCAGTAGTGCAACCTTGCCTGGTCAACATCGCCATTGCCGCGAAGCAGTTCGAAGAAGTGCATCAGGTCTTGTCTTGCCAGCCAGCCCCGCACCATGGCTGCAACGGGTTCAGGAACATATTGATTCCACTTATTCTGCTGGCTTTTAAGCTGCGGGTTATCCCAGTATTCCAGCGCGGCCTGTTTCAGTGCTGTATGAGCCTGATCGCGATAAGTGGAATGGTAATAACGCGTCAGCGTTGCCGTCATAATGTCGTCGCGAAAACGTAGCCACTGCGCAGCTAGACCTAACAACCAGCTAATTTTTTCCAGGAACTGTGGATCGTCAAGCGTATCGAGTTGTGCCAACAGTACCGTGAAAATACGCTTCCACAACCAGCTGCCATCGGGGATTTGCGCGATTTTTTCCAGTGATGATAGAGAGTTATTCTCACCGGAAAGTAGCTGTTGGGATATCACGCCGCCGGCTTGCGGCGTAAAAATATCGTGATAAAACTCAATGGTTTTCATCCACGACTTTTCTCTGCGGATAGCGGCTTTCACCACAGAGTAGCCTTGGGCGATGTGCCCACGTAGTACGCACCAATGTGGATTTGCCTCAGGAGATTCATGCTGATATGCAAAATAACTTGAACAAAGCGCTGCCCAATCCTTTCGTTTCAATTCCTTAGATTCAAGCCGCTTCATGATAGCGTTGTCGACCTCAGGAAAAAATACATCATCCTCAAGCAAGATTGGTCGGTCTGGATATAACGGATCGTTATCGGCAAGACCATAAAATACCATCCGCCATTCTCGCTCCGTGAGTTCTTTTGCAAGACGAAGGCGACGTAGAGCCTCCAGCCGCATTTCTTGTGGCGGTGAGGGGATTTTTTCTGCTGTATCAAACATTTTTTCCATATTGAAGGCAGCGGAAGCCAACGCATGGAAATCATTATGCAGATAATTGTCTTCCCTTTGATTGGAAGAGAGTCTCGCAGCAATGCGCTGAGAAAGAGAATCCAGGGCTGCCGTCATTGGGGCATTACCAACTGACAGACTTCTTTATTGACGACAGGGGGAAAATCCACCTCATCGGCCTTATCACGCTTATCTTTAAGCCCGAAAAACTGCATACGTAACTCGACGCGTCGGCTGGCTTCCTTACTTTCCTTAGCATTATTAAAGGAGACGCCACCCGCCAGGAAGAGTTTACGGATTTGGATCTGTTGTTCTGCAGAAATACTTTTTTGCAGCGAACTGCGGCTATCGAGAAGACTGCACATGACCCATTCAGACCGCTGTAAGGATAAATGCAGGTTATACAGATATGAGCCGTCAGTATCGGTAAACCCTTCAATGACAATTTGCTTAAACCACTTCTTACCTTCTTCACTGTTGGCAGCATCAAGCACCAGCGGAACAACATCCTGCAGTGCTTTTTGCCCTTCAGCATTTAGAAAAAAACGGTTGTGATCGAAACGCCCAGCTTCGCCAAAACTGATACGATTATCGTGGCAATCCACCACGATAGTTTTGTTCACGTTACGGGCATGTAATTCCAGTCGCTCACACAATCTGGATATATCCTGACCTCTTGTTTTTTCACCTTGCTCTGCACGTTGAATACGTTGTGTAACGGAACTCAACGAGGCAACCATGACGACCAGAAATAACACCATCATGGCCGTCATCAGATCAGCATAAGAGATCCAGAATGGTTTCTCTGCTTCATCGCTGCGGCGTTTTTTAACGCCAAATGCGTTTCCAAACATCAGCCGTCACTCCTTAGGCACGTACGCGCGACAGGACATCATCAAGCTCACTGACGCTTTCTCCGATCTGTTCGACAGAACCCGCGAGCAGAGTAGAGGCCTTCGCCATTTCGACGTCCAGTTTGCCCAGCGTTTTATCCAGGCTGCGTAAAACACCTTCGGAGAAGTCTTCGAACCCTTTCCCGAGCACGTCACTAACATTTTCCATAAAAGCTTGTGCTTCCCGGTTATAGCTCTGCAGGCGCTCACCGTGCAGCTGAAGATCGGCGATGAATTGGTTGCGTGTGGTTTGTTCAGACTGCGTATTTGCGGCGAGCAGCTCCAGCATGGCAATGGATTTGCTAACAGCTTCCCGATTGTTACGATAATCAGCCACAACGGAAGTGAGTTCGCTGGTGGCAAGGGATAGTGATGAACCTGCAGATTGCGCTTTATTCAGCACGTCAGCGGTAAGGTGGTTTGCTTCCGACACCCGATCACCGGCATGTTCAAAGCGTTCGGCAGCCAGACGCATTTTGTCCGCGCCGTTTTGCATATCCTGAATCTGTCGGTTGGTTTGTTCTGCGAGCAAGCGAAGTGTTTCTGTCGTTCCCTGATGCTGGCTGGCAACAGTGTCGATCAGTTGTTTAATCTGATCGTCTACCTCACTCATCACTCGCTGTGTCTGTTCGTGCAGTGACTGCTGATTCGCTTGCTGATTCGCTGAAATCTGTTGCTGACCCTTATCAATCTGCCCAAACAGGCTACCCAGTTGTTCACCAAGCGACTCGACAGAGGCTGCCATTTTTTCCATTGTGGCACTTTGCCCCTGCTGGACAGAGTTCTGAATGGCTTCAATAAAGGCAGCCATATGTTCGGATTGTGCCTTTTCTCGCGCTTCACTATCGGCGAACATTTTCTCCAACTGACGTGCCATACGTTCACCGGCCCCCTCGCCTTCTGCGCCAATTTTAGCCACTGAGGCCTGAAGGCTAGTAAGCATGTCATTCATGCCAGCCTGCAAAGCTTGCTGGCCCGATTTCATTTCAGACAGCAGTTGTTCAATGAGTTGAGCGCTACCCTGTCGGGAATCATCGCTCACCTGACGCATGTCCTGTAACAACGCGGCAAAACCGGTTTGCATTGTCTGAATCGCCCCAACAGTTTGCCCCATCATGTCATTGAGACTTGTAAATTGCTGACCGAAGGTGGTATCGAGTTTCGCCATAAACGCGGTCAGCACATCCTGCAGCATGTTTTGCACCATGCCGCTTTGATCGCCGCTGGCGGTCTGCACAGCACCGGCAATTTTATCCAGCGGCGACTTCAAGCTATTTTCAATCGCGCCACTGACTTGTTCGGCAAATTGTTGTCCTGATTCACGATAGGTCGTGCTAAGAGTGGCCGCCAGTCGCTCATTCTCTACTTTCTGACTTTCAGCTAGCTGAAGCAACATATCGCGTAAATCGGTGACCAGGCTCTCTTTCAGATGGCGCGCCTGGGTCGCACTTTCATTACTGGATTTCACCAGTGAGGCTAAATACTCCTCACCAACGCCGCTCTCATACAGGGAATCCAGAGCAGCCGTGAATTTTTCCAAATATTTATAGCATTTAGCGATGGACAGCTTCTCTAGCCAAGTAACCAGAATAGAGGCAAAAATAGCGATAGCAGATCCCAGAAAAGCGTACAATACATCGTGCAGAAGATTATTTACGCTACTAGTGACTTGTTCTGGAGTACTAGGATCAAAGTGACTGAGGCCGATCATTAGGCCATAAAAGGTGCCAATAATTCCTACGCCAGTCAGGATACCAGGAAGGTGTTTGAAGAATTCCGTGTTAAGTGGAATATCAACCAGTTGTTGTTCAGAGAAAAAGCTAGCGCTTGGGGCTGTAGCACGAACACGAACGATTTTTTCTTCCCCGTTCTCCAGTTCACGCTGCGGGTGTAACGATTCTTGAAACTCACTCCAGGCATGTTTCAGTTCAGGCTGCTGAAACAGGCTTTTTAGATGCTCAAGCTGAGATTCTGGCTGGTTTTCTTTGATGGTGATAATGGATTTCGTGTAGCGTCTTAAGCCAAATATAATTCTAAAGACTCTAATTAAATAAAAGAAAAAAAAGCAAATGACCGCAAAGCTCACCAAGCCAATAACGGTGACTGGCACCTTGTGAGGTTCCACAGAGGTAAGCACAGCTAAAATAGAATTAAGCCAGGACATTGTTCTACCTGTGTAAAAATCAATCCATTATTAAATTCACCAAAGACAACTTTCTAGTTCAATTACCTAAAAAAGCTGAAATGGTTGTCATTGTGTCTCTACATTGTCCCTATGTGACTAAAGACGTTCAGGGGATGAACGATACAAAGTAGGGCAATGAGTAAAGCGGTTGTCCAGTTTCCTCTTTTTTACCCGTTGAATGCAAACTTCTTTATGCTCCATCGTTTGTAATCATTGACGTACCGGGTATCATTTTGCGAAATGTATCCCAAAACCGAATCTGCGATGAGGCATGGCTGCTTTTTCGCTGCGATCTACCCCCCGAGGATTTTGATGAACAACGCCGAACAACTGTTTCTTAATGAATTGGATAACAAATTCTGGAAGGCCGCTGACAAGCTGCGTGCCAACATGGATGCCGCTAACTACAAGCACGTGGTTCTGGGCCTCATCTTCCTGAAGTATGTTTCAGATGCCTTTGAGGCCCGACAGCAAGAGCTGATCACCCTGTTCCGCGATGTCGGCAACCCTGACAACATCTATGCCATGTCGCGAGATGATTACGACTCTGATGAAGAATATGCCCAAGCTATCCGGGACGAGCTGGAAGTTGAAGATTACTACACCGAGAAGAACGTCTTCTGGGTGCCTAAAGCCGCGCGTTGGGACACACTGAAAAACAAAGCCATGATCCCGACCGGCACGGTGTTGTGGGTGGATGATACCACCGGGCAGGAGGTCAAATTACGCTCTGTGTCCTGGCTGGTGGACAACGCGTTGGATGAAATTGAAAAAACCAACCCGAAACTGAAAGGCATTCTAAACCGCATCAGTCAGTACCAACTTGGCAACGAGGTGCTGACCGGGCTGATTAACACCTTCTCTGACGCGAACTTCAGCAACCCTGAATATAACGGCGAGAAACTCAGCTTAAACAGCAAAGATATTCTCGGTCACGTTTACGAATATTTCCTCGGCCAGTTCGCGCTGGCGGAAGGCAAGCAGGGCGGCCAGTACTACACGCCAAAAAGCATCGTCACCCTGATTGTTGAGTGCTTACAGCCCTACAGCGGACGTGTGTATGACCCGGCAATGGGCTCCGGCGGGTTCTTTGTTTCCAGCGACCGTTTTATTGAAGAGCATGCGGGCGAGAAGCACTACAACGCTGCCGAGCAGAAGCAGAAAATCTCCGTCTACGGACAGGAATCCAACCCGACCACCTGGAAGCTGGCGGCGATGAATATGGCGATCCGTGGCATCGACTTCAATTTCGGCAATAAAAACGCCGATACGCTGCTGGACGATCAGCACCCGGATCTGCGCGCCGACTTCGTAATAGCTAACCCACCGTTCAATATGAAGGAGTGGTGGAACGCCAAGCTGGAAAATGACGTGCGCTGGAAGTACGGTACCCCGCCACAGGGCAACGCCAATTTCGCGTGGATGCAGCACATGATCCACCATCTGGCGCCAAAAGGTTCGATGGCGCTGTTGCTGGCCAATGGCTCGATGAGCTCCAACACCAACAACGAAGGCGAAATCCGCCGTAACCTGATCGAAGCCGATCTGGTCGAGTGCATGGTCGCGCTGCCGGGCCAGTTGTTTACCAACACCCAAATCCCGGCCTGTATCTGGTTCCTGACCAAAGATAAATCGGGCGGCAACGGCAAAGCGCACCGTAAGGGTGAAGTGCTGTTTGTCGACGCCCGCCAAATTGGTTATATGAAAGACCGCGTTCTGCGTGATTTCACTCGTGAAGATATCGCCAAAATTGCCGATACCTTCCACAAATGGCAGACGGATAAAGAATACGAAGACGAGGCCGGATTCTGCTTCTCAGCAATGCTGGAGGATATTGCGAAAAACGACTTTGTGCTGACCCCGGGGCGCTATGTCGGTGCTGCTGAGCAGGATGAAGATGATGAGCCCTTTGCCGAGAAGATGGCGCGACTGACGTCGCAGCTTAAAACTCAGATGGAAGAGAACGCGAAGCTGGAAGCGCAGATTAAGGCGAATATGGGAGGGCTTGGTTATGGGTTCAAATGATATATTTAATAACTTTCCAAGCGATTGGTATTCAACCCCGCTTGGTCAGCTTGTTAAAGAAAACAATGGTATTATCCAAACAGGTCCTTTTGGTAGTCAATTGCACGCTGAAGACTATGTACTTGTAGGGACTCCATCAATAATGCCTAAAAATATATCAGTCAATGGTGTAATTGATACCGATATTGCTCGCATAAAAGCTTCTGATTTAGAGCGACTCTCCCGTTACCAAGTCAAAACTGGTGACATCATTTATAGTCGTCGTGGTGATGTAGAAAAGTGTGCTTTGATAAGTGAACGAGAGAATGGGTGGTTATGCGGTACAGGTTGTATCCTTATTCGACTTGGAAATAGTGATATATCCCCTGAATTTTTACATGCTTATCTTAGTCACCCTTTCGTTAGAGCTTGGATAGTACGCCATGCTATTGGTGCCACTATGCCCAACTTGAATACTACAATCCTAAGTGAATTACCAATCCTTGTCCCCCCTAAAAAAGCAAGAAAATGCATTAAAGAAAACTGGACTAACTTAACAAAAAAAATCCTAATTAATTTCGAGATAAACCAAATCCTGGAAAAAATAGCGCAAGCCCTTTTCAAAAGCTGGTTTGTCGATTTTGAACCGGTAAAAGCCAAAATCGCAGTGCTTGAAACAGGCGGTTCGCAGTCAGACGCAACGCTTGCCGCTATGACGGCGATTTCTGGGAAAGATGCTGATGCGCTGGCAGTTTTTGAGCGTGAGCGCCCTGAGCAATATGCCGAGTTAAAAGCCACGGCAGAGCTGTTTCCGTCTGCAATGCAGGACAGTGAGTTGGGGGAGATTCCGGCGGGGTGGACAACACCCGCGATTCAGGATGTAGCGAGCACGGTAAAAGGGAAATCTTATAAAAGTACTGAACTCGATTCTTCCAAGACTGCATTAGTTACCTTAAAGTCTTTCAATCGAGGAGGTGGATATAGGCTTGATGGTCTTAAGGAATACACTGGTAAATATAAACCCGATCAAGAGGTTTTTGCGGGTGATCTGATTATCGCTTACACCGATGTAACACAGGCGGCAGACGTTATCGGTAAGCCTGCAATGGTAATAAGTGATACCAGATACAAACATCTCGTAATATCGCTCGACGTCGCAGTAGTTAGGCCATTTAATGATAATTTAAAATACTATCTCTATGGGGTGGCAAGAACTGAACAATTCCAAAACCATACAAGCTCACATTCAACTGGAACAACTGTATTACACCTAAGCAAAAATGCGGTTCCAAGTTATAAATTTATTTTAGCTAATGAAGAGTGGGTTGATATTTATGCAAAGCATGTCAAATCTATTTTTTCTAAAATAAACATAACGATTGAGGAAAGTAATTTTCTCTCTGAGCTTAGAGACACACTTCTCCCTAAACTCCTTTCCGGCGAAATCACCCTGCCGGAAGCCGAACAGGCGGTAAGCGAGGCGGAAAATGTATAAAGTCGATACGCCGACCAACAGCCTGCATTCTCTGCAAGAGGTGTCCTTCAGCAGCCTCGGTTACACCGAGCGCTATCATCTACAGGAGTGGTTGGCAAAAAACCCCCAGGCGCTGACCCGCGATAACGACGACGAACTGCTGATTATCCAGAAAGAGTTCGCCGGTTTTGACGACACCAAAGAGCGTCTTGACCTGCTGGCTATCGACAAACAACGTAACCTAGTGATCATCGAAAACAAGCTCGATGACTCCGGGCGCGATGTGGTGTGGCAGGCGCTTAAATATGCCGGTTACTGCGCCAACCTGCGCAAAGAACAGATCCTCGACATCTTTCAGCTCTATCTCGACAAATACGAGCCGGAAGAGACCCGTCCGGCGGCGGAAGTGATGGCGGAGTTTCTGGAGTGCGAAAGCTTGGATGAAGTGCAAATCAACCAGAGTCGCACGCAGCGAGTGATGATGGTGGCGGCCAGCTTCCGCAAAGAAGTGACCAACACCGCGCTGTGGCTGATGCAGTTTGGCCTGCGGGTGCAGTGCTTTAAGGTTAAGCCCTATAAATTCAACGACGATGTGTTTGTTGATATTCGCCAAGTGATCCCCACACCTGAAGCCGAATCTTTCATGATTGGCATGGCACAGAAAGAAGCGGAAGAGCAGTCCACCAGCGGCGAACTGAAAACCCGGCATTATCTGCGCAAGGCCTTCTGGACCAAAGCGCTGGAACGTCTCAAAGCCAGTCAGTGTACGCTTTACAACAATATTAGCCCCTCGACCGACCACTGGCTCAGTGCCGGGTCTGGTATTAGCGCGGTATCGTATAACCTGATTTTCAGCAAAAAAGAGATTCGTGTTGAGCTGTGGATTGCCAAATCTTCGGCTGAGAGCAATACCTTTGCGTTTAACTGGCTCTATGAACACAAAGCGCTAATAGAGAAGCCGTTTGGTCATGAAATGAAGTGGGAACCGTTGCCGGGCAAAAAATCGTGCCGTATCTCTTTTGCCACGCCTGCTACCAGCCTCGATGAGAGCAACTGGCCAGCGATGATCGACTGGCTGCTGGTTAACCTGACGGCGTTTGAAAAAGCGCTCGAACCTTTTATCGCCCCATTGAATATGGCGCTTAAAGATATTTCTAACGCGCCGGAAGAAACGGAAGAACCTGAGACAGAGGAAGCCTGATGCTGAGCGAAGACGATTTAGAGCAGCAATGCCTGAAATGGTTTGCTGAACAGGACTGGGAAGTGCTGCACGGGCCCAATATCGCGCCAGATGGCGACAATCCGCTGCGTGCCTCATTTCATGATGTGTTTTTGCGCCCAGTGATGCTGGAGCAGTTGCAAACTATCAACCCCCATCTCCCTGTTTCCGTGCTTGAAGAGGTGATACTGCGTATTACCCGTCCAGAAAGCCCGGATCTGGTCGTTAGCAATAAGGCCTTTCATCACCTGCTACTCGATGGTGTGCCCGTAGAGTACAAACGCGAAGATAAGACGGTCCACGATAAAGCGCTGCTGATGGATTTTAACCATCCGGGCAATAACCGTTTTATGGTCGTGAACCAGGTGGCTATTCAGGGGATAAAACAGGTCCGTCGCCCGGATATTATTGGCTATATCAACGGCCTGCCCGTGGCGGTGATTGAGCTGAAAAGCCCGATTGATGCCAATGCCGATATCTGGGCTGCGTTTAACCAGCTGCAGACCTATAAAAATGAACTCAGCGACCTGTTTATCTGCAACGAAGCGCTGGTGGTGAGCGACGGGCAGAATGCGCGTATCGGCTCGCTGACCGCTGATGAAGAGCGCTTCCTGCCGTGGAAAACCGTGGCTAACGAAGACGACAAGCCGCAGTTTGACTGGCAGCTTAAAACCGTGGTGCAGGGCTTCTTTAACCGGGAACTGCTGCTCGATTACATTCGCTACTTTGTGTTGTTTGAAAATGACGGTAAACGGCTGATCAAGAAAATTGCTGCTTATCATCAGTTCCACGCGGTGCGTGAGGCGGTTGCGGCAACGATTGTGGCCTCTACCGGCAAACATCTGCCATTACGGAGTAACATCCAGCCCGGCAGTAAAAAAGCGGGCGTGGTGTGGCATACCCAAGGTTCCGGTAAAAGTATCTCCATGTGCTGTTACGCCGGGAAACTGCTGCAACAGGCAGAGATGAACAACCCGACAATCGTGGTGGTAACAGACCGTAACGATCTGGACGGACAGCTTTATGCTACGTTCTGTCAGGCGCAGGACTTACTCAAGCAAGCGCCATTACAGGCCAACGACCGCGACGAATTGCGTGAGCTGCTCAATGCCCGCGAATCCGGCGGTATAATCTTTACCACCGTGCAGAAATTTGCACCGCTGGATAATGAACAGAGCCATCCGGCACTTAACTCACGCAGCAATATCGTGGTGATTTCCGATGAAGCGCACCGCAGCCAATATGGCCTGAGCGCCACGCTGGACAGACAAACTGGCGTATATAAGTACGGTTATGCCAAACACATGCGCGATGCGCTGCCGAACGCCTCGTTTATGGGTTTTACCGGTACGCCGATAGCGTCTGAAGATAAAGATACTCGCGCGGTGTTTGGTGATTACGTCTCTATCTACGACATCCAGGATGCTGTGGATGACGGCGCCACGGTGCCTATCTACTATGAATCTCGACTGGCTAAACTCGACCTGAATCACGAAGAGCTGGAGATGCTCTCCGACCAGGTGGATGAGCTGGTGGAAGATGAAGAGACGGGCCAGCAGGAGAAAACCAAAGGTGACTGGAGCCGTCTGGAAAAGCTGGTGGGTTCTGAGCCGCGTATTGAGCAAGTTGCCGTTGACTTGGTTCAGCACTTTGAAACTCGTAACGCAGCCATGAATGGCAAGGCGATGATTGTCGCCATGAGCCGCGATATCTGCGTGAAGTTCTACAAGGCCATCGTGGCAATTCGCCCGGAGTGGCATAGTGAAGATGTCGAACAAGGGGCAATCAAAGTCATCATGACCGGCTCGGCATCGGATAAAGACCCTCTCCAGCCGCACATCTACAACAAGCAGACTAAAAAGCGCCTTGAAGCTCGCTTTAAAGATTTGAACGATCCCCTGAAACTGGTGATCGTCCGTGATATGTGGCTGACTGGGTTTGATGCGCCATGCTGCCACACCATGTATATCGACAAACCGATGCGTGGCCATAACCTGATGCAGGCCATTGCGCGTGTTAACCGCGTATTCCGGGATAAGCCCGGCGGGCTGGTGGTGGATTATATTGGTATTGCGAACGAGCTGAAGCAGGCGCTGAAAACCTATACCGACTCAAAAGGGAAAGGGCAGACCACGGTTGATGCCCGGGAAGCCTTTGCCGTCCTGTTGGAAAAAATCGACATTATCCACGGGATGTTTGCGCCCTCGGCAGGAAAACCAGGCTTTAGCTACGTGGGCTTTTCTCGCGATCCGTTGGCGTTCTTGCGCGATGCGGTGAACTACATTCTGGGTCTGGATGACGGTAAAAAACGTTATCTCGACGTTTCATTGGCGATGAGTAAAGCCTGGTCATTGTGTAATACCCTGGATGAGGCGAAACCCTTACAGGAAGAACTTGCGTTCCTCTCGGCGGTCAGAGTGGGGCTTATCAAGCTTGATCCCAAGGAAAAATTTAGCCAGTCGGAAAAAAATTCTCTGCTGAGTAAGATCCTTGATAACGCGGTTATTGCGACTGGGGTTGAGGATGTCTTCGCGCTGGCAGGGCTGGATAAACCCAATATCGGCCTGCTGTCGGATGAGTTCCTGGAAGAAGTGCGGGAAATGCCGCAGCGTAATCTGGCAGTGGAACTGCTGGAAAAACTGCTCAATGACGGTATTCATGCCCGTTCTGGTAATAACGTGGTGCAGCAGAAGAAATACTCTGACCGCTTGAAAGCGGTTCTGCTCAAATACAATAACCGCGCTATTGAAACCGCGCAGGTGATTGAAGAGCTGATAGAGATGGCTAAAGCGTTCCAGGAGGCGATGGCGCGCGATGATGCGCTGGGCTTGAACCCGGATGAAATCGCTTTCTATGACGCGCTGGCCGAAAATGAAAGCGCAGTGCGAGAACTGGGTGATGATGTTCTTAAGAAACTGGCTATCGAGGTTACGTTGAAGCTTCGTAAATCAACGACCGTTGACTGGCAGGTTCGGGAAAGCGTGCGGGCGAGATTACGGATTCTGGTGCGTCAGACGCTGCGTAAGTACAAGTATCCGCCTGACAAAACACCCTATGCCGTTGAACTGATACTGAAACAGGCAGAAATGGTGTCCAATAGTTGGACTGTGTGATGTGCAGTGCTTTTATTTTTTGCGGTCACTGTTTTCACAAAAGGTGAAATGTGAAAAAAACATAATATACAAAGACTTAATAGTAATGATCGCTTTTTAACTCAATCTAAGAGTGATCATATGAAAATATGTTTGGTTACATGATCACTTTTGAAGTGCTTAATGCGCAATTGGCCGCTAGGGCTATTGGGCCGCAGTACAGTTTAAGCTTCACGGCATCCTGAGGCTGGTCATTGGATCAGCCATGTTTTTTTCTGAGGTTTGTGTTGCTTCAGCTGTGCAATCGACTCTATAAACTTGCTGGCCCATTAGCTTTAAACGAATCGATATTTCCGTCCTCAATTTCTTTATCACCTCCATCCCTAAAGTTCCAGTGTTTTGGTTCATCAAATTTGTAGTTAACTCGTTTAAGAGTATTTGGATTAAAAACCAACCGAGATAGTTCATATTCATGCTGTAAGCGAATCCAATTTGCAGGTGTGCCACCGAGCACATAGCTTAATCGAAGCGCCAGCTCTGTTGTGATACATGTATATCCAGTTACTATATAATGGCAAGTAGACAAGGGCATTTGCATCGCTTTTGCAAACTGTGTCAAGCTAACACTCCTGAAAGCCAGAATGGCCTGGATTCTTTCTGCAGGAATCAAACTATCAAGGTTTTCATAGGTCAGTATTGTTTTATTTATGGAGCGTAGAGCTTTTCGCTTGGCTTGTCTTGCTCTTTCATAACTATGATTATACGGCATTAAATTATCCTTATCGCTTTTCAGAATGCAGAGGTTCGTTCTGAGTAAAAATGTTTTTACGACATCATCAATCATCTGGGGTGTTATTCATAACGGGTATGACTCTGCTGGTGCTGAGGGTAAATAAATATCGATTGTTTATACTTGTATCGTTTAATTAATCATTGGTAGTAGTTGAGTTAATGCTTTATTCTGCTTTTGTTGGTCTCCTAAAATTCGTCGATTTCCATGCCGTTTGGTGTACATGTTAAAACGTTTTTTGGTCGTGTTCTTAGCCAGGTAGCTCAATCGATAGATGATCTGCCCGAACAGTTTGTTATTACCGAGCCGCCAAAGATAATAGCAGTTTGCTGGCAGACTGAATGTTCCCCCGGAAACTTCATGCCAGCACATTGCCATTAATTTGTTTAGCTTTCCAGGATGGCTAATTTTTTGCCCATTCGCCATCAATACGCAGTGATAGTGCTGGCATGGACTGTGGCCATGCTCACGTACCCATATCAGATGAAACCAGGTTTTAGCGTAATTCTTATGTAAGTTTTTAGTTAGCATTTTACTGAACTTGCTCAGGATAAGATTTTTTTCGCTATGTTCTTTGACATGCAAGTCGAAACGAACCACCAGCACTTTAGTTGAACGACTAAACATTTCCAGCACAGTATCCAGAATGCGTCGCATAATTTTTGGCTCAGGACGGATCATGCATCGTGACCATTCATATACCGGCAATGCATGATTTTGATACAAAAAATAACCGAGCTTATTTCGTGACACCTGAAACATTTCTGCTGAGTTGCTATTAGCCATATATTATAAATAATCCTAAATGCATGTTAGCTTTGCCTTGTGACGTTACACGGTCTGACGACTTAATGTATTATCGAAAATAGTGAAATATTGGTTCATCATCAGGGCGAGAAGAATCGACAGGTTATATACCTGTCGAGTTACCTCAATTAATTCGCTCTCTGGCTAGTGTTTGATACACATGATTAATTCTGGAGGCCATCCCACAACCTTTTTCCCTACTTTAAGCGGTGCGGGGAAATCACCATTTCGAATCCAGCGATCAAGTGTCGAGCGGCTAATTCTAAGGTGATGGCATACATCACGTTTACCATGATATCGAATGAGCGATACTGGTGTTAGATCTGTGCGGGTAGGGATGAGCATCGTTCATTATCCCTTAACGCTGGTTGCACCAGAGTAATAAATCTGATAGTAACCATGCACAACTACTATTGCCTAACTTTTTACGTGGGGGAAATTGGCCATCTTTTTCCAGCTTCCATGCCTGAGAACGAGAGATCGCTGTAATTTTATGGCGTTCACTTTCCCTGACTAAGCGATCAGTTTCAATACCGTAAAAAGAGAGAATTTCTTGTTTCGTATGATTGTCGATGTTCATGCCCATCCTCCTTAGGATTTAGTTGGTGATGGGCATTTTGAAGTGCTTCTGATTATGCCGGTACGGACCCAGGGGCTGGGTAAAACTTATCTGCTTTAGATTTAATCAGCTCATACCCTTTTTTGACTTGCTTACGAATCTCTCGCGTTATTAGTTCTAAAAAAGGCATATGTATTTTTTTATCGCGAGCACCGAAAGTGTTTTCCTTGCCATAGATTTCCACGTTCGCCCTCACTTCTGAGGCAAAATCATTATGTATCTCATATGCAACCTCCGAAGCATATAGCTTAAATTCTATCGGTTGCCGATATAGAACTTCGCGAACCAGACGACAGATTAAGCTTAAGCGAAATCTTGCACGATTTTTCGAGGCAAGCCCGCCGGTTCTCCCTGCATCAACAAAAGATTGAAAAAAGTCATTCTCGTTTTTGTAGGATTTGTTGCCATTATTCTTAATCGAAGAACGATGATGCTCATCAGGGCTTAAACCAGCCACTATGCGAAAATTATGGTCGCAATGAGCTGGTCTTTGGAGGGAAGAGGGGTCAATCATGGTCATTGAGTTTATGTCCATTCGATTTTCTCGTTCATTAGCTAAAAGTAACAAAAAGAATTTGGCTCAAACCCAGGCAATGTCTTATGGGTACAGATAATGATGCTGAAACGTTACCTGACCCATTACCTGACCCAAATCGCATCCAAACAAAAAGGAGTCAGATGATTTCTCATCTAACTCCTTGTTTTATATGGTGGCCCCTGCTGGGTTTGAACCAGCGACCAAGCGATTATGAGTCGCCTGCTCTAACCACTGAGCTAAGGGGCCAGCGGAGCGGGGATTATAAAGTATCTCTTCAGGGCGATCCAGCACTCAGCCACTGGTTGCTGAAATAAGCAGCAGCGATTTACCTGCTGATTTCTATAACAAATCTGCCTGGTTGTGAAGTCGAAGTCGCAAATCGGCACGGAAAATGCTTCTCCGTGCCGTTAACGAAACTGGACGTAAGGCGCTGTGCGTTAACGCTGACTCAGTTCTGACGATAGCGGGATGCGGATTTATCCCGTGAAAGGTGAGGGACCATCGCGCCACGCGCCCGATCGTAGTCGTGCCACATCTGAAGATCCTCCAGCGGTGGAATGGTTACCGCCTCGTTGCTGTCGAGGCCGGCAAGCGCAGCATCTACCATCTCATCAACGTCCATCACCATCTCAGCCGGGAACTCATTGATCGACTGGCCTGCACGTTCGAAAATTTCAGTGCGGGTCGCGCCGGGTAAGACGGCCTGTACCTGCACGCCGCTCTCTGCGAGTTCACGCTGCATGGCACGCGTCAGAGTCAGCACGTAGGATTTGGTGGCGTTATAGGCACCGTTAAACATCTCATGCACCAGCGACAGCACTGAGGCGATATTGATAATAACGCCATGACCGCGTGCTTTAAACGCCCGGCCAGCCGCCTGTGCCAGACGGGTTGGCGCCAGAATATTTAACGCCAGCATGCTGTTGATGCGCGTGATGTCCGCCTCCAGAAACTCGCCTTCTACGCTCATGCCCGCGTTGTTCAGTAGCAGCGTAATCTGAGCGTTCTTGGCCAGCTCTGACTCTACGCGCTGCAGGTCCTGCTCATGCGTTAAGTCAGCCTTCATCACGGTCACCTTAACAGCGTGCTGCTGCGCCAGGGTGTCAGCCAGCGTGGTGAGCCGAGCCTGATCCCTCGCCACCAGGATCAAATCATAACCGCGTGCTGCCAGTCGTTTTGCATAAGTCGCGCCGATACCGCTGGATGCGCCGGTGATTAAAGCTGTGCCTGATTGTGACATTTTTGCTTCCTCGTATGATGGTCGTCATAATGGTTATCAATATGACGATCATCATATAAACCGTCAAGCTGGAATATGATGACCGTAATAATTACTATAATAGCCAGAAGCTATGCAGCAGACAGCGCAGGAGACGAGATGGAAAAGCAAGGCAGCAAAGCACAAACGCGGCAGCGTATCCTTGATGAAGCGGCGCGTGTGATGCGTGAAACCGGCACCGAAGGGATTGGTGTGGCGGCGCTGATGAAGCGGGTCGGCCTGACACACGGCGGTTTTTATGCGCATTTTGCATCGCGCGAGGAGCTGGTTGAGGAGGTGCTGAAGCATATGTTCGCTGAAGCCGATACCTTTAAGCCCGCGGCGTCCGTGACCCGGCCCGCGCAGCGGCTGGCTGATTTTATTGATAGTTATCTTTCCGAGGCGCATCGCAATGCACCGGCTCAGGGCTGCCCGCTGGCGGCGCTGGTGAGTGAAGTGGCTCATCTGCCACAGCCGACGCGGCAGATCTTCGCCCAGGGCTTTAATGCGATGCACGCCAGTCTGACGCAGATACTGGGTGAGCTGATGCTGCCGGATGCGGAAGCGCTGGCTTCCAGTGTGATGGCAGAGATGATTGGCGCGCTGGCGCTGGCCCGAGCCTGTCCGGATGCGGAGCAGGCCAGCCTGATGCTGCAACGCAGTCGTGCTGCGCTGAAGCAGCGCACGCTGGAGGTGGCGGCATGAGTGAGCACGCTATCCGCGACATCATCAGCTCCGGTCTGGATGTGCTGTTCTGCGGCATCAACCCAGGCCAGTCAACTGCCCATCAGGGATTTCACTTTGCGCATCCCGGTAACCGGTTCTGGAAGGTGATCCATCTGGCGGGATTCACCCGGCAGCAGTTGAAACCGGAGGATGAACAGCGTCTGACAGAAACCGGCTGCGGCATAACGATGCTGGTTGAGCGGCCCACGGTGCAGGCGAATGAGTTAGCGCCGGATGAGCTGCGGGATGGTGGCAAACGCCTGATGCAGAAGGTGCTGGATTATCAGCCCGCCGCGCTGGCGATTCTGGGTAAAGATGCGTTTCGTCGCGCCTTTAAGCAGAGCAAAGTCGAATGGGGCAAGCAGCCGATCTGTATGGGGAAAACGCAGGTGTGGGTGTTGCCGAATCCCAGCGGACTGAATCGGGCTTCGCTGGATGAGATGGTAGAAGCGTATCGTCAGCTCTGGCTGGAACTGCATCCGGAGAGTCACTGAATCTGCGCAGGGCAGGGGAGAGCTGGTAACCGGCAGGCATAAAAAACCCCGGCGAACCGGGGTTTTTGTCGGACTTAATCGTCGAGGAAGCTACGCAGCACTTCCGAACGGCTCGGATGGCGCAGTTTACGCAGGGCTTTCGCTTCAATCTGACGAAT
>Ga0308162_1000780_pt1 | contig 29869 bp, 28 predicted proteins | sample PhySR2_FD_201370 | JGI IMG/M metagenome (GOLD analysis project Ga0308162, IMG submission 201370) | Phyllosphere microbial communities from UC Gill Tract Community Farm, Albany, California, United States - DLSLS.R2 | ecosystem: Host-associated > Plants > Phyllosphere > Unclassified | place: USA... | reverse complement strand
ATAATTTGCCCGTTATCTGATTTCAGCAGGGAAACTTTTTCCCTGCTTTTTTCCATCGCAACATATCTGGAGTGACACCATGGAGTTTGACTGGAGCGTCATCTGGCCCGCCATGCCAGCGCTGCTCGAAGGCGCCAAACTGACCTTAATTATCTCAATCATTGGCCTGGTTGGCGGCCTGTTTATCGGGCTGGTGGCCGGTTTTGCCCGCGCTTACGGTGGCTGGATCACCAATAACATCGCACTGGTGTTTATCGAAATCATCCGCGGCACCCCTATCGTGGTGCAGGTGATGTTTATTTACTTTGCGCTGCCGATGGCATTTCCTGACCTGCGTATTGATCCTTTCACCGCCGCAGTGGTGACCATCATGATTAACTCTGGTGCTTATATTGCCGAGATCACCCGTGGTGCCGTGCTGTCGATCAACAAGGGATTTCGTGAAGCCGGACTGGCACTTGGCCTGTCGAGCCGCGAGACGCTGCGCTACGTGATTATGCCGCTGGCACTGCGTCGTATGCTGCCGCCGCTGGGCAACCAGTGGATTGTCAGCATCAAAGATACCTCACTATTTATCGTTATCGGCGTGGCTGAACTGACACGTCAGGGTCAGGAGATTATTGCCGGTAACTTCCGCGCTCTGGAAATCTGGAGCGCCGTCGCGATCATCTATCTGGTGATTACGCTGGTGTTGAGCTTTGTGCTACGCCGCATTGAGAAAAGGGTGAAAATCCTGTGATTGAGTTTAAAGATGTCTCCAAGCATTTTGGCCAGACCCAGGTGCTGCACAATATCGATCTGAAGATTAACCAGGGTGAAGTGGTGGTCATTATCGGCCCATCCGGTTCCGGTAAATCGACGCTGCTGCGCTGCATTAACAAGCTGGAAGAGATCACCAGCGGCGAGCTGATTGTTGATGGCCTGCGCGTTAACGATCCGAAAGTCGATGACCGCCTGATCCGTCAGGAAGCCGGTATGGTGTTTCAGCAGTTTCATCTGTTCCCACAGATGAGTGCGCTGGACAACGTCGCCTTTGGTCCCATCCGGGTGCGCGGTGCCAGCAAAGAGGCCGCACGCCAGCTGGCGAGAGAGCTGCTGGGCAAAGTAGGCCTGGCAGAGCGTGCACACCACTTCCCGTCTGAGCTGTCTGGCGGCCAGCAACAGCGTGTGGCGATCGCCCGCGCGTTGGCGGTGAAGCCGAAGATGATGCTGTTTGATGAGCCAACCTCTGCGCTGGACCCGGAGCTGCGTCACGAAGTCCTGAAAGTGATGCAGGATCTGGCGGAAGAAGGTATGACGATGGTGATTGTGACGCACGAAGTAGGCTTCGCACAAAAGGTCGCATCGCGTCTGATCTTTATCGACAAAGGCCGGATTGCGGAAGATGGCGATCCCGACAGCCTGATCAGCAATCCCCCCAGCGAACGTCTGCGCGAATTCCTGCAGCACGTCTCCTGATCAAAACGGGCCGCATCGCGGCCCGTTTTGATTGTTGGCAAAGTCTGCCCTGCCCAGCTGTGAGACCGAGGCTGCGAAGGAAACATGGGCAGATCGGAAAGTCGCTTAAACCATCCCTGGTCCCTCGGCCCGCGCGATTACGCACCTCATCCCTGAGGTGCGCCCGTAAACGGGCCAACGCGTTGCGTTGTTCAAAAAACGCCTGCCGTTTTTGTCCCAGGCGCGGGACGCTTTCCTCCTCTGCCCGTGTTCCCTGCGTTATTAGCTAATATGTTGCTGCCAGAGCAACCCTGATTGGGTTTGTCAGCAGTCTGAAACGGCCGTATCGCAGCCCGTCCTTTTTTCTCCGCAGATAGATTCCAGTTATGCGCGAAAAGAGATGCCTTAGCTTCCCAGGCGACTCAGCAGCTTGCTGCGCTGGGCGGCAGGCATAAAACTCCACGCCAGGAAGCGGCTCTGCTTCTGCCCCTGCGCCATATTCACCACCCGCAGCTCTGCGACGTCGAGCGCCTGCAGCTGTTTTTCCAGCGCCGGTAAATTCTCTTTGCGCGACACCAGTGAGGTAAACCAGCCAATCTGGCGACCAAACGCCACGCTCTCGGCGATCATCTTGCCGATGAACGCCTTTTCTCCACCGGGATACCACAGCTCATTGTGTTGCCCGCCAAAGTTAAGCGGCGCACTCTTATCCAGCCCAAGATTACGCACCTTACGCTGTGAACCCGAAACCGCCTCTTCCGCCGACGCGTGGAATGGCGGGTTACACATCACCGCACTGAAAAATTCATTTTTGCTGACCACACCCGCCAGCACCGCATCGCTGTTTTTCTGACGACGCAGACGGATCTGACGCGTCAGGCGCGGATTGGCTGCGACAATGCGATTAGCGGCTTTGATGGCGGCTTCATCAATTTCGGTACCGGTAAAGCGCCAGCCATATTCCGCCGCACCAATCAGCGGATAGATACAGTTTGCGCCGCAGCCAATATCCAGCACGTCCGCGGCCGGGATCGCGCCGTTGTTATCCAGTGCCAGCAGATCGGCCAGGTAGTGCAAATAATCGGCACGTCCTGGCACAGGCGGGCAGAGTGAGCCGGGCGTCAGTTGCCAGTCGATGTCATAAAAGAGTTTGATGAGCGCCTGGTTCAGCAGCATCACCGCCTCCGGGTCCGCGAAATCCACGGACTGCACGCCATAACCGTTAGGCCGGACTTTCGCCGCCAGCGGCGGATGGGCAGCGGTTAGCGCGGCAAAATCGTATTCGCCCTGATGGCGATTGCGGGCGTGGAAGGGCGACGTGCTGGCTGACTTTTTCATACGTTCTCTCAATTATTCAGGCGCGCGTACAATACGCTGTAGAGGGCGGAAAATAAACCCGCACCATCCGCTTACCTCATTCCGGTTCCGTCGGGCGATGCTGTCGGGCTAAGATAGATAAAATCATCTGCCGGAGACGTTATGAGCCATAAACGCTATTCTTATCAGCCCCGTGCGGGCCACGGTCTGCCACACGATCCGCTGAACGCCATTATCGGGCCGCGCCCGATCGGCTGGATTAGCTCTGTCAGCACCAGCGGCCAGCGCAATCTTGCGCCTTACAGCTTTTTTAACTGCTTCAACTATCATCCGCCGATTATCGGTTTCGCCAGCAGCGGCTGGAAAGACAGCGTCCGGAATATTGCAGAGACTAAAGAGTTTGTCTGGAATCTGGCGACCCGTCCGCTGGCCGAAGCGATGAATGAAAGTTCCGCATCGCTCCCTGCCGATCAGGACGAGTTTGCCTTTGCCGGATTAACCTCGCTGGCGGCTTCCCAGGTCAGCGCCAGCCTGGTGGCGGAAAGCCCGGTCAACTTCGAGTGCCGCCTGACGCAGCTGATCCAGTTGCAGGATGCCAGCGGCACCCTGCTCGACAGCTGGCTGGTGATGGGCGAAGCGGTGGCGATTCACATCGATGAATCGCTGCTTGAGGAGGGCATTTATCAGACCGCCAAAGCTGAGCCAATCCTGCGTGCAGGCGGCCCCAGCGCCTATTACGGCATCAGCGAAGCTCAGCGCTTTGATTTAGTCCGTCCGGACGCCCGCCGCAGGTAATCTCACTCCACAAGCGCATCGGCCCGGTGCGCTTTGATCTGCGCCACCGCGCGGGCGATGTCGGGGGCCAGCCAGCGATCCTGCTGCCAGCGATCAACCACCTGCCTTAACAGTAGCCAGGCGCGCCGCGTACCGGCGGCAAGTTGTGATTCACCGTGAAACTCCAGCGCCTGTGCCGCCAGCAGATACTCAATTGCAATAATGTGATCGACGTTGCTGACCAGCTTCAGCAGTTTCAGCGCTGATCCGGTGCCGAGGCTCAGATGATCCTCCTGTAATCCCGATGTCACATAGTTATCGAGCACCGCAGGCTGCGCCAGCTGACGGTTTTCTGCGCATAGCGATGCCGCTACGTACTGGGCAATCATCATGCCGGAATTGACGCCCGGCTCAGCCACCAGAAACGGCGGCAGGCCGCTGACCAGCGGATTGACCAGCCGATCCAGCCGTCGCTCGGCAATACTCCCCAGCTCGGCCAGCGCAATCGCTAGCAGGTCACAGGCCATCGCCACCGACTCACCGTGCGGATGTGACTGGGACACCACGCGCCAGGCCTGCGGCGTCCCCAGAATCAGCGGATTGTCGGTACAGGCGTTGAGTTCAGTCTCCACCTGACGGACAGCGTGATCAAACTGATCGCGGCAGGCACCGTGCACCTGCGGCATCGACCGCAGACTCAGCGCATCCTGAGTCCGAATGCCGACGCTCGCGTTCAGCAGCGGGCTGTCACGTAACAACTGACGCAGGCGATCGCCGCTGCGCTGAATCCCCGGACTGGCCTTGAGCGCCAGCACCTCAGGGTCAAACGCCACCAGTTGACCGCGCAGCGCCTCAAAGCTCATCGCACCGGTGACGTCTGCCCAGTCCAGCAACCGTTCGGCATCGTCCAGTGCCAGACAGGCTAAGCCGGTCATACAGGGCGTGCCGTTAACCAGACTCAGCCCCTCTTTTGCGCCAGGCCGGTAAGGGACTAACCCCGCCTGTTCCAGCGCCTGCTGCGCGGGGATGATTTCACCCCGCCACTCCACCTCGCCGATGCCAATCAGCGCCAGGCCGATATGCGCCATGTGTGTCAGATACCCCACCGATCCCTGCGACGGCACCTGTGGCGTAATCTGCAGATTTAACAGCGCCAGCAGCTGCTGCACCAGCGCCACTGACACACCCGATTTGCCATGGCTGAAGTTAGCAATCGCAGCGCACAGAATGGCGCGCACCTCCGATTTTTTCAGCACCGGCCCAACGCCACAGGCGTGGCTCATCAATGTATTGCGCGACAGCTGGCCCAGCTCATCTTCAGACAGCGTGATGTTGCAGAGCGCTCCCAGACCGGTATTGATGCCGTACGCGACCTGCCCCGCCGCCACGATGTTGCCGACGATTTCACGGCTCTGCGCGATGCGCTGCCAGGCGCTGTCGCTCAGCGTCAGGGTGGCATTGTGCCGGGCAACCTGCACCAGTTCCTGCCACCTGAGCGGACCATCGCCCCAGACCCGCGTCTGATTCGTCACGTCACTCATACTACCGGCTCCACCTGATGATGACTGGAGATAAACTGCTTAAAGCGCGTCGATCCCGCCTCGCCGAACATTGCCTCTGGCGTGCCCTGACAGTCAATCGTGCCCTGATGCATAAACACCACCCGGTTTGAGACGTTGCGGGCAAAGCCCATCTCGTGAGTGACTACCAGCATGGTGCGCCCCTCTTCCGCCAGGCTGCGCATGACCTTCAGCACCTCGCCCACCAGTTCCGGATCGAGTGCCGAAGTTGGCTCATCAAACAGCATCACCTCCGGATCCATTGCCAGCGCGCGGGCAATCGCCACCCGCTGCTGCTGACCGCCCGAAAGCTGGGCGGGATAGAAATCTTTGCGATTCAGCAGACCGACCCGATCCAGCAGCTGCTCCGCCTGGGCAATACAGGCTTTTTTATCGCGCTTGAGGACGTAGTGCGGCCCTTCAATGACATTTTGCAGCACGGTGAGATGTGACCAGAGGTTAAAGCTCTGAAACACCATCCCCAGTCGGGAGCGCAGCCGTTCAATCTGACGCGGATTGGCCGCCAGCTGATGCCCGCGTGCATGGCGCTTCATCCCGATGGTTTCACCGCCGACGCTGACCACGCCGGAATCGGGCGTCTCCAGCAGGTTAATGCAGCGCAGCAGCGTACTTTTGCCCGAGCCACTGGCACCGAGAATGGAAATGACATCGCCCTTGTGCGCCTGCAGTGAGATGCCTTTCAGCACCTCCATGGCACCAAAAGATTTATGGATATCGCTGGCCGACAGCGTGACGGGTGGCAGTTCAGACATTTTTCTCTCCTCCGGTAATCGGCTTAGCGGTCAGTAACGGCTTTTTTTCCGGTTTATGTACCGGTGTCAGACGCCGCTCCAGCAGGGCATAGAGTTGAACAATAATGAAGTTAAGGATCAGGTAGATCGCCGCCGCACAGAGAAACACCTCCATGGTGCGGTAGGTGCGCTGAATGATCTGCTGCGCTACCCCGGTGACATCCCAGACCGTGACCAGACTGGCCAGCGCGGTCGATTTCACCAGCAGGATCGCTTCGGTGGAGTACGCAGGCAGCGCGTAACGCAGCATCACCGGCGCGATAATCCGTCGCAGCAGCAGCCCGCGCGACATACCGCAGGCCATTCCTGCTTCCACCTGACCGGGCGGCACCGCCAGCAGCGCACCGCGCAGAATCTCCGCGGTGTAGGCGGCAGTGCAGAGCGACAGTGCCAGCACTGCGCAGGTAAAGGGCTCTCGCAGGAATGGCCAGAAGAGACTATGGCGGATCACGCCAAACTGCCCCAGACCGTAGTAGATCAGGAACAGCTGAATCATCAGCGGCGAGCCGCGAAATACCAGGATGTAGCCACGGGCAAACGCACTCAGCACTCGCCAGCGGCTCATGCGCAGCGCCAGAATACCCACCGCCAGCACGCCTCCGCATAGAAACGCACTGATAAACAGGCCCAGCGTAACCGGCAGTGCGGCGCTGAGTTTAAGGAAGGTGTCAGTGAGGAACGCAAAATCGATCATAAGTCTCCTTAGTGCTGCGCAGCGGTGCGGCTTTGCCAGGCGCGGCCAAGACGGGATTCGGCGCGCAGAAAGGCGCGGTTCGACAGCAACGTCAGCAGCAGGTAACAGGCTCCGCCCACCAGGTAAAAGGAGAAGTAGTCACGGGTCGAACCGGCCGCAATCTGGCTGGCCCGCATCAGCTCGACAATGCCGGTCACCGACACCAGCGCCGAATCTTTCAGGCTCATCTGCCAGACGTTTGACAGGCCGGGCAGCGCATAGCGCGCCACCTGCGGCAGCAGAATGCGTTGCCGGATGCGCCAGCGCGGCATGCCAATCGCGACAGCGGCTTCAATCTCCCCTTTCGCCAGGGCCAGCCGCGCGGCGCGATAGACTTCCGCCTGATAAGAGCCGGAGATAAGCCCGATAGCCAGCGCCCCGATCAGAAATGGTGGCGCTTCGATAAAGCCGTCCGCGCCAAACAGCTGTCCGATCTGCGTGATCAACCCCGATCCGCCGAAGTAGAACAGGTAGATCACCAGCAGCTCAGGAATGCCACGAAAGATCAGGGAGTAACCTTCCCCCAGCCAGCGCACCGCCCGGTGCGGGGATAACTTCGCGGCAGCAACGCCCGATCCCACCACCGCGCCAACCAGCAGCGCGGCAAACGACAGCAGCAGCGTGGTCAGCGTGGCACTCAGAATCAACCGTCCCCAGCCGTCCGGGCCAAAACTCAGCAGGCTTATCATCCGTTACCTCTCTCAGGGTGTGACGTCAGTTTTGAACCACTTCTCGCTCAGCTTTTTGACTGTGCCATCGGCCAGCGCGACTTTGATCGCCTGATCCAGTCGGGCTTTCAGATCGTTGTCTGCCATGCGCACGCCCAACGCCTCGCCCTCACCCCAGATTGGACCACCCAGCTGTGGACCGCTGAAGCTGAGGTTACGGTTATCCGGTCGCGCCAGCATCGACTGCGCAAAGGTCACATCATCAAACACCGCATCAATGCGTCCGGCCTGCAAATCAAGGATCGCATCGGCTGAGCTGGTGTATTCACGTACATCCGCCACATCTTTGAAGTATTTGTCGATGAACGGTGTGTAGACCGTGCCGGAGGCGATACCAATCGTTTTGCCTTTCAGCGCGGCTTTCAGGGCCGCAATGGCCGGCTCTATGGTTTTGGCATCGTCGGTAAGTTTGATGATCTTGCTGTCAGCGGGCAGCAGTGACCCTTTTACCGTGATAAAAGTGGCGGGCGTGGAGGCGTAAGGTACGGTGAAATTCACCACTTTTTTGCGATCGGGTGTAATCACAATCGCATCCATGATCACATCATATTTCCCGGCATTCAGTCCGGCGATCATGCCATCCCAGTTCTGCACCACCAGCTTGCACTGGATTGCCATGCGCTGGCAGAGATCCGCCATTAGCTCCGGCTCGAAACCGCCCAGCTTGCCGCCCGGCAGGGTGAGGTTCCAGGGTTCATAACTGCCTTCAGTGGCAATAGTGATCGACTTCCACTCTTTAGCCTGGGCGCTGACGCCACAGAGCAGCAGACTGGAAACCAGCGTAGTGAGACATAAACGGCGAAGAGTCAGAGGGTGCGTCATACGGTTCTCCTGAAAGTAGCGGCCTGGTGATCGCCCTGACGATATTTAACATAAATTTCACAGGATGATATGTCATGTATATACAAGCTAACGTAGCGCAGTTCATTGCCGGCTTTATCATTTTGTGAGCCAGACGGGATTTATTCAGATGAAGCACGCGCTGCAGCACTTGTACATACAACCAAGCAAAGGTTATGCCAGCTCTGCAGAAACGAGCAATGGAGGCGGGAGCAAGGGAGCAGCCAGACAGGCTGCGCTCCCCTGCACCCGATTAGCGCAGCGATGCACCAGGGCGGCGCATCGCTGATTTATTGCGGCCTGGCCTGCGCCAGCATGGTATGGATCATCGCCTTCAACACTTTTTGTAGCTCTGCGGCACGCGCCTGCTGCCAGGCATAAGGCGGGGTTTCATCCATGTAGTTCAGCTGCGCCAGCTCCAGCTGAACCGCCTCGATCTGCTGCTGTGGCTGGCCATAAGCGCGGGTGATGTAACCGCCTTTAAAGCGTCCGTTGAGCACCCAGCTGTAGTCGTGCTGGGCGGCGCACACCGCCTCTATGGCCGCGCTCATTTCAGGCGTGCAGCTCGCGCCGTCGTTGGTGCCGATGTTGATATCGGGCAGACGCCCCTCAAACAGACGGGGAATTTCACTGGCAATGGAGTGGGCGTCAAACAGCAGCGCATAGCCGTGCTGCGCTTTGAGCCGCGCCAGCTCCTGCTGAATCTGCTGATGGTAAGGCTGCCAGATTTGATCGATGTAGCCCTGACGCGCCGTGACATCGGGCGTTTTGCCTGGTGCAAAGGTCGGCGTGCCGTCGAACAGGGTTTCCGGGAACAGACCGGTGGTGGCGGTGGTGTAAAGCGGCTGGTTGTCGGGCGGACGATTAAGATCGACTACAAACCGGGAATAGCGGCCAATTAACACACTGGCCCCGAGGTCACGCACAAAATCATACAGCAGCGGGATATGCCAGTCGGTGTCGGGCAGGCCGCGCGCGGCCGCGCTCAATCCGGCGTCCACCTCAGGCGTCAGTTCAGTACCGGCGTGGGGAATGCTGACCAGCAGCGGCAGGCTGCCCTGGGAAAAATAGAAAGGGTTCATTGCGGTTCTCCACGATAGATAACGGTACAGGACAGTTCACCACCCAGCCAGTAAACCAGTTCTGCCGGACGAGACAGCGGCCAGTGGACGAAGTTTGCCACTTTACCCGCCTCCAGCGAGCCGTGACTCTCCGCCAGCCCCAGCGCTTTAGCTCCCCACAGCGTGACGCCCGCCAGCGCCTCCTCCGGCGTCATGCCAAACAGCGTGCAGCCCATGTTGAGCATCAGACGCAGCGACAGCGCAGGTGAGGTGCCGGGATTGGCATCGCTGGCCAGCGCCATCGGCACACCGTGGCGACGGAAGAGATCCACCGGCGGGCGCTGAGTTTCGCGCAGCAGATAAAACGCACCGGGCAGCAGCACCGCCACGGTGCCATGCTGCGCCATCGCCCTGGCATCCTCTTCGGTGGCATATTCAAGATGGTCAGCTGAAAGCGCACCATAGCGGGCGGCCAGTGCGGCACCGCCCAGCGCTGAAAGCTGTTCCGCATGCAGTTTCACCGGCATATCCAGCGCCACCGCCCGGTCAAATACCCGCGCCACCTGCTCCGGGGAAAAGGCGAGATGCTCGCAGAAAGCATCTACAGCATCCGCCAGCCCCTGCGCCTGCGCCTGCGGCAGAAGACGGTCGCAGATGATATCGATCCAGCCATCCGGGTCGTGCTTAAACTCCGGCGGAAAGGCATGCGCTGCCAGACAGGTGGCGTGGACATCGGCGGCCACGCTCTCTCCCAGCCGGCGAATCGCCCGTAGCATCCGCAGTTCGCTCTCTTCATCCAGACCATAGCCGGACTTAATCTCTACGGTGGTGACACCCTCTGCCAGCAGGCGATTAAGTCGCCAGCGGGCCGAAGCCACCAGTTCCTCTTCAGTCGCCGCGCGGGTGGCGCGCACGGTAGAGAGAATGCCCCCGCCCTGCGCGGCAATCTCTGCGTAGCTGACGCCATTCAGACGCTGTTCAAACTCCTGACTGCGGTCGCCGCCAAACACCAGATGGGTGTGACAATCCACCAGCCCCGGCGTCACGATACCGCCAGGCAGACGATGATGCTGATCGGCGACGAACGCGGGCATCTCCGCTTCAGGCCCGACCCACACCAGCCTGCCCGCCCGCACCACCAGTGCGCCCTGAGGTATCAGATGGTACTTTCCGTCACGCATGGTGACCAGGTCGGCCCCCGTCCACACCGCCTCTACGCGCATCTCTTCTGTCATCGCTGCCTCATGCCTCCGCCGTTTACACTGTGCTTCAAAGTATGTATATGTATATACAACCACATCCGATGAGGATCAACCATGGCGACTTTTTTTGCCCCACGCGCACTGCTGGCGGAGGGCTGGCAGCAGCAGGTCCGTATCACGGTCAATCAGGCCGGTTTTATCGACTCCCTTACCCCGGAAAGCCACGCGGATCAGGCTATCCGCCTCAACGGCGAGGTGATCCCGGCGATCGCCAACCTGCACTCGCACGCCTTCCAGCGGGCGATGGCGGGTCTGGCGGAAGTGGCAGGCGATCCACAGGACAGCTTCTGGACCTGGCGGGATCTGATGTACCGCATGGTGCAGCGTCTGACGCCAAAGCAGGTGGGTGATATTGCCGCTCTGCTCTATATCGAGATGCTGAAAGGCGGCTACACCCAGGTTGCAGAGTTTCATTATCTCCATCACGACCCCAGCGGCGCGCCCTATAGCGATGACACGATGCTGCAACAGCTGATTGAAGCAGCAGAGATCGCCGGTATCGGCCAGACCCTGCTGCCGGTGCTCTACAGCTACAGCGGCTTTGGCAGTCAGCCCGCGGCGGCGGGTCAGAAGCGTTTTATTCAGCAGACCGAACACTACCTGCAACAGCAGGCGCGGCTGGATGCGTGGCAGCAGCAGCGGCCCCTGCTGAACCGTGGTCTCTGTTTCCATTCGCTGCGGGCAGTAAGCGAAAGCCAGATGCACGAGGTGCTGGCGGCCAGCGATCCGGCGCTGCCGGTGCATATTCATGTGGCTGAACAGCAGAAAGAGGTCAATGACTCGCTGGCGTGGAGCGGCGAGCGCCCGGTAGCCTGGCTGCTGAACCGCTTTGCGGTAGATACGCGCTGGTGCCTGATCCACGCCACCCATCTGGATGAGAGCGAACTGTCGCGCCTCGCACAAAGCGGCGCGGTAGCGGGTCTCTGTCCGACCACCGAAGCCAACCTCGGCGATGGCATTTTCCCGGCGGTAGAGTATATCGCGCAGGGCGGACGCTGGGGCATCGGCTCCGACAGCCATGTCTCGCTGAGCGCTCAGGAAGAGCTGCGCTGGCTGGAGTATGCGCAGCGGCTGCGCGACCAGCGTCGTAACCGGATTACCCTGCCCGGCCAGCCGTCGGTGGGCGACCTGCTATGGCAACAGGCGGCAGCGGGTGGCGCTCAGGCGTGCGGCATTCAGCAGGGCACGCTGGCGGTGGGACAACGCGCCGACTGGCTGGTGCTGCGGGATGAGGCGTGGCTTGGCAGCGTGGATTCACATGCGGTGCTGAACCGCTGGCTGTTTGCCGGACAGCGCGATCAGATTCGTGACGTTTACGTGGCCGGTAAAGCCGTGATTGAAGATGGGGTACATCCGCAGCAGGCTGCATGTGCTGCACGCTTTGCTCAGGCGATGGCGGCGCTGCGATGATCACCCTGTTCGCTTACGAGGAGCTGGCGGTCAGCCGCTGGCGCAATGGTGGCGGCGAAACCCGCGAGATCATCAGCTTCCCGCCCGGCGCAGATCGCTTCGGCTGGCGCGCCAGTATTGCGACCCTGGCGCAGGATGGTCCCTTCTCTGCTTTTCCGGAGATCGATCGGGTGATTACCCTGCTGCATGGCGATCCGGTGTTATTAACCGCGCCTGACGTGCAGCATCTGCTGACGCCGCAAAAGCCCTGGGCATTTGCCGGAGAACTCGCCTTAACGGCGCAACTGCAGGGCAGCGTCAGCGAAGATTTTAATATCATGACGCGGCGCGGTGAATGGCAGGCCACGGTTGAAGTGGTTGCCGCGCCGGTCAGTAGTCTCCATGGCGTCGCCTGGGTATTGGCAGGTGCATGGCAGACCGCGGACGGAGAAAGGCTGAGTGCGCAACAGGGCGCGTGGTGGGTCGATGTAGAAACAGTACTCAGCCCGTGCGAGCCGGATGCGCGGCTGCTGTTTACCCGACTTAGCGCCTATCCCGGCACGCGTAATGGTTGCAGGTAGTCTGGACACGGACAGCGCGGAACAAGCAGGCGTACACGTAGTACGTGAGGATGACTCGCTGCGCTCGCTTCTTCAGGGCCGCACTCCAGGGCGTTCAGGTTGCTAAAGCAGCCTGTGTGAGCACTGCCCAGGTGCAGACTGACAAATAAAATAGCCTGATGGGCTCGGCTCTTAACCGTGTCCTCTGAAGCGGCCCAGTAGTTTGTAACGTGAGCCGGGATAGAGCAGTCGCGCATAGGTGACGATTTTCGTGTCGCTCCAGGTCTGACGGCGAATCAGCAGGCAGGGTTCATGTTCATCCAGCGACAAATGTTTACGCTGACGCGCATCGGGGAGCACCGCTTCAACAATGTGCTCACCTGCCGTCAGCGGCGCGACCCGCATCAGATAGGTATAGGGCGTCATCTGCTGATAATCCTGCGTCAGGTAGTCGGGCGCGACCAGCGGATTGACCAGACGGTCCTCAAGCTGCACCGGCAGATCATTTTCGTAATGCACAATCAGCGAATGGTAAAGCGTCTGTCCTGTGGTGAGCCCCAGCACGGCTGCCTGCTCAGGATCGGCTTTGTCCTGGCCGATGGCGAGAATTTTACAGCTATGCTGATGGCCGCGCTGAGCGATCTCATCAGCGATGTTATGCACCTCCAGCATAGCGGTGTAACCTTTCATCTCCGCCACGAAGGTGCCGACGCCCTGCATCCGCACCAGAAAACCTTCGCTGGTCAGTTCGCGCAGCGCCCGATTAATGGTCATGCGGCTGACGCCCAGCTCATTCACCAGTTCACTTTCTGAAGGCACACGCTGATTCGCTTTCCACAGCCCTTCACGGATCTGGCTGACGATGGCCTGCTTCACCCGCTGATAAATCGGGGCGGGCTCATCGCTCATTGCCGCCGCCAGTTGTGCCAGTGCCGTATGCTCGACCATTTGCTGTTCCTTATGCTGAAAGTCCCTTAAGTTTACTGTCTCACTGCGTGAATGTATATACATCCAGTAGCGCGCGCCGTGCCCCACTGGTGCAGTCTGCGCATCCTGATGGTGCACTCTCTCAGTCGCGTTTAACCCGCGACCCGCGCCGGGCGGACATTCAATTTTTGTGATCGGTCTGGCACGGCACTTGCTTAGTATGCTTGATTGTATAGACAAGCATAGACAAGAATTAACGCTTATGTTTCACTCGCATTATTCCGCTGGTTCAGGGCAAGGAAAGCAGCTTAGCCACGCCAGCACACTTGTATAGACAGGAGTAGACTATGTCAGGTTCGTTTCAGGCATTGCGCCTGGTGCCCGGCGAGGTGGACCTCGCCACATTACGCGCTATCTATCAGGGTAACGTCACGCTGAGTCTTGACGACAGTGCGCGTCAGGCGATTGCGGCGGCGCAGCAGACCGTGGAGACGATTGTCGCCTCCGGCAACGTGGTGTATGGCATTAATACTGGCTTTGGCAAGCTGGCGCAGACGCAAATACCGGCCAGCCGGCTGGCGGATCTGCAGCGCAATCTGGTGCTGTCACACAGCGTTGGTCTGGGCGATCTGCTGCCCGACAATGTCACCCGTCTGGTCGTCGCCACCAAAATCATCAGCCTGGCGCGCGGTCACTCTGGTGTGCGTATCGAACTGGTTGAGGCACTGCTGGCGCTGTTCAACGCCGGCGTGATGCCCTGTATTCCGGAAAAAGGCTCGGTCGGCGCCTCCGGCGATCTGGCACCGCTGGCGCACATGTCGCTGATGCTGCTGGGCGAAGGTCAGGTGCGGGTCAATGGCACGCTGATCCCGGCAACAGAGGGACTGGCAAGCGTGGGCCTGTCGCCATTTGTGCTCGGTCCGAAAGAGGGTCTGGCGCTGCTCAACGGCACCCAGGTTTCGACTGCACTGGCGCTGCGCGGCCTGTTCGAGTGTGAAAACCTGTTTGCCGCCGGTCTGATGGCGGGTGCGCTGTCGCTGGAAGCGATCAAAGGCTCGCTGAAACCGTTCGATGCCCGCATCCACAAGGCGCGCGGCCAGCAGGGCCAGATTGCGGTCGCAGCGGCCGTCAGCACCCTGATTGAAGGCAGTGAAATTCTGCAGTCGCATACCCATTGCGGCCGCGTTCAGGATCCCTACTCCATCCGCTGCGTGCCCCAGGTAATGGGTGCCTGCCTGGACAACGTCAGCCACGCGGCGCGGATTCTGGAAATCGAAGCGAACGCCGCCTCGGACAACCCGCTGGTATTCAGCGACAGCGGCGATGTGATCTCCGGCGGCAACTTCCATGCTGAGCCGGTGGCCTTTGCTGCTGACATTCTGGCGCTGGCGATTGCCGAAGTCGGCGCCATCTCTGAACGGCGACTGGCGCTGCTGCTGGACAGCGGCTTATCCGGCCTGCCCCCCTTTTTGGTGCGTGACGGCGGCGTAAACTCCGGCTTTATGATCGCTCAGGTCACCGCCGCCGCGCTGGCTTCTGAGAACAAATCGCTGGCCCATCCGGGTAGCGTCGACAGTCTGCCCACCTCTGCGAATCAGGAAGATCACGTCTCAATGGCGACCTACGCCGCGCGCCGTCTCGGCAGCATGTGCTTTAACAGCGCCGCCGTGGTGGGTATCGAGGCGATGGCTGCCGCGCAGGGTATTGAATTTAACCGGCCGCTCAAAAGCTCCTCGCTGATTGAGCAGGCCATCGACACCATCCGCGAGCAGGTCGCCTTCCTTGAAGACGATCGTCTGCTGGCGCCCGATATCGAGGCAATGCGTCAGTGGGCAAGTCGCGCTGACTGGCCTCAGGCATTGACCGCGCTGCTGCCGAGCATGCGCCCAACTTCTTGAATTAAGGAATCCTTCATGAGCGAAACTCTTTCTCAGGCTGTGGCACGTGAGATTCGTGCACCACACGGCACTACGCTGCACTGCGCCAACTGGCTGATTGAAGCGGCTTACCGCATGATTCAGAACAACCTCGACCCCGATGTCGCCGAACGTCCGGAAGATCTGGTGGTGTACGGCGGCATCGGTAAAGCGGCACGCAACTGGGAGTGCTTCGAGCAGATCCTGCGTTCGCTCCGGGCGCTGCAGCCGGATGAGACGCTGCTGATCCAGAGCGGCAAGCCGGTCGGCATCTTCCGCACACACGCGGATGCGCCGCGCGTGCTGCTGGCGAACTCCAACCTGGTGCCGCACTGGGCGACCTGGGATCACTTCCATGAGCTGGATAAAGCGGGTCTGATGATGTACGGCCAGATGACCGCCGGTTCCTGGATCTACATCGGTGCGCAGGGCATCGTGCAGGGCACCTATGAAACCTTTGTGGAAGCGGGCCGTCAGCACTACAACAACGACCTGAGCGGACGCTGGATCCTCACCGCCGGACTGGGCGGCATGGGCGGCGCACAACCGCTGGCGGGTGTACTGGCCGGAGCCTGTGTGCTGGCAATTGAGTGCCAGGAGTCACGCATCGATTTCCGTCTGCGTACCCGTTACGTGGACTACAAAGCCACCACGCTGGATGAAGCGCTGGCGTTAATCAGCGAAGCCACCGCCGCCAAAAAAGCGATTTCGGTCGGCCTGCTGGGTAATGCCGCCGAAATCCTGCCGGAGCTGGTGAAACGCGCTCAGGCGGGCGGACCAAAGCCGGACATCGTGACCGACCAGACGTCGGCGCACGACCCGATTAATGGCTATCTGCCGATTGGCTGGGATCTGGCGCGCTGGCAGCAGGAGCGCGTCTCACAGCCGAAGGCGGTAGAAAAAGCGGCGCGCGCCTCAATGGCGGTTCATGTCCAGGCGATGCTCGACTTCTGTCATATGGGCATCCCGACTGTGGATTACGGCAACAACATTCGTCAGGTCGCGCTGGATGAGGGTGTCAGCAACGCGTTTGATTTCCCTGGCTTTGTGCCAGCCTATATCCGTCCGCTGTTCTGCGAAGGCAAAGGCCCGTTCCGCTGGGTCGCGCTCTCGGGCGATCCGGAAGATATCTACAAGACCGACGCGAAACTCAAAGAGCTGTTCCCGCACCATAAAACGCTGCATCGCTGGCTGGATATGGCGCAGGAACGCATCGCCTTCCAGGGCCTGCCAGCCCGCATCTGCTGGCTGGGACTGGGTGAACGGCATCTTGCCGGTCTGGCGTTCAACGAAATGGTCCGCAACGGCGAGCTGAAAGCGCCGGTGGTCATTGGCCGCGACCATCTCGACTGCGGCTCGGTCGCCTCTCCTAACCGTGAGACCGAAGCGATGAAAGATGGCTCAGATGCGGTATCAGACTGGCCGCTGCTCAACGCCCTGCTGAATACCGCAGGCGGCGCAACCTGGGTCAGCCTGCATCATGGCGGCGGTGTCGGCATGGGCTTCTCACAGCACTCCGGCGTGGTGATTGTCTGTGACGGCAGCAAAGAGGCCGATGCCCGTCTGGGTCGCGTATTATGGAACGACCCGGCCACCGGTGTGATGCGTCACGCCGACGCAGGGTATGAACTGGCGCAGCAGTGCGCGGCTGAACATGGCCTGAACCTGCCCATGCAGAAGTAATCCGTTGACTGGGGCGAGCAGCAGCTTGCCCCCTTTCTCGCCCGCTATTTCCTTCTTACACCCTGGCATAAACATCACTTCCTTATTACTTATTCCATTTTGATTTAGCCTATAGCCAGATTTAGTCCTGACGGCGATAGACGCCGCATCACCCGACCACTAAAGTGAAATCTTCTCATTCTGTATGGAGCGCGACTCTGCATGACCCTTTCCCCTGCCCTGCTTGAAGATGTCCTGCGCTGGCGCCGTGAGTTTCATCGCCACCCCGAATTAGGTTACCAGGAACAGCAAACCAGCCAGTTTATTGCGGAAGAGTTAGCGCGGGCGGGTTTACAGGTGTTCCGTGGCCTGGCGGGCACCGGCGTCATCGGCACACTGGAAAACGGTCCCGGCCCGGTTATCGGGCTGCGTGCAGATATGGATGCGCTGCCGATTACGGAAAAAGGTGATGCTGAGTGGCGTTCTGCGACGCCAGGCGTGATGCACGCCTGTGGCCACGACGGTCATAGCGCCATTCTGCTGGCTGCCGCCCGCCAGCTGGCCGCCACACGTCAGTTCAGCGGCACGGTGCATTTCATCTTTCAGCCTGCCGAAGAGAATCTGGGCGGGGCACGCAGAATGGTGGAAGAGGGACTGTTCCAGCGCTTTCCGATGGATGCGATCTACGCCATGCATAACTGGCCGGGACTGCCGCTCGGCTCACTGGCGGTGAACCCTGGCGCGATGATGGCGTCGCTGGATTCGTTTGAAATTACGCTGCACGGCAAAAGCTGCCACGCGGCGATGCCGGAAAGCGGTGCCGACCCGATGGTGGTAGCAGCCGAGCTGATTCTGGCGCTGCAGACCATTCCGTCTCGCCGGCTCTCGCCGCTGGCGTCAGCCGTGGTCAGCGTGACGCAGATTCACGGTGGTGAAGCGATTAACGTCATCCCGGAGCAGATTGTTTTACGCGGCACGGTGCGCTGCCTGCAGACCAGCGTGCGCGAAAAAGTGCGCGGGCTGATTGATGAGTTTGTCGCGACCCTGCCGCGTCCGTTTGGCGTGAGTGGTGAGATTGACTGGCTGCCGGGCTATCCGGTCACCGCCAACCATGTGGCACCGGCTGAGCAGGTGCGCGAGGTAGCGCTCTCAACACTGGGTGCTGAACAGGTTCACTGGCAGGTTAATCCGTCAATGGCGTCAGAAGATTTTGCCTGCATGATGGAAGCCTGTCCCGGCGCGTATTTCTGGCTTGGCGCGGACGGCGAAACGCCCTCCGCGCCGCTGCACAACGCCCGCTATGACTTCAACGACGCGCTGCTGCCAATTGGCATCCGTTTCTGGCAGGACCTGGTTGAACAGGCGCTGCCGGTAGCCTGAGTTAATACCCGGCGGCGAGGATCTGCTGCTCCGCCGCCGCCAGCGAGTCACACCGGCCGCTGGCGCGCAGGCAGCAGGCGAGCTGCAGTCGCAGTGACGCTGGCACCGGACGCTGCTGATTCAGCACCTCTTCGATCCAGCGCGCAGTGACTTCTGCCGTCTTGTCTGTCGGCAGTTCAACGGCCACTTCTGGCTGACGCTCAACCCACACTTCCGCTTCCGCGCCCGCCCCCTTAATCATACTGATCGCCGGGCAGCGCTGGGGATTCGCATAGACTTCCCCTTCAGTGCCATTGAGCAGTATCGCAGGCGCATCGATGTCGCTGAAGAATTTCGCCACACGCGGTACATACTCAGGATGCGAGACGCTGGACAACCGCAGCGCCGCCCGCTCCGCAAACGGCGTGGCCAGTTTTGCCAGCGTGTGCGCGCTGTTACGCACCCCCATCCGCCAGCGCAGCGAGAGCTGTTTCGCCATTGGCGGGCAGAGATGATCGATGGTGATAAATGCCAGGCCCTGATCGAGTTTCGCCTGCGCCGCCTCTGCGGTGGTGACGGGCGCAATGCCCAGCGCGGCAAACACCGCTTCACTGGTGATGCGTGTCGCGTCGTCGCTGACGCCGTGTACCAGCACCGGGAAGCCGACTTTCACCAGCAGCAGCGCCAGCAACGGCGTCAGATTCCCCTGGCGGCGTGCGCCGTTGTAGCTGGGGATCACCACAGGCATCGGACGATTTTCCGGCGCACGCAACTGCATCATCTGCGCCTGCATCGCCTGATAAAAGCCGCGCATTTCGGCTTCACCTTCGCCTTTAATGCGCAGCGCTATCAGAATAGCGCCCAGCTCCAGATCCGGTACTTCACCCGCCAGCATCGCGCCATAGAGCGCCACGGCAGTATCAAAGTCGATATCGCGGGCATGATTTTTACCGCGACCCACCTCTTTAATGATTTTATTCAGTTCCATCACTCGCTTCCGGTTAAGTGCGCGGCTCAGCGCCGCGTGGGACGGCGTTTACGCACGGTATGCTTTGGCACCACGATGGCCGGTATCGCTGCCGGCTCTGGCGTTTCCGGCTGCTCAATCGGGAAGATCGGCAGTGCGGCTAACAAGCGGCTGCCGTAGGCTTTGCTCAGCAGACGGCGGTCGTAAATCACGATTTCGCCATAGCATTGATGGCTGCGAATCAGGCGTCCGACCTGTTGAATCAGGGTAAATGAGGCGCTGGGTAAACTCTGCACCTCAAACGGATAGCGCTTCAGGCTTTTCAGCCATTCGCCTTCGGTCAAAATTACCGGACTGTCCACCGGGGGAAAAGCGATTTTGTGGATATGCACCTGACTCAGCAGATCGCCTTTGAGATCCAGCCCCTCAGCAAACGACTGCAGGCCAATCAGAATGCTGGTGTCACCTTTGGTAACGCGCTGACGGTGCAAATCCACCAGGCGGCTGCGCGGCTGATCGCCCTGCACCAGCATCGAGAGCCGCAGGTCTGGCAGACAGGCGACAAACTGCTGCATCGCCCGGTTGCTGGCAAACAGCACCAGCACGCCTTTATGCTTTTTCTCCGCCATCTGCTGACGGAAGAAACCGGCCATCTCGGCGATGTGCTCCGCTTCGTGCGCCATCAGCGGCTCAAGTCGCATCTGCGGGATCACCAGCTTGCCCTGCTCCACATGGTTAAACGGTGAGTCGAGCGCCACAAAGCGGTCGCCCGCTTTTTCGCTAAGCCCTGACATCTCCTGCAGGCGGTTAAAACTGTTGAGCGATCGCAGCGTGGCGGAGGTGACCACCACATGCGGAATTTTGCGCCACAGCATTTTCTCCAGCTGGTCGCTGACGCGGATGCCGGCGCAGTGGAACAGCAGATGCGCCTGACCTTCGCGCAGCTCGCGGGTAATCCACTTCGATACCGGCGCGCCAGAGGCTTTTTCCATTGCCGCCAGCCGCCAGAGTTTGCTGATTGATTCGAACCAGCCAAACTGACGATTGAGCTGGAGCAGGTTGCGATGCAGCCGCACCATATCGACCTTGCCGGTCTGCTCACTCAGTGCATTAATCAGGCCTTCACTCAGTCCCCGCAGGGCATCGCTGAGTTTGAACAGCCGGGCGCAGAGATCCAGCAGCTCCTGCGGCAGCGCACCCAGCACAAAGCGGTATTCGCCCGGCTGGTTATTCGGCGGCAGCAGCGGATTCAGCGCCTGCGCGGTGATGGTCAGCAGTTCGCGCAGCTCATCACAGTGTGCTTTCAGTCGCTCAGGATTAGCCAGCGGCGGCGGCGACTTCGGCCGCATCTGCGTCATGATGCTCTCAACCAGCTTGATAAACAGGTCAAGCTGCAGGCTGCTCCAGCCCGGCGTGATGTCGGCGCTCATCTCCAGCGCATCGCGGGCCACTTCCGGCAGGTGATGTCCTTCATCCAGTACCAGCATCAGGTTTTTAGCGGGCGGCAACACTGACTCATTCTCCATCGCCGCCATCACCAGCGCATGGTTCGCCACCACCACATCCACCTGCTCGATTTCACGCCGCGCCACAAAGAACGGACATTCACGATACCAGTGGCAATGCGAACCCAGACAGCTCGCTTTGTCGGTGGAGAGGCGCTGCCAGAGGCTGTCGCTGACGTTCTCCTCGCTGTGATCGCGCAGGCCATCCCACTGGTAGCGATCCAGTGACTTCTGTAAGCGACCACACTGCGTCTGTTCTTCTTTGGTACTACTGACGGCGTCATCATCCAGATAAAGCAGCAGATCGCCCTGCTGATCGTCATCGGCCGCCATCGCCGCCAGATTGCGCGGACAGACATAGCGCCCGCGGCCAAACGCGGCGGTAAAAGTGAGATCGGGGATGATTTTCTTCAGCAGCGGCAGATCTTTCGTGAAGATTTGATCCTGCAGCGCCACGTTGGCGGTGCTGATCACCAGCTGCTTTTCCTGAGCGCGGCTGGCTGCGATGCCCGGAATCAGATAAGAGAGGGTTTTGCCCACGCCAGTCGGTGCTTCGACCGCCAGATGGCGCGCGTCGTCACCCGCCAGGCATTTCGCTACTTCAGCGATCATCTGGCGCTGCGGCGCACGTGGAATGAAATCAGGCACCTGCTGCTGAAGCGCTTTATACCACTGCGCTATCTGGCTTTTTACTGCGGCTGTCAGGGCCATGATTTGCGTTACCACACCGAAAAAATGGCCTGTATTTTTACACAGTATCCTGCCGGCGTCAGCTTTCGCGCCGAATTTTTCGTGACCCGCCGTAAAATCAGCGGTTGTCCGACAGCGGTGTTTTACGCCAGCACTTTGTACATATAGGTGGTGGCATCCAGCACGCCTGCGATGGATTCGGCATAACAGGGAATCGACCCCGCCACCTGCCAGCCCAGCGAGCGATAGAGATCGCTGGCGACATCGCCGCTGCGCGTATCCAGCACCAGCAGGGTTTTGCCCTGTGCGCGTGCCCGCTGCTCAGCGCGCTGCATCAGTTCACGGGCGATGCCCTGACGGCGCGCCTGCGGGTGCACCAGCAGTTTGCTGATCTCTGCGCGGTGGCGGCCATTAGGCATGCCGCTGCGGCTGATGATGACCGTTGCCACGATGCGCCCGCGCTGACGCGCGACCAGTAATTCGCTGTCGCCGCTGGTGATGCTGGCACTCCGCTGCTGCCAGAATCGCACCATCACCTCATCATCTTCAGCATCAATAAAACCGACGCTGGCACCGTCTGCCACGCAGCTCTGCAAAACGTCGGTCAGTTCACCCAGCAGCTGTTGCGCCTGGGCCGCGCTGAGAGTTGCGTAATCCGTCATGGTTTCGCCACCACCAGTAAGTAACGCGCGCCGTCAGTCAGGTGCGCCTCAAAAGCCGATTTTCCGACCAGATGAAACCGCAGGCAGTCGCCGGGCTGTAGCGTCCACGCCTGAGACCCCATCGTGACGGTAAGACCGCCCTCGCGCAGCCAGATATGCTGCTCCAGCCCCTGAATGGGTGGCACATCATAATCGATTCGCGCACCAGGCCGTAACCTGCCCTCCACGAGTTCACATTTAAAATGAAGTGCAGGTGGTGAAATATTCCGACGGATAAAACCGCTGGCGTCATCCTGCCACACCGGCTGCTGATCCTCTTTGACCAGCAGACTGGACTCTTCTTCCACTTCACTGAGCAGGCGCGACATCGTTAAGCCGTATGCAACACACAAACGATTAAGCAGTGCCGCCGTGGGACTGGTCTCGCTTCGCTCAATGCGCGATAATGTCGCGCGGCTGATGCCGGTAGCGACAGAAAGTTCATCAAGTGACCAGCCGCGTTGCAGGCGTAATTCTGCCAGCCGCACCGCCAGTCGTTGCTCCGTATTCAGCTCCGGCATGGTGTTCTCTCATTTTTGGGAATAATTCTCTTATTTGAGATATAGCCTGGAAAAGCCGTATCAGTCAAGTTGTACATTGAGAAATGTATTGTACAACTTAATTTGCTTCGTTATGGTAATCGTACTCAGACCAATCGAAAGAGGAATTTATGACCTTATACAGTATCGGTGACGTCGCCGAGCGCTGTGGCATAAACCCAGTCACCCTGCGCGCCTGGCAGCGTCGTTATGGCTTACTGAAGCCGCAACGTACCGAAGGCGGACATCGTCAGTTTGACGAAGAAGATGTGCAGCGCATCGAAGAGATTATGCGCTGGATTGAAAGTGGCGTGCCGGTCGGTAAAGTGAAGGCACTGCTCGAAGGTGGCGATGTTGATGCACACGATGGCTGGACCACACTGCAGGATGAACTGATTAGCGTACTGCGCCACGTCAGGCCTGCTAAACTTCGTAATAAAATTGCCGCGATTGGTCGCGAACATCCGATTGATGCGCTGATTGATCACGTTTTTATGCCAGTGCGCCAGAAGCTGAGTCTGGATCAGAACACGGCCCGCACCATGTGCAGTCTGCTTGATGGTCTGCTGATCGACTATGTTGCATTTTGTCTGACCGCCAGTCGCAAAAAATCGGGTAAAGATGCGCTGATTATTGGCTGGGGCATCGACGATCGGACCCGTATCTGGCTGGAAGGCTGGCGTCTTTCGCAGCATGGCTGGCGGATTGATGTACTGGCAGAACCCCTGGATGTTCCCCGTCCTGAACTCTTTCCCGGCATGAATATGTTTGTCTTTACCGGTAAAAAACTGACCCGTCGTCAGCAGGAGCAGCTGTCACACTGGCAGGAACAGGGCTATGCCGTGCGGTTACATGAACCTACCTGATAACAAAAACGCACGCCGGGCACTTTGCCTCCTGCCTTGCGCGCGCTATTATCCCCGCCTCACTGTTAACAAGCTCAGGTTTCACCCATGAATGTCAAAAAAGCCTTTTTCGCCACGCTGTTTTTCATTATGGCTCTCGGCGGCACCAGCGGTCTGATGCTGGTGGGATATTCTCTTATTGTCCACTCACGCTAAGCCAGCGCTGCAGGCGTTCAAACAGGCGATCGCTCACTATTGCCAGCAGCGCCACCAGTAATGCTCCCTGAATCACATAGGCTGTATTAAATCCGCTCAGGCCGATAATCACCGGCGATCCCAGACTTTTTGCGCCCACCGTTGAGGCAATAGCCGCGGTGCCGATGTTGATGATTACCGACGTGCGTATCCCGGCGATAATCACCGGTGCAGCCAGCGCCAGTTCAATCTGCCACAACCGCTGCCAGCTACTCATGCCGACCCCGATGGCAATTTCCCGGCTGCTGGCGGGTATGCTATCAATGCCCGCCAGCGTACCCTGTAAAATCGGCAGCAATCCGTACAGCAGCAGCGCCACCACCGCCGGCCACGCGCCAAAGCCCATTACCGGCACCGCAATCGCCAGCACCGCCACCGGCGGTATCGTCTGCCCCGCCGCTACGATAGTTTCCATCAGCGGCCGGAAAGCGCGTCCCGCTCGCCGGGTCACCAGCACGCCACTGCCAATGCCGATCACGATGGCCAGCAGGCTGGCGGTGATCACCAGGAACAGATGCGCCAGCGTCAGCTGCCAGAAGCTCTCCTGCTGATAGAGTGGTCGCGCCAGTTCCGGAAACCAGCGGTGAAACAGCGGCCCGCTGTAAGGCATCAGAGTCAGCAGCGCGCCGTAGAACAGCACCAGCCACAGCAACGGATCCCTTAGCCTGCGCATGTGAAGCCCTCGCGCAGTTGCAGCAGGTCGCCAAAGTGGAGCACGCCCATTGGCTGCTGCTGATCGTCAACGACCGGCAGTTTATCGGTGCGCCGGGCGATAAACTGCGACAGCGCGTCCCGCAGCGTCAGCGCCGCAGCAATCGGTTCGCCCGCCAGCCACTCGCCGCGCCGGACGGCGTTACCGACCTGTTCCAGCGACAGCAGCCGGACGCCCATTTCACTGCGGCCAAAGAAGTCGCGCACAAAATCATTTTTCGGCTGGGTCAGCAGCTCTGCCGGCCTGCCCTGCTGAACAATCTTACCGTTATCCATCAGCACAATGCGATCCGCCAGCGTCAGCGCTTCGTCGATGTCATGCGTCACCAGCACGATAGTGCGGCCAGACAGCCGATGAATACGCAGCATCTCCTGTTGCAACACGCCGCGCGTCACCGGATCGAGCGCGCCGAACGGCTCATCCATCAGCAGAACTTCCGGGTCCGCCGCCAGCGCCCGCGCCACGCCCACCCGCTGCTGCTGCCCACCGGAGAGCTGATGCGGATAGCGATTGAGCAGCTGCGCGTCAAGGTTCAGCAGCGCCAGCAGCGCCGCGATGCGCTCATCGATCTGCGCTCTGGACCAGCCCAGCAGGACCGGCACTGTGGCGATATTCTTCCGCACCGTCCAGTGCGGAAACAGGCCAATCGACTGAATGGCATAGCCCATGCGTCGGCGTAATATGCGGGCATCCAGCTGGCGAATCGACTCACCGGCAAAGCGGATCTCACCGCTATCAAACTCCACCAGCCGGTTGATCATTTTCAGCGTGGTTGATTTGCCGGAGCCGGAGGTGCCGAGCAGTACGCAGAACTCCCCTTTTGCCACCTGTAGCGACAGATCTTTTACCGCCGCTTTGCCGTTAAAGGCGCGGGAAACGCCATCAAACTCAATCATCTTTTCTCTCCAGCAGTGAGATCAGCAGGCGGAACAGCGCATCAATGACGACCGCCAGCGCAATCACCGGGATGACGCCCAGCAACACCAAATCCAGCGCACTGCTTAACAGCCCCTGGAAAATAATCGCGCCAAAACCGCCCGCGCCAATCAGCGCCGCCACCACTGCCATACCCAGCGTCTGCACCACGACGACACGCAGGCCCGCGAGCCAGACCGGCAGCGCCAGCGGCACATCCACCGCGATAAACTGCTGCCAGCCGCTCATGCCCGTGCCGCGCGCACTTTCGCGCACCTCATGCGGCACCTGTTGCAGCCCCACCACCACGCTGCGCACCAGCGGCAACAGCGCATAAAGCACCAGGGCGATCAGCGCCGGGGCCATACCAATGCCGCTGATACCCCAGTCACCGAGCCACGGAAAATGCTGAGCCAGACCGGCCAGCGGCGCAATCAGCAGACCAAACAGCGCCACCGACGGCACCGTCTGAATCACATTCAGTACACCAAACACGCTACCCTGCCAGCCGGGCCGCCGGAACAGCATAACGCCCAGCGGCAGCGCAATCATCAACGCAGGCAAGACTGTACCGGCCAGCAGCGTGAGATGACGGCTCAGCGCCGCATCAAACACCGCATGACGGTTGGCATACTCTTTCAGCAGGGAGAGATCGGCGAGCTGGCCACTGAACAGCAGCAACAGCGGCAGCAGCCAGACCTGCAGATTAAGCAGCAGCTGTGCCAGCCGATGCGGGGTCAGCTGCCGCACCTGATCGGTTATCAGCAGCAGGATCAGCGCACCGCTGCACCACAGGCCACTGGCAAAGCTGGTGCGTGCCAGACGGCTGCCCTGCTGACTCAGCAACGTCGCCTGATGACCGCTGAGCCAGATGATCGCCGCCAGCATCAGCTGAGCCGTCAGCAGCGCTACAATCAGCGTGACGCGCCCGGGCGGACGCCACAGCAGCAGCCAAAGCGTCACCAATGGCAGCAGTAATAGCCCGAAGCGGTTTATCTGCCAGCCCATCAATGGTTCACCCGCCACCAGACGGTTCGGGGCGAAGTTAAGAAACGGCAAGGCCACCAGCGCCAGGCTCAGCAGCGTCAGCAGCAGCAATGCCACCGGCTGCTGAGCCGGATGGCGTATCGCGTCCCGCGATATCTGCATCGGTTACAGCAGCTTTTTCTGCTGCAGCCACTCGGTCGCTACACTGCTGGCGTCCTGACCGTCGACCGCGATTTTGGCGTTGAGTTGCTGCAGCGTCTTCTCATCAAGCGCGCTGAACACCGGCTTCAGCCAGTCGGCAATCTGCGGATAGGCTTTGAGGACCGATTCGCGGATTACCGGCGTCGGCGCGTAAATCGGCTGAACGCCTTTGGGATCGCTGAGCGTCTGCAGACCCAGTGCTGCTACCGGGCCGTCGGTGCCATAGGCCATCGCCGCGTTAACGCCGGAGGTCTGTTGCGCTGCTGCGCTGATGGTCACAGCAGTATCGCCGCCCGCCAGCGACAGCAGCTGATCCTGCTTGAGGTCAAAGCCATAGGCTTTTTCAAAGGCCGGTAAAGCATCGCTGCGTTCGATAAATTCGGCTGAGGCGGCCAGCTTGAAGGTTCCGCCCTTTTTCAGAAAGGCGCTGAGATCGGTCAGCGAAGTGAGCTGGTTCTTCTCAGCCAGATCTTTACGCACGGCAATGGTCCAGGTGTTGTTGGCCGGAGCCGGTGTCAGCCACACCAGATGGTTTTTCTCCGCATCCAGCTTCTTCACCTTTTCATAGCCTTCAGCGGCATTCTTCCAGGCACTGTCTTTTTCATCGTTGAAGAAGAACGCGCCGTTGCCGGTATATTCGGGGTAGATATCGAGCTCGCCCGCCGTGATGGCACCGCGTACCACCTGCGTTGTGCCAAGCTGGATTTTATTGACGGTTTTTACGCCGTGCTTTTCAAGCACCTGAAGGATTACGTTGCCCAGCAGTGATCCTTCGGTATCAATTTTGGAGCCGACCCGCACCGGCTCCGCCGCCTGTACCATCCCCATACTGAGCAGCAACGCGCTGACTCCCACCCAACCCCGAACTCTGACCATGGCCTTTTCCTTATCGCAGTCTGTTGTTTTTACATGATGTTTTCGTGTGATGACGCGCAAGGCGCGGGACGCCTTAGCGTTGAGCCTGCTCGCCTGCTCGCCTGCCGCCGAAAGGGAGACTGGCAAGGCGTGCAGCGGAAATTATCTGCCTTAAAAGCGTAGCCTGGCGCAGCGGCGCTGCAGCTGACTTTATCGCAAATTTATAACGATTTGGGATTAAAAAATTATTATCAATAACCGAAATGAATTTACGTCTGGGCGTCTAAACGGCTATTCTCGAAAATCTGTTTTTATTATAAAAGACGTACAACATCATGTCCGACCTGACCTCTTCCGCCCATGTGGCAACAGCAGGGAGTTCGCCCGGTGGCGAAACACAGTGGATCCGCAGCGCAGCTGACGTCTCCCGCTTAGTGAACAGCGGCGACAGCGCCCGTAACAATGCCCGTATTGTGGTAGCGATTGCGCTGGGAGGCGTGTTCCTTGACGCCTACGACCTGGGCGCGCTGGCGTTTGGCATTAAAGACATCACGCGCGAGTTTAGTCTCACTCCGACCGGCACCGGCATGGTCGCCTCGGCCATCACCTTCGGCGCAATCATCGGCGCGCTGATTGGCGGCTATCTCACCGACAAAATTGGCCGTTATCGGGTCTTTATGGCTGATATGTTCTTTTTCGTGGTGGCGGCTATCGCCTGTGCGTTTGCCCCGAATGAGTATGTGCTGGCTGGCGCGCGCTTCGTGATGGGGCTGGGCGTCGGGATTGATCTGCCGGTTGCGATGGCGTTTCTGGCGGAGTTTTCAAAGCTGCGCGGCAAGGGGAATAAAGCGGCCAGCGTGGCGATGTGGTGTCCGACCTGGTATGCGGCAATCAGTATCTCTTATCTGCTGGTGCTGCTGCTTTATGCGGTGCTGCCTGAAAGCCACACCGACTGGCTCTGGCGGCTGATCCTCGGTTTTGGGGCCGTTCCGGCGATTGTCATCATCGCCATCCGCAGCCGTTATATGAGCGAATCCCCGGTGTGGGCGGCGAATCAGGGGGATCTGAAAGGGGCCGCCGCGATTTTACGCAGTGCCTGGAACATCAACGCGCAGGTGGCACCCGACGCCGGGCTGACCGCTGCCCCACCCGTGCGCAAGGCGAGCTGGCGCAACTATGGCGCGCTGCTGCAGGGCGTTTATCGCCGCCGCACGCTGCTGGCGACCATCACCTCTATCGCCTCGTCGTTTGCCTATAACGCAGTGGCGTTTGGGCTGCCGGTAATCATCTCAAGCTTCTTTGCTCAGTCGATGCTCACCACCATTCTGGTGTCGCTGGCGCTGAATCTGCTGTTCGCCTTTGTCGGCGGAATTCTGGCGGTGCGGCTGGTGCCGCGTCTGGGAGCGTGGAAGATGTCGGTGGCGGGTTATGGCTGTCAGTGCGTGGCGCTGCTGGGGCTGGCGCTGATTGGTCGTCCCGAAGGCGGTCAGGAAGCCGCGCTGGCGATTGGCATGCTGGCGCTGTTCCTGTTTGGTCAGGGATTCGGGCCGGGGTCTCATACTATGACCTTTGCGTCGCTGAGCTACCCGACGTCGCTGCGCGGCGTGGGCGTCGGCTTCAACCAGACGCTGATGCGCGGCAGTTCGACCGTTTCGCTGTTTCTCTTCCCGGTGCTGGTTGCCGCGCTGGGCACCGGCGTCTTCTGGGTGATCTTCCTGGCCCCGCTGGCGGGCCTGCTGGCGTTGCTGGCGATCCGCTGGGAACCGTCAGGTTATGATGTGGATGCAGAAGATTTTGAGCTGCCGGGGTAAAGAGCGCAGGCAAACCGCACCTCAGTGCGGTTTTTTTATGCCGTAATGACCGGGAAAGGAAAATGCTCCAGATAGTCCGGGATGCGCGGGAAGGTATGCAAAAACCACGGCGTGAACAGCTGTGGCTGCTGCTGCATCTGCTGCTCAATCAGCGCCATCGGACGATAATCAAAGGCATCGGCTTCCTGCGGATTCAGCTGCGGCAAAGTGTCGCAGACGGCAAAGAAGACGTGACCATATTCATGTTCGGTCAGGCCATTGCTCAGCTTCAGGTTATAGCTCAGCTCAAATACCGGCGTCAGCGTCACGATCATCCCCATCTCTTCACGCAGACGGCGCTCGGCGGCGTCGCGGGTCGATTCATGAGGATAAGGATGGCCACAGCAGGTATTACTCCACAAGCCACCACAGTGATATTTATCGCTGGCACGCCGCTGCAGTAACAGCTCCTGCCGGGAATTGAAGACGTAGACCGTCACCGCGCGGTGCAGTAATCCTTTTTCATGCACTTCCAGCTTTTCCATTTTGCCGGTGGGACGATCGAGGTGGT
>Ga0308162_1000776_pt1 | contig 29939 bp, 37 predicted proteins | sample PhySR2_FD_201370 | JGI IMG/M metagenome (GOLD analysis project Ga0308162, IMG submission 201370) | Phyllosphere microbial communities from UC Gill Tract Community Farm, Albany, California, United States - DLSLS.R2 | ecosystem: Host-associated > Plants > Phyllosphere > Unclassified | place: USA... | reverse complement strand
TGCCAGACTCTGCAGATCTCTGGTGATGTCCGATATTTTTTTGCGCGTGGTGTAATACTGACGCCCAACGATATAAACCGGATCCTTCAAATCAAACGCCTGCAGCACGACATCTTCCATAAATTCTGCGTCATCGCTATCAATAGCCTCGTCGATAACCCTGACCGGCGGTTCGGGCCAGAGTATCTTACGCGCACGCCTCAGTGCCGCCTCACCACGGAAACCTTCATCCCTCGCCTTGTTCAACGCCACGGTAAAACGCTCAAGCGCTTTATCGGACCAGTTCTTACCCCTGAGGACATTCCAGCACGAATGACCACACGGTTTCGCCGGGGCCGTGCCACCGCGCACACATTCCCCCCACACGGTCAGTAGCGATTTAACCCACCCAGACTGCACATCGGTAAGGAGAATGCTTTTCCCCAGCCAGCTCTTGCGTGGAGCCATTGCGGTTTTTCCCAAACCCTCAAAATACTGGCGTTTCTGGCGTGGTGTCATTTTATGTCCTCGATAATTATCATGCCGGTTTCGCCCCATATTTTTGATGTCCGGGCGTCCCAAATGTGGGAATCATCCTCAAATAAGGCATCCAGTAGCGATTTAGTGAGATTGTCTAGGTCTGGCTTTAACTGATGTGGCTGGCCGTCCATAGCTGCGCGTTTTTTCTTGCTCCAGGTCTTCGGCATCGGCAAAACGAATGTGACGTGTGCGCCGTTCTCCGGCAACTGGATGCCGTGCAGGCGTGCTTCATCGCAAAACATGCGATAGCGCATAACCGGCGGCCGCTGTCTCCATTTATCGCGGCGAGTCATGCGAGGTTTTCCCACTGGGGTGATGATGTATTTAGGCATGGACGCCCTCACCCAGCAGATAGAGCACCTGCACCAGCAGCTCTGCTTCGGTGCCGTGCTTCATTTCCCAGGCGCGGCGGCCAGCATGAATCGCCACACCATAACCGCCGTTGCGATGGTGCATATGGCAAAGGGGAATTGATTTCCGATGATCAGCGCGCTGGCTTGTGCCCTGACCGGCCCGGATGTGGTGAATTTCCGCAGGCGTCTCGCCCAGATTCTGATTTCTGCACACGATGCAGCCAAGTGCGGCCACACGTGAAAGATGGATGCTGTCTGCTTTTTTCATGCTGGACCACCAGCAAAAGCAGAAACACCGCGCACAAATGGGCGGTGTGAATAAATCGGGGTAGTTCTTTGCGCCATCACTTTTCTCCGGTGATGGTGCGACAGGTGCTGGTTGTTCAGGCCAGCTTGATTATTATAAATCAGTTGTCATGGTTGCGGAAGCGCTCAGCATACTGCTGGAGAGATTCACGGGTAATCAGCATTGCTTCAATTGGTATCGGGATTACGACGAAAGACCCATCTTCCAGGCTCACCACTTCATAACGTCCAGCAGGGCGAACGGCAGCGATTAATTCTTGCTCATTCATAACGGAAAATCCTATTCAATTCAGTTACCCCCGACGAATCGGGGCCGTCCCTTTTCTCCCTGCGCGCTGAACGTTACTAAAGCAGCCCCATTAACTAACGTCTAAGCGGTTACACAGATCAATTAGCCTTAATTGATCTGTGTAACCGATCTATCCCTAAAGCACAGGAAATATGGGCGTTATGCTAGATCACCGGTCTGTTGTCAGTATCGGTAACGCGGTTGAGTAGATGAGTGACGACTCCCATTACTGCCGTATCGTCTAAAGCATCCCCTTCTATGGCTTCCCCGTCCTGGGTGATTAATGCACTCCGATGAACTATTGCAAAATCCATATTGCCAAGAAACGAAATTAGAACGGTGTCGCCTATTTGCGGCTTTCGACCTACATTGATAATCGCGTAACCAGCTGATGTTTCGATGGTGCGACAATTTCCGTCATAGCCGCAAATACTGGCGATTGAGAGTGTCTGCTCTACATAGTCTGTCGCTGGTGATGGAAAACCCATAATTTATCCCCCCGCAAATTAACTGTATATTTATACACTACACCCACATAAAAGATTGATCAACGGTTTAACCGCACGAAATGTTAAATGGCTTTTCCATTGGTCATAAAAACCCGCCGAAGCGGGTAAGTGCTTAATCAGTAATCAATTCTTCTCACAGCCAGCGCCACCAGCACGATTAAAACCGCCAGCCAGACTGCGCCTGATAACAATTCCATCAGGTACACCGTTTCACCTCCTGCAGCGAACAATTGAATCCTTCACAAAGATGATCCAGTGGGTTTTATCGTTCTTCCCGGTACGCTGGCCAATAACTGGCTTCTCATCTGTCAGCGCCAAAATCTTGCTGACCGGTATCTGAGTTTCGTTCCATTTGAAGATTAGTACGCCGTGTGGCCGCAGCACTCTGAATGCTTCAGCGAAGCCAGCGCGCAAATCGTCGCGCCATGTTTCTTTGTTGAGCCGCCCGTACTTTTTACCCATCCAGGCATTTTCACCGACGCGCTCGAGGTGCGGAGGATCGAACACCACAACAGGAAAGGTATTGTCGGCAAATGGAAGGGAGCGGAAATCAGCAATAAGGTCAGGACTGATAACCAGACGGCGCCCATCACAGAGACCGTGCTCCTCGGCGCGGATGTCACTGAACACCGCGCGCTCGTCCTGCTTGTCGAACCAGAACATACGGGAGCCACAGCACATATCGAGGATCATTTGCTCTGACATGCTCACTCTCCTTTACCTGCTGCGGCGGCGCGCTCAGCCTCTCTTTGCTCCCAGAACCAGCGGTGAAGGTTCATTAGTTCTTCATCGAGAGGAGCATATTTACGGTCAAAATAGGCTTGGGCGTCTTTCTCTTCTTCATCCGGCAACTCTCCCGGGCCAAACAGTGTGTTATAAATCCATGCCAACCCTTTTTTGGCGTCGCCGGTCCCCTGCCATTCTATAATCGCAGCCTGCATTACCAGCAGGTTCTTGCCGAACAGGAGATCAGATTCTTTAAAGCGCTTTCGGATGTATTCGTTTTCAACAGTCAGTTCTGCTATGCGCTTCTCTGCGGCTTCCAGCCTTTCGTCAGCCTCTGCAAATTTTATCTGCCAGCCATTACATGCATCAGTAGCCACTTCCACCTCATCTAGCAGCGCCAGCATGCGCTTAGCCAGCCTGCATTTCTCTTCGTCACCGTATGGGTTGTCCGCTATTTCTTTGAGGCGGCCAGTGCTTATATCGCCGCCGTCAGCGCGGAACGGCCGTTTGTCGATGTTGATCATTGGGCGGCCTCCTCCACAAGCATTTTCCATTTTTTTTCCAGGTCCTTACGGGCCGCTGACTCACCACCAGGCGGGAAAGAGAATCCAACACGCCAGTTCGGGCATCCGTTTGAACAGCGAATTTCGGCAGAACCCCAGTTCATACCCCGGCTGCGGACTTTTATTGATGGCGACTGGCCGCAGTCCGGGCATTTAGCTAACTCACTCATCTCTCATTCCTTCCAGTAAATCTTTGTGGCGGCGCAGCTCACGAACGGCACCCTGAAGACGCTGCAGGTTTGCCAGCTTCGCTTTTGTGCGACGAATTTCAGTCGAGATAAAACGCGATGACGGAATAATCAGGTCATCAGGGCGGCTGACGAATGCAGGGATATCTCCAATAATTTCATCCAGAGATTTATTATCTGGCGCTGAAGCTAAACTGGAGTCCACTGCTGCAACCTCAGGCTGTGCAGGTTGGTTAGCGCTGTTAACGGCCAGCCCGGTATCAGGAAGAGACCATGTAACGCCTTTCCCCTGGCCGTTTTTAATAACCACACCCTGTCGCTCAAACGCCAGCATCACAGAGACCATTCCGCGGGCATTACGGTTAACAGCTGCGGCCAGCGCCGCAGTAGTCATTGCACCGTTATCAATGATTAACTGGCGTATTACATCTGGCTCAACTGGTTCCGGTTTCTCACCCTTCAGACGCGGGGCCTGATGCACAGCTGCCGAAGCTTGCGTTTTAGTCTGCTTCCTGGCCTGTTGTTTCGCGGTACCAACTGACCATGCCCCATCATAAAAATCGCACAACCCCTGTTCTTTATGCTCACGAAGCATATTCAGCGCTTCTATGGGTTCGATATTCAGGCGGGCGGCAACCTCTCGGTAAGTCGCTTTGTCCATTGCTTTCAACGCGTCGATTACAGTTTCCATATTTTTCTCCTCAAAATTTACTCAACAGGTCTCAGGTGGCTAACGTTTCCGCGATAGCTTTCCCAGTCGAAGTTCACCCAAATGCCGTTATCCATGCGCAGGCGGTCAATCACCCTTGCACCCAGGGTCTCTACCAGCGCGTCGTAATTCAGGTTGGTCAGCACGCCAACCGGGCGCATAGCGGCCAGGCGGCGATCGATAATCTGGTTCAACAAAACTTTCTCCCCGCGGCTGTCTCGCTGAATACCGACTTCATCAAGCACCAACAGATCCACTTTGCAGAGGTCATCCAGCAGCGCAGCTTCGGACTGCCCTTCGTCGTAGCAGGCCCGGGCGCGGAGAGTGAGATCGGGTACCGTCACGATCAGAACCGTTCGCCCCTGCTTCAGCAGATAATTGCCGATGGCCGCTGAAAGGTGGTTTTTGCCGGTGCCCGGCTTCCCGGTGAAAACGAAGCTGGCAAAACCAGAACCAAAATTTTGCGCATAGCTCTTTGCCATACTCAGCGCATGGCGCTGGCCGTCGCTTTCCACCGTGTAATTTGCGAAGCTGCAGCTGCGGTGCAGATTCTGGATCCCGGATCGCCCGAAAATTTTCTCTGCCCGCGCCAGCTGGTTAATCTTGTCAATCTCAGCCGCGCGCTTTTGCCCTTCTTCGCGCTGCCAGGCCATCAGCTCAGCAGCGCTCTTGAATTTGGGTTCAACGCCTGCCGGAATCACACGGCGAAGGCGATCGAGAATCGAACCTGCGTTTTGCATGCTTACCCCCTGAATCCTGGCGGTACAGTGTTATCCGGGCGGGAGATCTGATTGATATCCCGTCCACCAGCCTGGTAATGCCCTGTGCCCGGGGCCAACAGGCGGATAATCAGGTCATCCCATTTTTCGCGGAGTTTGGACGGTGACATAACGTTTCGGCACCAGAACGGATCACGCTGTACTCGCGAAAACATTTCGCAGATTTGCTTATGAGTTCTGCCGTCAACGGTGCGCATCAGGCGAATCTCATTGGCCCACGCTGTCCAGTTCGGCTCCCTTGGGCGCACCAGCTCGCCGTCTGTTTCGGCAGCCTTTTCATAAAGCCGGACGATGCGATTCCACATCCACTGAGCGCAGGTGAGATCTTCCTGACTTCCCCACTGCCGTTTCGCCGGCTGAAAAACCACGGCCTCCGGATGACGTTTCAAAAAAGTTTCCCTGGTCGATGGTTCGTCCGGTAGCGGAGCGTCCGGACAAGAAGGGTTTTTATTCTCTGTAGTAGTCTCTGTAGTAATCTCTGTAGGATCGAAATGGGTTTTGCCTTCCCCGCGGGCTGGGCTTTCCCCAGTTCCCGAAGAAGGTATTCCCTTGTTCCCGGATTGGGCTTTCCCTTTTCCCCGAAATGGGTTTTGCCCATTTGGTGAATTATCAACAACTTGCGTTAAAACCTGATCCACACGCTCAAAGTTAATTTTGAAATAAATCCGGTGCTCAAGGCGCTTGTGCGTTTCCACCAGTACCCCCAGCCGTTTGAGCTTTTTACGAGCGGTCAGCTGCTCTTCGTAACTCAGTCCGGTTTCTGCCTGAATTTCATCGGAGGTTTTATGAACCCCCAGATCAGATGTGAGCTTGTCCATCCAGTAGGTCATCTGGCAAAACAGAACTGTGGCGCTAACTCCGCCCATGTGTTCGGCCAGCGCCGGGTAATAGGCAACTGGACGACCGAACCCGCGAATAATGTCAGATGGATTCATGGTTTTACTGACCCTTACGCCGCACGGTGGCAGTGCATAATTTGGACTTTCACGCCAGCCATCTGCGCCAGCGCATCGATCGCTTCCAGAGTTTCGCGTCGGATTACCGGTTGCGGCTTGCCGGTGAAGACCGCATTGGTGGCTTCGATACACTCTTTGTTGACCCTGGCCGCCCGGTAATGCATGCAGTCCTTCTGCGCCAGTTCGTTATCAATGGCGGTACGAATGGCATAGCTCAACGCTTCCGCCTGTTTCAGGTAGTTAGGTGTATCGTTGCGGAACGCACGCTGAATAATCTGCTTGTTGTTGTGCAGCCGCCGCGCGTACTCGTCCGGATCCGATACGTCATCCAGTGACTGAAGCAGATCGCCAAAGTGATGAGGGGTTATCAGCTGCGTCACCGTCTTCCAGCCCTTCTCCTGCGCCCAGGTCTCCAGCTCACATGCCAGCTTTTTGATTTCCATCAGTCAGACTCCTTCTGCGCTCGTGGGATATCCTGAACAGGTATTCCGCTGGTAGGGGTAGGATGCAAATCCGGACGTAACTCGTGAGGGGTTACGCCAGTAAGTTCATAAATTTGGATAAGTCGTTCTGGCGGAACACGACCCATGTATTGCTTGACCCACTTATTCAAAGAAGAAGGCCTCATATTGAGTGCAAGCGCCAGTCGACGCTGATTTCCCATCGCTTTGATGGCCTTGTCTAAACCTGTCATTGAAAGATCCTTTGTTAGGTGATTCGCAATCATTGTTAGCTTAAAGCTTACACTTGTCAACAAAAAGAGAAATTGAGCGGATTAGCTAAAGGCTTATAATTAGTGAATGAAAAAGAAAACATACGACACACCACTCGCAGCCAGGCTTGAAGAGCTTATGCAGCGAAACCATCTCTCCGGTTCGGACATGGCGCGCATAGCTGAGGTAAGCAGATCATCCGTTAATGGCTGGTTCAAGCGCGGCACCATCAGTAAGGATTCAGCAGCAAAGCTGGCTGCAGCTACTGGTGAGTCGTTGGTTTGGATTTTGACTGGCACAGAGGATAGGGAGAATAAAGTCAGTGATGACGAACAAGAATTGCTAAATGTTTACAGGGAGTTACCTCCTGTAGAGCAAAGGAATATGCTTGCTGCTTTTCAGATGCGACTGAGGCAGTTACAAGAATTTTTTGCAGATTACGTAGACCCGACAACCCGAAAAAAATAAATAATTAAATACTTCAAATAGATACCGCCTTAATGGCGGTTTTTTTATGTCCCAACGATAGCCAAAGGTTGACACATGTTAGCTTTAAACGAATACTTGTCACATCCAAGCACAACAGGTGCGACAGGTAAACGTTCCGCCTACCCGGCGATAAGGGTGAACAAGGGAGACAGCCATGGAATCACCAAAAGAACCAACGATCATTGCCAACGGTTTGAATGACGAGCAATTAGCAGCGTGGATTGAAGAAAAGCATTTCTCATTGAATCGCCTGCGTGAATTGCGTGAAAGCAAGGCAGAGCTGGAGGGGCGGTTGGCACTGATTGATGAGCGGATCGAAGCCTGTACCCCTCAGGCCGCCATCGACATTTCAAATCAGCCAGCCACTATGGACGATTTCTTCAAGGAGGCAGAAAAGAAAATCAAGTTCACCTCAGAGCCCGGTGGGGTGAACGTGATTTACCATGAAACATTGGTTAAGGCTTTAAGAATCGAGCTTGATGGGCTTAGGCGTAAGATCGTGATGAACGAAATCGTTGCCAACCATAGCAGCTGAAGGCAGTAAGTGCGCGCTTTGATCAAATTTACAGACAAAGATATTTGCGTTAACTCCGGCGCTGCTGGCAATCGCAAATGTTTGATCGACGATTTGTTGGCAATTCATTGTGCTTTTGAGGATGTATCCTTCAGGAATTAGTCTGCAGCAGTCGTCGTCAGACTCTTTGATTGTTTTCTGATAAAGAAAGTTAAGCATAAGTTCTTCAAATTTTTTTGCCTGTTCGGTTGTGGCTTCAAATAAGCGAACGTGAACATAAAACTGGCTCATAAGATTTCCTTGCTGGCTGTGTGAGAACTCCAGCATACCACCGAGCCTGAAGTGGTGAAAAGACAGGCGCACAACATGAAAGCACATTCCACCCTTCAATCAATGGGGATTGGTTTTTTTAGCTGGCGGAGTGTGCTTCCTGTTGTGTGCAATCGCAACTTATAGCTGTGTGTAGTTCTTGGCGGTATGTGCGTTCCCGAAGTCCATGCTTATATCGCCCTTTTTATTGTTAAGCACAAAGTGGAGTATTCAGATATGAATAAAACACAATTATCACCGGAACAACAAATTGCCTGGGCACAGGGGAAACTTGTCACCTCAGTATTTCTTCGTGACGTAGCAGGTTGTCACGCAGCCTGGAAAGTGTTACGTCAATACAGGAAATTTGTCGTACATCGCCAGCCGCACAAGGAATGGCGTAATAACCTGACGATTATTTAATTTTTTCAATATCAATACCAGATGCCCTTACGGGCAGGGGTTTTCACACACAAAATAAAGAGCATCTAAATGGATGACACCATGTGTCATTGCGCTGTCTGTGGTGGTGAGTTTCATAAGTTAGAAATGCACGAACGGAAAACAGAAATATATCCGTATAAGCGCACGATTTATCTGTGCAGACAATGCAATGACAAAAGAGAAAAAAAGAACGTTTTAAAAACAGCGAAACGCGAATTCCGTAAAACAATTCGTCCCAATCACTATTTCAAATGATAACGAGGTAAATATGTCAACTGAGTTAAAAGTATTTGGTGGAGCCTATTTCCCCAAAGATAAAGCATTAAAAAAACACCCAGATTTAAAACCACTTGCCACCGCAGTTAATGCGTCCACAAAAACCATCGCTGAAGCCGTTATTTTTGGCAAGCTGGCGGCTGAGCATCCTGAACATATTGATGATTATTTTAAGGTAAAAATCTGGGAGCACCACGAAGACCTTCCATGTCCTGAGCTTGATGTGTTTAGCGCTGATTTCTTTGGTGAGCACGTTGTCTGGAATACCAATTCAGGTGAACCAGCTGCTGCGCCGCAACCAGAAATCGATAATAACGAAACCGTGCACGCGGCGGGTGTGAAGATTGTACGCAACCTTGACCAGGACTCCCGCGCGGCATGCCTCGCCCTCTTCGGCGCAGTGGAGGAGATCACCGATTCGCAATACGGCCAGGTTGTGGATCTGAACAACGATGACGATGGCTGTTTCCAGCGTGAACTGGCCCAGGCCTTTGTGAAGGAGCCGCGTGTTTTTGCCCTTAGTGGCGAACGGCAGGAAGAATTACTGGCATGGGTCCGCAAAACCATGAAGGTTTCAACGCAGTGGCCTGATATCAAGAAAGGGATAACAAAGTGGATCGACACTCCAACAGCCAAGCGGGAGCCCGTTGATACAGACATCAAACCTGACACAGAAGCCAGCCTGGGCGGTAATACCCCTACCGATCGCAGTCCTGACCTGGTGCATAATCTCGCAACTCTCCGTCTGGAAACCGCACTGGGCATTCTCTCGGCCGCGATGGATTTTGATATTTATGCCATTCCATCCGAAATTATCCGCCGCGCCAAAGAGATGGAAAGCGAGGGAAGAGATCCGCGCTTTTCTGCATGGTGGAATAAATTACGCGGTACTCCTGGTATTCTGGACTTCTCCCGCGCCGCCATTATCGCGCTGATTAAAACCGCTCCTGAAGATCTTTACCTCAGGCCGGTTGATCTGCGTGCTTACATTAACCGCAACCTTGTCGAATCTAACCACGCTAAACCTGATCAGAAAACAATTGATATCGCATGCGGCCACACCAAGCGGGAGACTGAAAATGATGAAACCAAACCGTCTGTACCGGGCGACACTCTGCCACCAGCAGTTTGCCCTGGCAAAGCTGAGCAACTCGACAAAGAACTCAACAAGGCATTCGCTCAGGACACAACACCTGAAAAGCAAGACGGCGATCAACCACGAGTCGAGAACCTGGGCGGCGGAGTCTTCTCTGTCGAAGCATTGCTAAACACCTCCTCAAATGAGGGCGAAAAACAGGAAGTGCAACCAGCATCAGACGATCGCGGAACACCGGACGATCGCGAAATTTCGATTTTGCATGCACTAAATGACCTGATTTCTGGCCGTACTAACGTCATGGGGAAAGAAGAGGCTGAGGGCGTGGTGGCATGCACCGGGCAGCTCGTTTCCGATGTTATCCCGCTGCTTATGGCAGATATCATCACCACAGAATATTGCCTGTCTCCTGACTTCACCGACGAAGAGATCCACGATGTGGCAACAACCATGCTGGATGGCTGGTCCGACGATATCAGTGTGCGTCAAAAAATCGCCCTCGATGCGATTGTTGAATACCGCCGCCCCGAACAACCAAAACCTGTCGTTTTTGATCCGCCGGCCGTTACTGCAAAGCCGAAAGCAGATGCCGAACCAGTACCTGAAACAAACGCTCCGCTTTCTTCTGTAACCTACCTGCAGCAGCTGACCATCGCAGCACTGCAGGGCTTATGTTCAAACCCGGCATATTGCAATCAGTATGACGAATTACCGGCTATGGCCGCCGGGCTTGCCCGCAGCGTTGTCAGTGAGCAGGAGGCCGCAGAATGAGCAAAGCAAAGGAGGTCATCGCCAACACCAGGTATGCAGAATTCCCGGACACGTTGATAACTCTGGAGTTATGCAGAGCGTTTGCATCCAAGGAAAAACGCCGGATTGGTGAATCGCTACGCGCATGTGCTCGCGTTCTGGCCGCTAAGGCACAAGATCACCATCTTGTCAGCGTGCTTGAGGAAATGGGGAAAAGCCAGTTCCCTGAAGTCCAGATGACGAGATTACGTGACTGCATCAGGAGGATGGAATCAGCGCTGGTCAGGAATTTTATCAATGCGTCTGATTAATCGCAGCGCGAAAGACAGCATCGGCGGGCCAGCATGTGCCGCCGCGCTTAAATGTCATTTTGACAAATATGGCGAGCACGGCCGTCGTTACACCCAGACAATTTACACGGTGCGTGTAAGCGGCCAGAAGGTAACTGTCGAGATCGTGTGCAGACGCCGCAGCTATGTTGCGACGGCCATGATAGGTGCCCGACATCTTCGCCGTCTGCCAGGGTTAGCTGATTCGTGAGATTCAATATTAGCCAGCTGCCTCACGTATGATCGTAGCTGGCTATCGAGGTGCATATGAAACTTTTATCACTCGAGCGCTGGGCGGAAGAACGTTATGAAGATCCTCCGCAGATAGGAACCCTCAGAAAATGGGCGCGTAACGGTAATATTTACCCGCCTCCGGAAAAAGAGGGAACAGAGTACAAAGTCAGGCCCGATGCCATTTTTATCAGGCCAAACAAATACTGCAAGACTGTTAACACAAATCAGAGCAGATACCCGTTAAAAGGGCGATTGATAGAGAGGATTATCGATGGCGAGGCCGGAAAAGTATGACGCAAATCTGCCGAAAAATCTGACCTACCGCAAAGCCAGGAAAACTTACGCCTGGCGTAATCCAATCGACGGTAAAGAAATTCCACTGGGCAAAATTTCTCGCAGGGATGCGATAGCCCAGGCTATAGAAGCAAACCACTACATCGAGAAAAATTATACCCCGATCGCCCTGCTCGAACAGCTGAAAGGGACCAAAGAGTACACGATGGCAAACTGGATCGACCGGTACGAAATCATCCTTCAGCGCCGCAAATTGGCTGCCAATACTTACAAGGTCCGCGCCGGGCAGCTGGCAACTATTGGTGAGCATTTCGGCCAGATGGTGCTTGCCAGCATAACCACGCGGGACATTGCTGAATTTCTTGAACGCTGGACGGTCTGCGGCAAAACCACAATGGCTGGCACAATGCGATCGGTATTGTCCGACGTCTTCCGCGAGGCGGTTGTCGAGGGACGTGTTGACGTGAATCCGGTCACCCCTACCCGCGCGCCGAAGATTGAGGTTCAGCGCGAACGCCTGGAGTATGAGATGTTTGTGGCGGTGCGCGCGGGAGCAGAACGCATGCCTGCATGGTTTGGCCTGGCGATGGATCTGGCACTGGTCACAGCCCAGCGACGCGAAGACGTTGCCCGGATGCGCTTCACCGATATCAAAGACGACCGACTGTACGTTGAGCAGCAGAAGACCGGATCCTGCCTGGCCATACCGTTATCACTGACTCTAAAAGCATCAGGCCTGCGACTGTCGACCGTGATCGACCGCTGCCGCCTGGTTAGCCGGTGCGATTTCTTGATAAGCCCAGGACTCAGAAAAAACAGCGAAGATGGCAGTATAAATCTGGATAGTCTGACGAAAGGTTTTGTGAAAGCGAGAAATTTTTCCGGACTGGAGTTTACAGACAGGCCACCTTCATTTCATGAGATCCGGAGCCTGTCAGGCAGAATGTACGAGAAGGAGTTTGGGAAGGAATTTGTTCAGAGGCTGTTCGGTCATAAGTCAGAAAAAATGACCACGAAGTACCTGGACAGCAGGAAAAAAGAATTCATGATGATTTAAAAATAGCGTGTAAATGAATTGTGAATGTTAAAAACGGTGTGGTATAACGAGAAATACCGGATATCGAAGTTCGGACAATTTTAGGACATTTTCGGACGGAGAGCCGTAAGTGACTGAAATAGAAGGAAGATAAAAAGAGACCGAATACGATTCCTGTATTCGGTCCAGGGAAATGGCTCTTGGGAGAGAGCCGTGCGCTAAAAGTTGGCATTAATGCAGGCTCAATCGCCTTGCACTTTAAGAATAGATGACGACGCCAGGTTTTCCAGTCCACAGCAAAAGTGGCCTGAAAAAAAGCGTCAGAGCATCATTAAATACAAGAAAACCGCAGTGCTGCATCAGCGTCTGCGGTTTTTTTTTATTGGAAACCCGAGGGCTAGCAGAGCGTTTCAGCGCGTGCGATAAACGGCGCAAGGCTCATCTTTTGCCCAGGATTTGCCGGGTCATCAATTTGAATCACGCTGATGGGCTGGCCGTTGCTCTTCCCGCTGGCAACCTGCTGCTTAGCAGTATCGTTCAACGGGTACTGTACCAGCGTGCTGGGGTTAATCGCATACAGAGCGTGGCCTGGACGGCAGGTCAGCATCACCTCTTCGCGGTTAAATGCCCACTTATCCTTACCCACCTCAAAACGGCTGACGGTAATAACCTGCGGCGCCGCCAGCGCACTCCCGGTGCAGGCCAGCAGTAAAAGAGAAAGCACTGTTTTTTTCATAAGTCTTAACCTTGTCAGTAAGGTTCCCAGGTGGCAAACAGGCTGACCGTAGCCAGCACCAGCGCACCCAGAACAACCTCTGCCTGTGTCATCCTGATAAAAATCTGTTGTTCTCGCCCGGCATCCGAACGAAAGCGTGGCACCAGAAAATACCGATTCGCCAGCGCAATTACCACCATCATCGCCACCAGCGCACATTTGAACAACAAAAGCTGTCCGTACGCCGAACGCCATGGCAGATCCCATCCCAGAATAAAGAGCGCGTTGACTATCCCCGTCAGCAGGACACCCGCCACCGCATAATGTCCCACCCGGGAAAAGCGCATCATGGTGTAGATCGCAGCAACCCGCCAGCGCCCTTTCGCCAGTTGCATACAAAACAGCAGCGGGAGCAGCCCCCCAACCCAGGTGGCAGCGCATAACAGATGTACGGCATGGTTAAGCCGGTGCAATACGCCTGCAAGACCCTCGTTCATGGTTGCATGCCCGACGCCTGCCAGCAGCACGTATTGGCCCATGGCGAGCAGTAACAGCCTTGAGCCTTTCTGCGGCACAAGCCAGGCAACACCCACGGTGACAACGGCAAGGATCATCTGCCACAGCCAGACGCCGCCAAACTGCGTGGTGAGTACGCTGTGCCAGATATCCGGGTTGAGCACATCGCGCCAGCCGTTGGCCATCAGCCCCCCCTGAACCGCAAACATTAAAAGCGCAGCCGCCAGGCTGATGACGGCGGCACGCTGCTGCTGAGACTGAAAGCGTCTCGACATCAGACGATGCAGGGAGGAAGGGGCAAACCAGACGCTGTAAAGCGCGTTGCCAAAAATCAGCATCAGCGCGCCAAAATGGATAAAGCGCAGCGCAACGTAGAGCGACGCCAGCATACTATTTCACGCTAAAGTGATAGCTGCCTTTCGTTTTGTGGCCATCTACCGACACCACATGCCAGTCGACCTGATAGGTACCCGCCGTCAGCGGTTGCTCAAGCGGAACAATAAGCTGCGCCTTGTTTTTCTCATCGCGCTTCACCGCGCCCGTTTTAACCGCTTTCTGCTGGTCATCGGTTACGACCACGCCGCTGAACTGCGGTTCGATACCCTCAGAAAAACTCAGCGTCAGGAGCTGCGGTGGCGCAACCTGGGCGTTCGCTGCCGGGGTCTGTTGCTGAAGATGAGCATGAGCCAGCGCGGACGGTGCCACAACGGACGCGACCAGGAAAGCCAGCGCCTGTACTGCACGTGAAGAGGAAACGTTCATCTTATCATTCCTTTTTGTTATGCCTGTATGGCAAAGGATAACGCTGTATAATATCCGAGTCGAGGAACATCCTGCGCTGACTTGTCATCATCGTATAATCGCGGTAACGTTGCCGCCGCATAATAAAGGAGAAGGAAATGAAGACTAATCTGGCTGCCCTTCCTCAGGAGGAGATGGACAAAGTAAACGTCGATCTCGCCGCCGCTGGCGTCGCGTTCAAAGAGCGCTATAACATGCCCATCGTGGCAGAGGTGGTTGAGCGTGAACAGCCCGCACACCTGCGCGACTGGTTCCGTGAACGCTTAATTGCGCACCGTCTCGCCTCCGTAAACCTTTCCCGTCTGCCGTACGAGCCTAAAGTTAAATAACATTAAAGACTCGTTACACTTCCTTACGCGCATTGTGGCAGGATAAGAAAAACCTTATAGAAATAGGTGTATTCTTAGATCACAGCGACTCAGTGTATAAGGAAATCACGATGTCACGATGGAATATTGCTGCGGCACAGTATGCCCGACAGCACGGCAGTGTTGACGATCATGTTGAACATCACCTCCGCTTCGTCGATCGGGCGGTGCGTTTGCAATGCGATCTGCTGGTGTTCCCGGAGCTCTCGCTCACTGGCCCCGGCACGGCGACGCTTCCCCCGCCGCCGGACGATACCCAGCTTGCCCCTCTCCTTCTTGCCGCCCAGACCTACGGCATCACCATTGTTGCCGGGCTTCCGCTCGAAAAGCATGGGCAGCGCCACAAGGGGCTTGCCCTTTTCGCGCCCTACCGCGAGTCGATCCTGCGCTACCCTCAGGGCAGCGGTGCGAGCCTGACGCCGGGCGAAAAGCGGTTAACCATTATCGAAACCCCGGCAGACGCCCTCGATCTCGATCCTCAGGCGACGCTCTTTACCAGCAGTCAGGACGTGGGGGATAACCGCTGGCGTCAGTCCATCGGCACGTTACAGCGTTTTGCCCATAAATATGCCATTGCGGTCTTAATGGCTAACGCGCGCAGCGGCAGCGCACTGTGGGATGAGAGAGGGCAGCTCATCGTTCGCGCCGATAAAGGGGAACTGCTGTTAACCGGCTCACTGGACAGACGGGGTTGGCAAGGGGATATCATTCCATTAGGCTAAGCGTTTTTGGTCAGGAGCATTCAATGCTGCGCGTCATCGATACCGAAACTTGCGATCTTCAGGGCGGGATTGTGGAAGTGGCCTCTGTCGACGTTGTCGACGGACAGATAGTCAACCCAATGAGTCATCTGGTTCGCCCCGATCGCCCGATCAGCCCGCAGGCGATGGCTATCCATCGCATCACGGAATCGATGGTGGCGGATAAACCCTGGATTGAGGAGGTTATCCCTCACTATCACGGTAGCCCCTGGTATGTGGCGCACAACGCCAGCTTCGACCGTCGCGTGCTGCCGGAGATGCCCGGGGAGTGGATCTGCACCATGAAGCTCGCGCGCCGCCTGTGGCCGGGGATCAAATACAGCAATATGGCGCTGTATAAATCCCGCAAGCTCAGCGTCCAAACGCCGGAGGGGCTGCATCACCACCGCGCGCTGTATGACTGCTATATCACCGCCGCGCTGCTGATAGATATTATGAATACGTCAGGCTGGACGCCGGAAGATATGGCGACCATAACCGGTCGCCCCGCGCTGTTAACTACCTTCACCTTCGGCAAATATCGCGGCAAAGCGGTAGCCGAAGTCGCGGACAACGATCCGGGCTATCTGCGCTGGCTGTATAACAACCTCGACAGAATGAGCCCGGAGCTGCGCTTAACGCTGAAGCACTACCTCGGCGAAGCCTAACGTTCTGCACGGCCTGGCAACGTATCCTGCGCCAGGCCAATCAGAAACGCATACTCCAGCGCCACCCCTTCATAGGATTTGAAGCGCCCCGATTTCCCGCCGTGCCCGGAATCCATGTCGGTGCAGAGCAACAGCAGATTATCGTCGGTTTTCAGCTCGCGCAGTTTCGCCACCCATTTCGCCGGCTCCCAGTACTGCACCTGCGAATCATGCAGGCCCGTCGTCACCAGCATATGCGGATAGGCTTTCGCCTCAACGTTGTCGTACGGGCTGTACTCTTTCATGTAGCGATAATAAGTTTCATCCTGCGGATTTCCCCACTCTTCGAACTCCCCGGTGGTCAGCGGGATAGATTCATCCAGCATGGTGGTCACCACGTCCACGAAAGGCACCTGGGCGATAACGCCCTTAAAGCGATCGGGGCGCAGGTTGATCACCGCCCCCATCAGCATGCCACCAGCGCTGCCGCCCATGCCAAAGCAGAGATCGGGATGCCCATAGCCCTGCTCCACCAGCGCATCGCACACGTCCAGATAGTCGTAAAAGGTGTTTTTCTTTTTCAGGAACTTACCGTCTTCGTACCACTGTTGACCCAGTTCGCCGCCGCCGCGAATATGGGCGATGGCATAGACAAAACCCCGGTCGAGCAGGCTCAGCCTGCTGCTGCTAAAGTCCGCGTCCATGCTGGATCCGTAGGAACCATAGCCGTAAACCAGGAGCGGGTTTTTACCCTTACTGAAATGCGCCTTGTGATACACCAGCGACACGGGCACTTCCGCACCGTCCCGCGCGGTCACCCACAGGTGCTCGCTGCGGTAGTTGTCAGAGTCGAAGCCTTTCACCTCGGCCTGCTTGATCACCTGACGCTGCCCGGTGTCCATGTCCAGCTCAAACAGCGTATCAGGGGTGGTCATTGACGAATACCCATAGCGCAGCCGCGACGATTCAGGTTCAGGGTTAAAACCAATCCAGGTCACATAGGCCGGATCGTCAAAGGCGATACCCACCACTTCCCGCGTTTTACGGTTGATCTGCCGGATGCTGGTCAGCCCGCGCTGGCGTTCCTCCACCACCAGCCAGTCGGTAAACAGGGTAAAGCCCTCGAGCATGACCTGCTCACGCGCGGGAATAAGCACTTCCCATTTGCGCTCGTCGCGCACCTTGGTTTTATACAGCCCGAAGTTCTTACCTTCACGGTTGGAGCGCAGGTAAAAACTGTGCTGGAAATGATCGAGGCTGTATTCGTGATCTTTGCGGCGAGGCAGGAAGCAAAGCGGCTGCGCGTCGGGAAGCTCCGCATCAAGCAAGAGTACTTCCGAGGTGGTCGCACTGGCCAGGTAGATGATCACATAGTGGCGGGACGATGTTTTATGCAGGCTGACATAATACGTCTCATCTTTTTCTTCATACACCAGTTCGTCGTCGGCAGACGGGGTACCCACGGTATGCCGCCAGACCTGGTAAGGCAGCAGCGTGGAGGCATGTTTTTTTACGTAGTACACCGTTTCGGAATCGTTCGCCCAGACAAAGTCCGGCGAGACGTTGTCCAGCATTTCCGGATACCAGTTTCCGGTTTCCAGATTGCGAAAGCGCAGGCCATACTGACGGCGCGAGAGATAATCTTCCGCCAGCGCCATAATGGCGTTATCCGGCGAGATGGACATACCGCCTAATGTATAAAACTCGCTGTGGGCCGCACGCTTGTTGGCATCCAGCAAGATGTCCCACTCATCCCACTCGGCGCTGAGCACGGACTGACGCTGGTAGATAGCATACTCGTTGCCAGGCTCATAGACATGGCGATAACGATAGCCATTTTTAGTCCAGGGCGCGGAAATATCGCGCTGCGGGACACGCTGCACCATTTCGTTCAGCAAACGATCCTGCAGCGCCTGCTGGCTGGCCATGACCTTACGGCCATAGTCATTTTCCTCGTGTAGATAATCGAGGACATCCGGCTGCGAGCGCGTATCGTCCCGCAGCCAGTAATAGTGGTCGATACGCGTATCTCCATGCGTGGTGATCGCGTAAGCAGTGCGTCGGGCTTTCGGTGGCATGTTCGTTTTACTTTTGAGTTTTACACCCTATAAGGTTGGCAAAACACACGCATGATGCAAGCGAAACATGGCCAGTTTAGGAAAGCTTTAGCCCGCCAGGGCCTGTTTTTGCTGCTGAATATCCTTCTCGATGCCTTCCCGCACGTCCTGAGGGATCTTCAGGGCATCGCCCAGCGCATTAAGGTAGCTCCGCTCCATAAAGTGATCGATATCGATAGCCGCGCAGCTCAGGAAATAGAGTTCAAGCGCCTCCTCTTCATTTTTAACGCTCTGGGCCAGTCGCTGCGGGTCAAGCGGCTGTTCGATGGCCTTCGCCACCAGCGCCCTGCCCTGTGCTTCGACGCCCGCCTCGCTCAACTGTTGTTCAATTGCCGTGCGCTCCTGGTCGTCGATATGTCCGTCGCTCTTCGCGGCGAACACCAGCGCCAGAATCAGCCGTTCCGTACGAATATCCAGCGGCGAGGTATGCTCACCATAGTGCGGCTCATCGTTGTGCGCGGTACGCACCTTATCTTTGTATTTGTTCCACAGCACGGAGCCGGCGATAGCCCCTCCGCCCGCAAGCAGCGCGCCAGTGCCGTATTTGGTCAGCAGCTTGCGCGAGGATTTGTTCGCGACCAGTAGCCCTGCCAGCCCGCCCAGCGCACCGGGAACCAGAAGTTTACTGAGCCCCTGCTCGCCCGTCCCCGAAGAGGATGTTTTTTGACCCAGCATGGATTGCAATTGATTCAACCAACCTGACATGATTTCTCTCGCTTAACGGTGAACATGCTTCACAGCCTAAGCGAGTGGACGTCAGGAAATGTCTGTTGGCACTAAAGAAGCGCAAATTTCTTGCCTGTCACCTTTGCCCCTGACAAGACAGACGCAAACGTTTTCGTTTATACTGCGCGCAACTTTTTCAGGGGGATAGTTATGACACGTTTAGGAACCGCGCTGCGTCCGGCAGCGACGCGCGTAATGCTGCTGGGATCGGGTGAACTGGGTAAAGAAGTCGCCATCGAGTGCCAGCGTTTAGGCGTTGAGGTGATTGCTGTTGATCGTTATCCGGACGCGCCGGCCATGCATGTCGCGCATCGTTCTTATGTGATTAACATGCTGGACGGCGAGGCCCTGCGCGCGCTGATTGCCAAAGAAGAACCGCATTATGTGGTGCCTGAAATCGAAGCCATCGCCACCGATACGCTGGTCGCGCTTGAGCAGGAAGGCCAGCGCGTCGTACCCAGCGCAAACGCCGCGAAACTGACCATGAACCGCGAGGGCATTCGTCGCCTGGCGGCCGAAGAGTTGCAACTCCCCACCTCCAGCTACCGTTTTGCTGGCGACAAAGCCGGTTTTCTGCAGGCCGTTGAGGAGATTGGCTACCCGTGCATCATTAAGCCGGTGATGAGCTCCTCAGGGAAAGGTCAGAGCTTTATCCGTGACAGCTTACAGCTGGATAGCGCCTGGGATTATGCGCAACAGGGTGGCCGCGCAGGGGCCGGACGCGTGATTGTCGAGGGCGTGGTGAAGTTTGATTTCGAGATCACCCTCCTGACCATCAGTGCCGCAGACGGCGTACACTTCTGCGATCCGATCGGTCATCGCCAGGAAGATGGCGATTACCGTGAATCCTGGCAGCCGCAGCGAATGAGCGATCTGGCGCTGGAACGCGCGCAGGAGATCGCCCGCAAGACGGTGCTGGCGCTCGGCGGATACGGGCTGTTTGGCGTGGAACTGTTCGTCTGCGGTGACGAGGTGATTTTCAGTGAAGTCTCCCCGCGTCCGCACGATACCGGGATGGTAACCCTGATTTCACAGGATCTTTCCGAATTCGCCCTGCACGTGCGGGCTTTCCTCGGCCTGCCGGTTGGCGGCATCCGTCAGTACGGCCCGGCCGCGTCGGCGGTGATCCTGCCGCAGTTAACCAGCCAGAACGTCACGTTTGATAACGTCGAGAACGCGGTGGGTGCCGGTTTGCAGGTGCGCCTGTTTGGTAAGCCAGACATCGACGGAACGCGTCGGTTAGGCGTGGCGTTAGCCACCGGTCAGGACGTGGAGGATGCGGTCGCGAGAGCGAAAACAGCCGCAGCGAATGTGAAGGTGACGGGATAAAAAAACGGGCCATCTGGCCCGTTTTTCTTACGGCGGATAGCTTACTGCTTCGCGCCTTCAACCGCTTCGCGAGCAAGCTTCGTGATGCGATCCCAGTCTCCTGCTTCCAGCGCATCCGCCGGAACCAGCCAGGAACCGCCGATGCACAGCACGCTTTTCAGCGCCAGGTAGTCACGGTAGTTCGCCGGTGAGATACCGCCGGTCGGGCAGAAGCGAACCTGTGAGAATGGGCCTGCAATTGCCTGCAGCGCTTTGGTGCCGCCGTTGGCTTCCGCCGGGAAGAATTTAAACTCTTTCAGACCGTAGTCCATGCCCATCATCAGTTCAGAAACGGTGCTGATGCCCGGGATCAGTGGAATGGTGCCTTCGGTTGCCGCTTTCAGCAGTGGCTCAGTCAGGCCCGGGCTGATGGCAAACTGTGCGCCCGCTTCGGTAACGTCCGCCAGCTGCTGCGCGTTCAGCACGGTACCCGCGCCAATGATGGCATCCGGCACCTCTTTGGCGATAGCGCGGATCGCGTCCATCGCACATGCGGTACGCAGCGTCACTTCCAGAACACGAACACCGCCTGCAACCAGCGCTTTCGCCATCGGAACGGCGTGCTCCAGTTTGTTCACCACGATAACCGGCACTACCGGGCCTGTTGTCAGGATTGCTTCTGCACTTGTTTTCCAGTTTTTCATCAGAGTCTTCTCTCGCCAGATCGTTAAAATCAAGTCGTCTTAAAACGTAATACAGGTTGCGCCCTGCTCCGCGCCGGAAAGTTTCTCACGCAGCGCGCCAAACATTTCACGCCCGGTGCCCACGCGCGACGCGCTCAGGTCAGGAATATGCGGCTTACGTGCCGCCAGCTCGGCCTCATCCACCAGCAGGGTTAACTCACCCGTCTGGCCGTTAACGCGAATGATGTCGCCATCACGGACCTTCGCCAGCAAGCCGCCGTCGTAGGCTTCCGGGGTCACGTGGATCGCTGAAGGTACTTTACCTGATGCCCCGGAGAGGCGTCCATCGGTCACTAACGCAATTTTGAAACGGCGGTCCAATAATACACCAAGCGGCGGCATAAGTTTATGCAATTCTGGCATGCCGTTCGCTTTTGGCCCCTGATGACGGACCACCACGACGCAATCCTTATCCAGAAGACCGGCATCGAAAGCAGGCAATACGTCATGCTGGCTTTCAAACACCACGGCTGGCGCTTCGATAATCTGGTTCTCTTCCGGTACGGCGGAGGTCTTCATCACCGCGCGGCCCAGGTTGCCGCTCAGCACTTTGGTGCCGCCGTGTGGCGAGAACGGCTGTTCAAACGTCGCGATGACGTTCGCGTCGAGAGAAGCCGCCGCCCCTTCGCGCCAGTCCAGCTCGCCGTTGTTCAGCCATGGCTCCAGGGTGTAACGCTGCAAACCAAAGCCTGCTACCGTGTTCACGTCTTCATGCAGCAGCCCGCCCTTCAGCAACTCTCGCATCAGCACAGGTACACCACCGGCAGCCTGGAAGTGGTTGATATCAGCCGGGCCATTCGGGTAGAGGCGCGCCATCAGCGGCACGACGGAGGAGATGTCAGAGAAATCATCCCAGTTGATCAGAATGCCCGCCGCGCGCGCCATCGCCACCAGGTGCATGGTGTGGTTGGTCGAGCCGCCGGTTGCCAGCAGCGCAACGATGCCGTTAACGATAACCTTCTCGTCAACCATTTTGCCCAGCGGCATCCATTCGTTGCCGTTTCCGGTCAGGCGCGTTACCTGGCGTGCCGCGGCTTCGGTCAGCGCCTGACGCAGCGGTGCATCCGGCTGAATGAAGGACGACCCCGGAAGCTGCATGCCCATAAACTCCACCACCATCTGGTTGGTGTTGGCCGTTCCGTAGAAGGTGCAGGTTCCAGGGGCGTGGTAGGAGGCGGCCTCGGCTTCAAGCAGCGCCTGACGATCGGCTTTGCCCTCGGCATAGAGCTGGCGAATACGCACTTTTTCTTTGTTCGGCAGGCCACTCGCCATTGGGCCTGACGGCACGAAGATCGCAGGCAGATGACCGAAGGACAGCGCCGCCATCGCCAGGCCCGGGACGATTTTGTCACACACGCCGAGGTAGAGCGCGCCATCAAACATGTTATGGGATAAGCCGACGGCCGCCGACATGGCGATCACTTCGCGGCTCAACAGGGACAGCTCCATCCCATCCTGGCCCTGCGTGACGCCATCGCACATTGCCGGTACACCACCAGCCACCTGCCCCACCGCGTTGACGCTGTGCAGCGCTTTACGAATGATATTTGGGTAGACCTCATACGGCTGGTGCGCAGACAGCATGTCGTTATAGGAGGTAATGATGGCGATATTGTTACGCAGCATGCTTTTCAGCGAGTCTTTATCGTCAGGCTGACACGCCGCAAAACCGTGGGCCAGATTGCCGCAGGCGAGCTGAGAGCGATGTACGGTGTTACTTTTGGCCTGTTGAATGCGGGCGAGGTAGGCCGAACGGGTCTCTTTCGAGCGCTCGGTAATGCGTTGTGTTACGCGTAACAATGTCGGATTCATAAAAGCTCCTCTAATTTATCTGGCCGGGCTCGGGAGTTTGCACTATCTCTTGCGGCTGTTAACAGCGCTGAAACGCTTGGTGTCCGGAGCTCAGGGGCAAAATCACTTCCGGCAGTGTAATAAAAAAAGCTCCGCGGGTGAATCCACGCGGAGCTTAAAAGATTAAAAATTGTGCCACTAACTGTGTTAGATCATGTTACCGGTAAAATAACACCTCAGGGTTAGAGGAAATCTTACTCAAACTCGTTCCAGGAACGACCATCGCGGGTGATCATCGCAACGGAGGCAACCGGGCCCCAGGTGCCCGCCTGATACGGTTTTGGCGCATCCTGATCGGCAGCCCAGGCTTCGGTGATGGAGTCGACCCATTTCCACGCCTCTTCAACCTCATCACGACGCACGAACAGCGCCTGGATACCACGCATGGTTTCCAGCAGCAGGCGCTCGTAAGCATCCGCGAGGTGTGTTTCGTTGAAGGTTTCGGAGTAGCTCAGGTCCAGCTTGGTGGTCTGCAGGTTATGCTTGTGATCCAGCCCCGGGACTTTATTGAGGATCTGGATATCCACGCCCTCGTCTGGCTGCAGACGAATGGTCAGCTTGTTCTGCGGCAGCTCCTGCCAGGACTCTTTGAACAGGTTCAGTTCCGGGTTCTTGAAATACACCACCACTTCAGAGCATTTCGTCGGCAGACGTTTACCGGTACGCAGGTAGAACGGCACCCCAGCCCAGCGCCAGTCATCAATATCAACGCGGATCGCCACAAAGGTTTCGGTGTTACTGGCTTTGTTCGCACCCTCTTCTTCCAGGTAGCCAGGCACTTTTTTGCCCTGCGCAAAGCCTGCGGTGTACTGACCGCGAACGGTTTTCTCACGCACGTTGGAGCGGTCAATGCGACGCAGTGATTTGAGCACTTTTACTTTGGCATCGCGGATGCTGTCAGCCGTCAGGTCAGACGGCGGCGACATGGCGATCATGCAGAGGATCTGCAGCAGGTGGTTCTGGATCATGTCGCGCATCTGGCCGGCCTGGTCAAAGTAACCCCAGCGACCTTCGATACCCACCTCTTCAGCCACGGTGATCTCCACGTGGTCGATGGTGCGGTTATCCCAGTTGTTCACAAACAGTGAGTTGGCGAAACGCAGCGCCAGCAGGTTCAGAACGGTCTCTTTACCCAGATAGTGGTCGATACGGTAAACCTGGCACTCTTCGAAATACTCTCCCACCTGATCGTTGATCTCACGAGAGGTAGCCAGTGACGTGCCCAGCGGTTTTTCCATTACCACGCGCGCAGGCTTGGCATTGAGGTTTGCCTCGCCCAGACCGCGGCAGATAGCGCCGAAGGTGCTTGGCGGCATCGCGAAATAGTTGATGGTGACGCGGTTTTCCTGGTCCAGCATCTCACCTAAACGGGTAAACGCGCTCACGTCATTCACGTCCAGGTTGCAGAAATCAAGGCGTCCGCTCAGCGTATCCCACAAACGTTCGTCGACTTTCTCTTTCATGAACGTTTCGAGCGCTTCACGCACGACTTTGGTATAAGCGTCCTTGTCCCAGTCGGCGCGCCCCACGCCCAGGATACGGGTATCCGGGTGAAGTTGGCCCGCTTTCTCCAGTTGATACAGGGAAGGCAGCAATTTACGGCGTGCAAGATCGCCTTTCGCGCCGAAAATGACCAGGTCACATGCCTGGGCTGTTTGCGTTACCGCCATGTCATTCTCCTCAGTTGGAATACCCGGTGCTTCTGCCAGGTATCGTTGTAATTTTATTACAATGCACTGTACTGCTTTTACGTCATTCCCGAAACCATTAGCGCTTAACGTCGCGTGCGATACCGCGATTTTTCGCCAGTCTGCGGCAGGTGACGCAGTAATGGTGCGAAAACCGTTGATTCTTTGTACTCATTGACCGCTGTAAAACCCGACAGCGATCAAGTAATGAAAAAAAACAACATCATTTCTTATCGACTGTTACCCTTTAGGGAAGTCACAGGGGTAATATCGACGAAATCGATTCGTGATTTCATCGATTAATGAAATCGTTTCTGCCCTCACGAGCGTCTTGTTAATAATGAACATGCTGGAAAAAATCCAGTTCCAACTGGAACACCTTAGCAAATCCGAGCGAAAAGTGGCTGAAGTCATTCTCGCTTCGCCCGCTCAGGCGATTCATTCAAGCATCGCCGCTCTGGCACAGGAATCGGGCGTCAGCGAACCGACGGTTAACCGATTCTGCCGTAGCCTGGAAACGCGCGGCTTCCCTGATTTTAAACTGCATCTCGCCCAAAGTCTGGCAAACGGCACCCCGTATGTTAATCGCAATGTGGATGAAGACGACAGCGTTGATGCGTATACAGCAAAAATTTTCGAGTCGGCAATGGCCACGCTGGACCACGTCCGTCAGTCGTTAGAGATGGCTTCGGTGAATCGCGCGGTGGATTTACTGACGCAGGCCAAGCGCATCGCCTTTTTCGGGCTGGGCTCTTCCGCAGCCGTGGCGCACGACGCGATGAACAAGTTTTTCCGCTTCAACGTGCCGGTTATCTATTCCGATGACATTGTGCTGCAACGCATGAGCTGTATGAATTGTAGCGAAGATGATGTCGTGGTTCTCATCTCACACACCGGACGCACAAAAAGCCAGGTCGAACTGGCGCAGCTGGCACGTGAAAACGATGCCATGGTGATTGCGCTGACGACGGCGGGCACGCCGCTGGCGCGTGAGGCCACGCTTGCCATTACCCTTGATGTGCCAGAAGACACCGACATGTACATGCCGATGGTCTCTCGCCTGGCTCAGCTGACGGTAATTGACGTGCTGGCGACCGGTTTTACCCTCCGCCGGGGGGCAAAATTCAGGGATAACTTGAAGCGGGTCAAGGAAGCGCTGAAGGAATCGCGTTTTGATAAAGAATTGCTTATAAAGAGTAACACCCCTTAAAAGTCAAAAATGACGTTGTACGATTCACGGCAACCGGTCAGTTCTCTGATGCTTTGCAGCAGACTGAAGGCCGATTTATTGTTCACGCAACACCAAAGTTGTTTCAGTCAACGGAGTATTACATGTCCAGAAGGCTTCGCAGAACCAAGATCGTAACCACCTTAGGCCCGGCCACCGATCGCGACAATAACCTCGAAAAAATTATTGCCGCAGGCGCCAACGTGGTGCGTATGAACTTCTCTCACGGTACACCAGAAGACCATAAACTACGTGCTGACAAAGTCCGCGAAATCGCGGCTAAACTGGGCCGTCACGTTGCCATCCTCGGTGACCTGCAGGGTCCAAAAATTCGCGTATCCACCTTCAAAGAAGGGAAAGTCTTCCTCAATATTGGCGATAAGTTCCTGCTTGATGCCAACCTGAGCAAAGGCGAAGGCGACAAAGAGAAAGTCGGTATCGATTACAAAGGCCTGCCTGCAGACGTGGTGCCTGGCGACATCCTGCTGCTTGACGACGGTCGCGTGCAGCTTAAAGTGCTGGAAGTTCAGGGCATGAAGGTGTTTACCGAAGTCACCGTTGGCGGCCCACTCTCCAACAACAAAGGCATCAACAAGCTCGGCGGCGGCCTTTCTGCGGAAGCGCTGACCGAAAAAGACAAAGCCGATATCGTGACAGCCGCGCAGATTGGCGTTGACTATCTGGCCGTCTCCTTCCCGCGCTGCGGCGAAGACCTGAACTACGCGCGTCGTCTGGCACGCGATGCGGGCTGCGACGCTAAAATTGTGGCTAAAGTCGAACGCGCTGAAGCGGTGTGCGACCAGGATGCGATGGACGATGTCATTCTGGCCTCTGACGTGGTGATGGTTGCCCGTGGCGACCTGGGCGTGGAAATTGGCGATCCTGAACTCGTCGGTATCCAGAAAGCGCTGATCCGCCGTGCGCGCCAGCTGAACCGTGCGGTGATCACCGCGACCCAGATGATGGAGTCGATGATCACTAACCCAATGCCGACCCGTGCGGAAGTGATGGACGTAGCGAACGCCGTGCTCGACGGTACCGATGCGGTTATGCTGTCAGCGGAAACCGCTGCAGGTCAGTATCCTGCTGAAACCGTGGCCGCTATGGCGCGCGTCTGCCTGGGTGCTGAAAAAATCCCAAGCATCAACGTCTCCAAACACCGTCTGGATATTCAGTTCGACAACGTGGAAGAAGCGATTGCGATGTCCGCGATGTATGCCGCCAACCACCTGAAAGGGGTGACCGCGATCATCACCATGACGGAGTCTGGCCGTACCGCACTGATGACCTCCCGTATCAGCTCCGGCTTGCCTATCTTTGCGATGTCTCGCCACGAGCGCACGCTGAACCTCACGGCGCTCTATCGTGGCGTTACGCCGGTGCACTTCGACAGCGCCAACGACGGCGTTGCGGCGGCTAACGATGCGGTGAACCTGCTGCGCGATAAAGGCTATCTGGTGTCCGGCGATATCGTGATCGTTACCCAGGGTGATGTGATGAGCACCATCGGCTCCACCAACACCACCCGCGTTATGACGGTCGAGTAATCGCGACGGCAAGGACGAAACCCTCTCCCTGCGGGGAGAGGGTCAATGCGAAGTGCGATTTACTTCTTAGGGAAAAGCTCTTTGCGTTTATAAGGCTCGATTTCCCCAGGCTTACGCGTTTTGAGCAGCTTGAGTATCCACGTGTACTGTTCTTTATGCGGCCCCACCAGCAGCTCCACCTCTTCGTTCATGCGGCGCGCAATGGTCGTGTCGTCGGCGGTCAGTAAGTCATCCATCGGCGGACGCACTTCAATGCTCAGACGATGCGTTTTGCCGTCATAAACGGGGAACAGCGGGATCACACGCGCGCGGCACACTTTCATCAGGCGACCAATCGCCGGTAATGTCGCTTTATAGGTGGCGAAGAAATCCACGAACTCGCTATGCTCGGGTCCATGATCCTGATCCGGCAGATAATAACCCCAGTAGCCCTGACGCACGGACTGGATAAACGGCTTGATACCGTCGTTACGCGCATGCAGGCGACCCCCAAAGCGGCGACGCACGGTGTTCCAGACAAAATCAAAAATCTTATTGCCCTGGTTGTGGAACATGGCCGCCATCTTCTGCCCCTGAGAAGCCATCAGCATCGCGGGAATGTCCACTCCCCAGCCGTGAGGCACCAGGAAAATCACCTTCTCGTCGTTGCGACGCATTTCCTCGATGATGTCCATCCCTTTCCAGTCGACGCGCGGCAGGACCTTCTCCGGCCCTTTCAGCGCCAGCTCGGCCATCATCGCCATCGCCTGCGGCGCGGTGGTATACATGGCATCAATGATTGCCTCGCGCTCGGCCTCGCTCTTTTCCGGGAAACAGTACAGAAGATTAATCTGCGCACGGCGACGCGCGCTTTTGCCCATGCGACCAGCCAGGCGACCGACCGTACCCAGGAACGGGTCCCGCACGGATGCCGGGAGCAACGCTATCCCCGCAAACGCATAAACGCCAAGCCAGGCTCCCCAGTTTCGCGGATGGCGGAAAGATTTTTCATACTCAGGAATGTATTCAATATTGTTTTTTTTAGTTTCCATGCTGATTCCAGGGTCGGGTGACGCAAAAAATTATTCAGATAGTGTAGCGAGGCTGCGGCCCGCGCACAAAAGAAAAAGCCGGCGCACAGGGAGCCGGCTTTGCAGTAAAACAGAGGGCTTAGTCGAAGCGCAGCTGTGGCATCACCTCTTTGACCTGCGCCAGGTAGTCGGTACGATCTTTACCCGTCAGGCCTTCCGTGCGCGGCAGTTTCGCCGTCAGCGGGTTCACCGCCTGCTGGTTGATCCACACTTCATAGTGCAGGTGTGGCCCGGTTGAACGCCCGGTATTGCCTGAAAGCGCAATGCGATCTCCGCGCTTCACTTTCTGACCCGGTTTGACCAGCAGCTTACGCAGGTGCATATAGCGTGTGGTATAGGTACGACCATGACGAACCGCCACGTAATAGCCGGCCGCGCCGCTGCGTTTGGCCATAACGACCTCACCGTCGCCCACCGCCAGTACTGGCGTGCCCTGCGGCATCGCGAAGTCCACGCCACGGTGCGGCGCAATGCGGCCCGTAACCGGGTTCAGACGACGCGGGTTAAAGTTGGAGGAGACGCGGAACTGTTTCGCGGTCGGGAAACGCAGGAAACCTTTCGCAAGGCCTGTCCCGTTACGGTCGTAGAACTTACCGTCTTCGGCGCGAATAGCATAATAATCTTTGCCCGCAGAACCCAGACGCACGCCAAGCAGCTGGCTCTGTTCGCGTTTGCCGTCAAGCATCTCGCGAGACATCAGCACGGAGAACTCATCGCCTTTTTTCAGTTTGCGGAAGTCCATCTGCCACTGCATGGCTTTGATAACCGAGCTGATTTCAGCGCTGGTCAGGCCCGCATCCCGTGCCGCAGAGACGAAGCTCCCCCCAACGGTGCCTTTCATCACGCTGTTGACCCAGTCGCCCTGCTGCATTTCGCTGGTCATCTTGAAACCGTTTGCAGTGCGATCGTAGGTGCGGGTTTCCCGGCGCGACATTTCCCACGTCAGGCGCTGTAAATCACCGTCTGCGGTTAGCGTCCAGGAGAGCTGTTGACCAATCTTGAGGTTGCGTAACTCTTTATCCGAGGCCGCGAGCCGGCTGATATCACCCATATCGATGCCGTACTGGTTGAGCACGCTACTCAGCGTATCGCCCGTCGACACGACATATTCGTGAATGCCAGCTTCATTGGCGATTTTATCATCCAGCTCATCCTGAGGGATCGCTTCATCTTCCTGCGCAGCCTGATCGATAGGCTCGCTGGCTTCAGGCAGAAGAGAACGAATTTCACTCTTTTCAAGCTCGATGGTTTTGATGATAGGGGCAGAACTCGGGTGGTAAACATAGGGCCGCCAGACGGCGACCGCTAAGGTGAGAACCGTAAGCGACCCCAGCATAACGCGATGGGGTCGAGGCAAATTGTTAAATGCCAGGGCGACAGAGCGGGCTATCTGTTGCACGTATTCACTTCCTCGTTAATCTCCTTTCAGGCAGCTCGCATACTGGTTCGCCAGTTGGCTGAGGAACTGCGAATAGCTCGCTTTGCTCAACTGG
>Ga0308162_1000773_pt1 | contig 29994 bp, 34 predicted proteins | sample PhySR2_FD_201370 | JGI IMG/M metagenome (GOLD analysis project Ga0308162, IMG submission 201370) | Phyllosphere microbial communities from UC Gill Tract Community Farm, Albany, California, United States - DLSLS.R2 | ecosystem: Host-associated > Plants > Phyllosphere > Unclassified | place: USA... | reverse complement strand
ATTTAACACCCGATCCTCAGGAAAATCCACCTCGCGGGCGATGCGCAGGCAGTGATCGAAGTGACCCAGCGTAAACGCGGTGTGGGAATCGGAGCCAAATGCCAGACGTCCACCGGCATCGCGCACCGCGGCGGCGATAGCCCGGCAGTTCGGTTCACTGCCCGGACGCGAATGGGTAAAGGAGGAATTGTTCAGCTCCAGCGCCACATCGTAGTGCGCGGCTGCCTCGGCGATAGCCGGGATATCGACCGGGAATTTCGGGTTCCCAAAATGATTTTCTACACATTTACTTCAATAATAAATATTTTTTGCAAAAAAGTCTATGTACAAAAAATCTTTATACATTAGTATTATTGCTTGTTTAAATAAGCGACGCAAAACGGAACTTTGGATACCGCTTGTAAATGCAAAGGTATCTAATTGATATAAATAAATTTAATTTTACTTATAAAAGGGTTTTGAAATGACCGAAAAAGAGTTTGAAGAGAAATACCCTAAAGAGAATTTCACTTACGTTCTGACTAACAGAAGAACAAAAGGTAGTGTTGGTCAAACAGAAATTGAAGACTTTGATATTGTATCAAAAGTAACTGGTGAAACTGTAATTAGTGCGAGACGCACTGAACACACTAATTTAAATGGCTTACATACTACAGTTAACTGGGACTGATGAAATGAAGAATAAAAAATATCTTGCTTGGTTCACCTTTCCGGTTGTTTATATCGTATTCTTATTATTATTGATTCCCTTTAAAGCAACTACGGCTTTAGGAATGGTGTCTTTGACACTAACTGTGATCGGTGGAACTGATTTGATCAAAGAGAATTTTCAATATCTGAAAATACCTTTTATTAAAAGATGCCCTGATATTTTAATGGTTTGTAGTATCGCAGTTGGTTTCACAGCAGTAATTGCCGGGATATTTAAAGATGAATTTAACTTTTGGGAGCAATCTTCATATATTGCTTTAATAATTGTTTTATTTTCAATAATGATTATGTCAGCAAAAAAGATGTGAATAAAAAGCAATAACAAAAAAAGGAGTTGGATATGAAATTAACTTTAAATGAAATAGACTATACTAACGGGTTTAAAAATGGCAATGACCTGTTTGAAAGAGCTAAACTTGGACTACAACTACAGAGCATTATACGCCATTCCGAAGATGAAAGTTTAGTACTAGCAATTGATGATCAATGGGGAAGTGGTAAAACAACTTTCTTAAAGATGTGGGAAAGCGAGCTAAAACTCGATGAAGATCTTGATGTGATATACTTTGATGCTTTCAAGAATGATTATCAGGAGGACGCCTTTCTGGCTCTGTCTTCAGCAATCTATCCAAAAATAGAAAAACAAGAAGACAAAAGAAAATATTTAAATGCGGCTACTAAAGCTGGCAAGTTTCTTTTAAAAGCTACAGCTAAAATTGGTTTGAGAGCAGCCACGTTAGGTGTAGTTAAAGATACAGACTTTGAAGGTTTAGGAGATGTCACTAAGGAAGTAATTGAAGAGCCAATAGAGAAGCTAATTGAAGAGAAACTAAAAAGTGCTGAAAATGAAATTCAAGTCATTCAACACTTTAAAAACACTATCACTGAGTTAGCGAAAGATAAAAAAATTGTGTTCATCATTGATGAACTGGATCGAGCAAGACCTGACTTCTCATTAGACCTATTAGAAAAAATGAAGCATGTCTTCAACACAAAGAACTTATTTTTTGTCTTAGCAGTTAATAAAGATCAATTTTTACATATAATTAAGAAACGGTATGGCGATATCGATTCAGAAACATATCTTAGTAAGTTTATTCACTTTTGGTTTGCTCTACCACAGTTAAAAGACTTTGAAGGTAACTCAAGAATCATACCAACTTTTATTGATTATATTTCCAGAAACCTTAAAATAAACGGTGATTTTAGAAAAGCAACAATTCTGTTATCCCAATTACTTAAAGCCAGTAATGCCTCATTGAGAGATTGTGAACGCTGTTATTCCCTACTTGTTCTTACGAGTGCAAATGAAATATCAAGAGAAGAAGTTTATCAATACTCGATCGGTATAAGTGTATTTCTAAAAATCAAAAGGCCAGATATATTCAAGGGAATCGTCACTAGAACCGCATCCCCAGAGGAAGTATTGAAATCATTGAATATTTATCAGCTTAAAGGAATTTCCACTGAATTTTTAAAAGCGATCGTTATCACGGATTTAATGACTGATGATGAACTCTTGAAAGCTGAAGAAACAAAAGAAAGAGTTCTCAGAGATTCTTATAGAGACCCTATAAGGGCTTTGACTCAAGTACTTCCATTTTTCGAATCCGTGATAATTTGATAAGCACTTATCAACTTTTTTATCTTAGCTTATCAATTAGCCACCTCCAACTAATAGAATAAGTACTTTCCATACTTCCGTAAGAGGAATTGTGGGAAGTACTACCCCAAATACAGCCAAGATGGGAATCACAACATAGTTATAAAAAACGATGAACGTTAGTATATAGCCTAGTGCTTGCCGCCACGTAAACCCCCTCTTCGTTTCCTCTAAAGTGATATCGTTTTGCTGTTCAGCATTATTACTATCTGGTTGCTCTTTACATACCGACTTATTGAATAACACACCTGTTACGGTTTTTATTAGTTCAATTATTATATTCATTCCAAACATATCCTCTCCTCTTTTATTTGTTGTTGCACAAGAAAAATTACAACATTAATTCCTTTAACAAATAGCTTGTACTTGTCAATTATCTTAACTGCTGAAATATCATCATGGAATTTCCATTCTGCCATTTCACCAGTATAAATATCTGGTTCCTGTCCTTCATAAAAACCGATGTTCATACAGTCTCCTTGAAAGGAATCAACTGAGTTTTTACCAGTAAAGTACTTTGGATTAAGTAAGGTCTTGTCGAAAGCATAAGTATTCATAAGCGGTTTTGATCCCGAAAATGAAATGTACTCTGCATCTTCAAGATCATAATGTTCTTCAATTTTCATTTTATTTTCCTTTATTTTTTTGAAAAGTAATAAGTACCGTTCATATTAGAAAGTGCTAGACGTGAATTTGATTCAGCTTCATTGAAGAAATCAAATATCATTTTGCGGCTTTTCTTTTCTTTAACACCAATAATACGCTTATCACGTTTCTTTTTGTTTTTAGAAGTATCAATAAGCATCTTTTTACCTTTGACGTTTGCTACTTGATACTTCTTATTCATTCCGGTATGTAGCCCAGCGATATTACCCTGCTTGCTTAATTTAGCATTTGATGTAGGTATAAACTTATCGTAAATACCTGCCGCATCCGTGATTACACTGCTTAGATATTTTGCCTGGTCTCCACGTACAATAATTTGATTAGTTCGACGGTCGCCCCGCTGAATGAAGTTGAAGAATATTGCCCGTTTGGTAATAGGTACTGGACCGCCTTTGATATCGTCGTTAAGTTTGTCTTGTAGTTGTTTTGCTACTTCACGAATCTTTTTTGTTATTTCAGACTGTACATTAACTACTATTTCGGTTTGTTTATCATTTACCCATTTAACAGCATCAGCCGGGGTATAGTTTGGTTTGAAGTCTGTAGTAATATTCATGTGAGATCTTCCATTATTTTTCTGATTATTCTAATCTGTTCGCCATTGTCTTTCTTGAGGCGAGTCTTAACCATGATTGCTTTATTGAGATTCTTCCAGTCAGTACCGAATAAGCCAATTAAAGTACTTTCAACTAGCATGGCTTCCTGTACTGTCTTAAAGCACCATAGAATTGACTTTTTATAGCTTTCACCAGAATTAATCATTTCCTTTACAGATTTAGAACTACTGTAATAACGCTTCCAATCGGATTCAATTGAAGTACTTTTCAATTTTGAATAGTCTTTGATACCCTTATATACCTGCTTAACGCCAATGTAGTACGTACCCGAATCTGGAAACTGAATTAGGTAAACAAAACCAGCGTAATTACATACTTCATCAATGTTCCATTCATCGGGATAGAACATGCTCCAGCTTTCGATTACTTTAGCCATTTACTACCGCCCGGATCATATCGTTAACCCGGTTCGGTGTTTGTCTATACCAGTTACTGTCTTTTACTTCATTGATTGCCGTTACATAGTTACCACTGCGTAGGGCTGCAAGGAACTTCTTAAACTGTAGGGTTTTAGTTAGACCGAGTTGGAACAACATTAGTACTAAGAAGTCATTCCAGCGGCTGTCTATGGGCAGATTAACATTTAACTTGCTTACGTCTTTCCGTGCGATTGCTAAATCAGTTTCTAATAAGTTGGTTGCCTGTTCTTCAGTTAAACCCTGAGTAAAGTTTTCACCCGCTTTGATTAAGTGACCATAGCCAATCGTTGGATAACCTAAACTGTCTTTATAAGTCCAGAATTTACCATCCCTGTAGTAACCAAGTTTGATTTGATACTGTTTAGTACCTTCATATATTTTTAGTTGCTCGATAATATTCATAACAATTCCTTTTGTTGTTATGGTATTTATCAAACGAAAAAAAAGAGGGCATTAAGCCCCCTTATTAAATTCTTTCATCTAGTAGTGTTAATACTTTTACTAGATCCTGTTGGATTTTTCGAATATCATCCCTTAGCTCTTTTATTTCTGTGATATCGGTTTCAATGTAATGCACTTTTGACTCTAATTTAGTTACTCTGGTTTCAAGATCATCAAGTCTTTCTTCCTTTTCCTTATTACTGTCATTATATGCTTTAAACATTGCCCATACACCAAAGAAAACCGGGATAAGAATTCCCGTAATTATCCACTCTGTCATAATTTACCCTTATGATGTGTATTATTGTCATAAGGTATTTATTAGAAGTAGTCGGCGGCGTCTAAACACGGTACTGATAAACCAATCTGTCCACGTATTGGGGCAAAATCATATGCGATTCTTGATCCTGCTGGCATAGCTCTATAAGTACTGACACTATTCCCGCTCATAAGAAGCCCAGAATAACAAACGGGCCGTTTCTTATATGTTTCCACCGTGGAATAGTCACCACACATAAAGCCATAAGAACCCAAAGGAACCATAGGTAGGGCAACGTTACCTGTTGCCGCATTCCATTGAACTTTAGCCGGACTACCACTGGAGTTTTCAAGATAGTACGGGAAGTTGAACATACCCCCACGCCAGATAACAGGCGGCCATGCTGAACTAAAAGTAATCACGCCCTGTCCATTTCGGATAATCGTACCAAAACCACTTGCCGGTACTGGTGGAGTTACGCCAGTGCTGACAACAACAATGTATATGTTAGTTACAGTACCGCCAATCTGAGCACCATCCGTACTTCCAAAGGCCGTATAAGGTCGTATCTGATATGTCGCCCTATCGTAGAACAATGGTGTACCGCCGTTTTCCCAGCGTGCGAACACTACACATGAATCCCGATTTGGGATACTTGCTGGTAGTGTCCATGCTCCAGAGATTGATATGATCGCCCTGTAAGTAACAAATCCAAAACGGCTCACATCAGTTATGCCAGTAAAGTTAGTTGAATCTGTCATAGCGATCCCATAGGTTTGGGGTTGTGCTAAGGGTACTTCAAAACTACTTATATCGTAGGTATTTGGTACATTGGGATAGTACTGATAGGCATTGATATTTAAAGTACCGCCACTTACAGAAGCACTGCGAAGAATATTAACCTTCGGTATACCATTACTTGGACTTGGTTCAACATATACCCCCTTATTGGGGATACATAGATATGTACCACCTGTAGAAGGTCGTTCGAGAGCCACTGACATTGAGACATTATCACCAGTACCATTAAATCCTTGTATTTGATTACGCCCAAGACTACTTAGTATTCGTGAACTCGCTGTTACATCAATTCTTTTATCCCAACCATCGGGAACAATAGTAAATCCCATTGCCATTTTCTTATTCCTTATAGGGGGAGTAAATCCCCCATTTATTATAATCTACCAATCTGTACCCTTACGACTCCAGCACCATCAATAACTGCCAATCCATTACCATTTAGAACTACACGTCCGTTACCGTCCTGTGTACCCATCTGGAAGCCACCAGATTTATCAATGTACCAACCTTGTGTGCCATTGGAACCTGGATAATTATCTGAGAAAATAGCCCCGGTAATTTTAGCATTGGATATACTGGCATCTCTAATAAGTGCTCCAGTAATTTGGGCTTGCCCTATATTTGCTTCCATGATTGTCGCTTGGGCTATTTTTACGCCCTGAATTGTACCGTCTATAATTTTCGCATTATTGACACTTAAGTCTCTAATTTGGGATGTACCAATAGCGGCGTTTTGAATCATCGCGTTGTTCATATAGGTAGTACCGTTCTGTACTACGAAAGGATAAATCTTAGTATTGTCTGCTGCTGTTCCAGTACTGATAATACTGAATCTGTCTGCTACTACTGTAAACAAGGATTCAGTACCAGAACTTGCTAAGGCAATACCGGCAACATATCCATTGTTGTTTACGCTTAGTTGCCAGCCTGTGTATTTAGCATCATCAATGATTTCTTGTTTGACCTGGTTAAATTCAGAACTTGCTAAAATCCCGTCAACAACATCATTATTCAACTGGCTAAATGGTACGCTGGTTTGTTGTAGGAAAGGTATCATTGTTGACCACTGAATTTCATCAGTACCAAAGATATCAATCATACCGGCACGTAGGTAGTACTGACCATCTGGCACAACTACCCAATCACCCCAGCGATTGGTACTGATAAAGTTTTTTTCAATTGAACTAAAGTTTTCTGTATTACTAATCTGGATGTATACACCTGCGTAGTCTTTAGGCTGGTTCACATCAGACCATTCAAATACTATCTGACCAATCGCACTACGTGGTATTAGGTTCTGTAAAAGCGGTGCCTGTGGATTCTTAACCGTGATTAAGGTTTCCTGTGAGTATGTACCAGTAGTACGCCCCAAGGCCGTTACACCAAGGATTACGCTCCGGTTAGTACCATCTGCTTTGTTGTACTGGAATGTGTAGTTAAACTGGTTTGTAGAACTGTAATAGGTGTTTATTAGTACACCAGTAGTGTTATACACCTTGATTTGATACTTACTGAAGTACTGATTAAATGGAAGATTATTAACTAGCAATCCTGATTGATCATTCCATCCAATTAGGAAGTCTCCACTAGTAGTATTAGTACCGCCCAAATCATTATTCAAAAGTACTAAATTAGTTGGCTGTGGTAATGTAAACTCATATTCTGGCTTAATATTAAGTATCGTAATACGTTCAGATAAAAAACCAAGGTTATTATATGCCGCAACACCGAAATCATAGTTAACGCTTGGGTCAAGATTGAACAAGTCGAACACGTTCACGTACTGGTTTACAGAACCACCATACGTCCATATAGCCGCGTTAGCTGGCCTGTAGTAAATGTAGTAACCGCGTAAGTACTGGTCTGGTGAAGCCGTCCAGCTCAAAGTAACCACGTTACCAGAGATTGTACCGCCCTTCTTAACTGCCTGTAGGTTACTTGGTGGACGAACTGAGATTACCTGCCCTACCTGCCCATCTACCGGGAACACTCCAGGATCAATACCTTCATAAATCCCTTGATTATACTCAAGGCAAGTTAAGGTCATCATACCGACGTTTTCTACTGAAGTAGAAATTTCTTTTCCATATACACGGTACTGTTTATTAACAATTCCATATTCAGGGAAGTTAACAGTAACAACTGACCAAACCTGTAAATCCCATGCACTGTCTGTACTGAATACTAATGTATTGTGAGAGTACTTAGATTTTAGTAGTTCAATATTAACAAGGTAACGTAACTGGTCTTTACTGTGTACCCATTCATAAGCCATTGCTTTAGGGATGATAGTACCATCGGATTCAATAACATCACTTTGTGAAATATCACTTGGAATACGAATTACATCAGTACTATATGAGTTCTGAATATTAGTCCATGAAGCATCGATACAGTTAAAGTAATCAGTAGTACCTGAAGTAGTGATTTTAACATTACCAAACATATTACTTTCATCAAATGTAGCAACACTTGAACCTGGGATATCAAGAGTTAGATATAGTTTACCGGCGTGAATGTAGGTAACACCACCAAAGGTCATTAGTATCTTTTCGATATTTGCTTTGTATGAATCACCATAACTTATATTACCAACTGAGTTAAATCCATAATGTAGGCAGTAGTTAGCGGCAGTACGGAAACTTTGAAGATCAATATTGTTTGGATCAATTGACATTCCATAGACAGTATTAGTTAGGAAGTCGTATAACTGACTTGGTGGATTACTTGAAGCACTGATAGCCATTGTATTTAAATCACGGATTAACTTACCTTTAATTTCAACTGTTAGTACATAGTTATCATTAGTAAGAATGTCGTTTTCAAGGCTGCTTTGAGTCTTTTTAATTACACAACCAATCTGAACAACACCATTACCTTTAAAGTTATTATTCCAGCGACTACCACCATATTGTAAACCTAGTGACTTACTTCCTGAGTACTGAGCCTTACCAAAACGTACTTCAAGCTGTAGATATGGTCTGAACTTTTCAAGAATACTTGAAGCAGGAATGATACCCTCACTGCCGATCTGATTGGCAAGTACTGGTTCATCGTCTATATAAATCTGATTGATTAAGTTACCTACTTCACCCATCGCTATGGCGTGTTCAGTATACAAGTACTGACTTGACTCATTCTGGACGTTATACCAAGGAACTATAGAACCAACCTTACAGAAGTCATTTGCGTTAGTACCGCCATACAAGATAGGCATACCAGACTGTGGATCGGTTGACCGTGTTAGTGTTGTTGCCGTGTCACCATAGCCAGTAGTGTTAGGACTTAAGGCAGTTAGTGAACTGGTAGCAACGTACATTGCCGCACCTGCTGCCGCTCCCCATGCTGCCGCTACATACAAAGACGTACCGCCAGTAAATACGGCTGCTGCTACAGCTACTGCTGTGATTACGGCACTTAATATGCCAGGTGAACTTGATCCGCCCATGTTGTGATTTCCTTATCAATTTTTATTCTATATATTTTCCCGGTTAATCCTGCCGGTACTTGAACACTTTTAAATTTGTGTAATTCATGGTCTACTTCAATGTATGAGCCATGTAGGAAGATACTTGCGTTTAATCCATCAATGTAGATATCACCATATATTGGTGTATCCACTTCAACACAATGCCGTTTTACCATATCTTCTAAATTCTTGAAGCCATTCTTCTTGAATAACTTTTTACCTGCGGTAATACTGGTGTACTGACCTACTGCTAACTTTTCATATTCAGTACCGCAAATACGATCAAGTAGTTTTAGTACAATAATGTTACAGTCATTAGTCCCGATTTCGTAAGGTGTATTAATCGCTTCTTCGGTTGTTTTAATTATATGAATAATATTCTTCATCACTTATACTTCCATTGTTGTTCTGCGTGAATAATACCAAGCAAACTAAAGTACTCATCCCCTGGGTTTGTAGACTGGTGTACTGAGTTAGCCGCTAATGTACGCATCTGTACATCAAGTTTATTCCATATACTATTAAGGTTCACAGTAATGTCATTATTGATACTTCCTGACTGATTGTTTGCTTCAGTTTCGAAGAAGTCGATATAACCACTAAACATTAAGTCATGGTCAATTACTGTATTGTCTGCTGGACTTAATATAGTCAGATAGATATTTACTCTGGCTTTCCTGAATGCTCCAGAGTTTGCCAGTATTCTAAAACTTGGATTGATATTAGAGATTTTAAAACTTATTGATTCGTTCTGAATGTCTTTCTGTTCATTGAAAGTCGGAAAACTGTTATTTACGAAGTCTGGAAAACTTACATAGTTAATACCATTTGCCTGTACATCAGTGAATGCGTCCGTTAAATGTAATTGCCCTGCTGGTGAACCTGCTACCGGGTATATATCAACACACTTAACAGTAACACCCATTGACACTACATCACTTAGATTAAGTACTGTCTTGTTAGTACCACGTTTCAAGTTATAGAACTGAAGTAACGCGGCATTGGTGAATACTGCTGAATTCATTAGATTGCCTCTGTTGCTTTAAGTTGAATACTCATAACGTTCTGTACCTGGATTTGATAGTCATTATCTGGATCAAGTACAAATTGGCCTTGAATATTGTTATATTTGATTGTCTCACCAGTATTTACCTGAGCACGTAGATTTGGGAATAGACTTAGTAAAGTACCAGTATTAGCTATAACCCGGTAAATCTTACTGTGGTTAGCGAACTGAACCAATGAACCAACTTCAAGATTATTGGGTTGAGTATTGACCTGATAAGTACCGGCAGGACTTGTAGTAGTTGTTGATAATGCCGCTACCTGAATACCCTTGTATCTGCTTAGATAACCAAGATCCATTGTGAATGGTCTACCTTGTGAATACTGAGCTAAGAATTGTTGTACTTCTAGGTGATCTTTTTGATTAAAGTTCAAAGTGAACTGAATATTATAGTACTGGATGTTAGTGCTTCGGGTTATTAAAGCACCATTCCATGAACGATTGGTATACATCGGTTCAGTACTGCTTAACTGAAAACCGGTTGTTTTTATATTACTTGAAAATGCCATTATGAATCCTCTTGGTTTCAGGTATTTATTAAAAGCGAAAAAAGCCCGGTAGCTGCTAAAAGGAATAAAACAGACTTACACCGGGCTTTTTATTATTTATGTTGTTCGTGTTTGAGTATTCTTAACAGCTTGGGTTACACTGTTCTGGTGTTTCTTTAGCATTGCCTGGAATTTAGCATCATCATCAGTACTGCCACCTTGAATAATTAATGGGGCATTAACTACGAATCCTTCCGAGTTAGAAGATTGAGTACTGTCCTGATTATCTAAGAATTTAGTTAACTTCTGGTTTGCTTCTGGCTGTACTACACGTTCACCGGCTTTAAGAATCCATGTTTGATCCCCGCTTCCTGGTACTTCATCTATACCGTTATGTGCCTTACCTTGTGCGGCACCTTTAGCAGTAGTGATAATACTCGCACCAAGGCTTAACACCTGAGCATACGCACCAAGGCTGGCAGGCCACGGAGTAGCTAAGGCTGCTGATAGTGCTGTCTGTAGGTTTAGTACTATCTGAGCTATAGATATACCTTTCTGAAGGGCAAAAGCAGCTTGTGCGGCCTTAGAACCTTCACCAAGTGCACCACTAAGGATTGTTCCTAATGACCCGGCAGATTCGCTTAGAAGCCCGATTTGAGCCTGTGTATTATCTGTTTCAACGGCTAAGATTTGTTTGCTGTACTTCTCTTGAATCGCTTTCTTACGCTTTAGATATTCTTCCTGCGAAGTACCCAATTGGCGGTTCAACTGTTCGTTAATGGTTAGTTCAAGGTCACGTTGTGCTTCAAGATCTTTACGTTTCTGGTCTAGTACATTGGTATTATCAAATGGATTATTAGCATCACTTCCCATGTTAGTTAACCCAATACGTTCATTTTGTTTCTGAAGTAAACCATTCATCTGTTCAGTTGATAGCTGCCCTTCTAATCCGGCAAGATTATCAGATAAACCACGTAGTTCTTTATTCGGATCTGAGTAACCAACCATCTCGTCAATCATGTCCTTGAACTTCTGTAAACGTGTTGCGTTTGCTTCATTCACATAGTGATCAATGTCGTCTTGAGACTTCTTGAGTACTGAACCACTTTCTTTAATCTTCTTAATTATCTCGTCTTGCTGGCGGTTAAATTCTTTTACTCGAATGTCACCATCATTAATACCAGACTTGGTAATAGCCGCGTTCCAGTTATTAAGTGCTGTAGCTTCCTTACGTTTTTGTACTTCTAATTCACGTGCTGCTTTGTCTGCTGCTGCCTTTGCTGCTGCTGCTTCTTTTTCTTTGTTGACCCATCCACCTTGCGGGGTTGTATTACTGGCTTCTGGTTTTGGTGGGAAGTTGTTGTCTTTATGGGCTGCGTTCCATTCTTTAGTACCTGGTATACCTTTGGGATCTACACCATCAATGTCACGTAGCATTTTAGCAATACCATTATCACCGCCATAATAGAAGTTTCTGAACGTTTGCATAAAATCAGTACTAGACCAATCTTTATTCATTAAATTGAATAGCGTATTAAGATCGTCAATTGTCGGACCTAATGCGTTTGCCATCCATAAATGAAAACTGGTACTTAATGAATTTACTTTACTTTCAAAGTCTGCAAACTTAGCTGCATTGTCATTTGTTAATGTTGCTGTCTGGCTTGAAATAGAATTCATTAGTTCTGTAGTGTCATTGAACTGGCTGAATACACCAATTAATTTACTACCATCAGAACCCAATGTTTCTAACATGTTCGTAATTTCGGCAGTACTTTTACCTGCTTTACGCATCTGGTAAAAGGCTTCTGCTACTGAACGTATACCACCATCGGACTGATTCAAGTACTTGTTAAAATCCTTGATATTAATACCATAGGCTTTCATATCTTCCGCTGGTCCAGAACCATCACGGAAAGCATCACCCAAGTGATCCAGTACGTCACGGTTTAAATCGCCGAATTTTTCAACAGTAAAACCAAGTCCTTTAAATTGCTTTTCAAGTTTCTGTAGTTGTTCAACGGTCAATGAACTAGTACGGGCAACTTCATTATATTGATTAACGTATTCTGCTGATGAAGCAACAAGACTATAAATGCCCCCTGCTACAATACCCATAGCACCGGCAGTACCAAGTAAGCCAGTACTTAAGCCACCGAAGCGGCCTGTAAGATCCGATACTTTGCCAGATAGTCCACCAAGTAAATCACCCGATTCAGTACCGAATTTATGAATGCTATTTGTACCATCGGCAAGTGCTTTACGTAATCCTGTTACGTCGCCATCAACATTAAAAATTAGTTGATTATTCTTTGCCATTATTTTTATCCTTAGTTGCTAATGCCTTTATAGTATCGGCAATGCTATTAATTTGTTTCTTGGCTTCATTGGTTTTCTTTTCTTCTAACTTATTGAAAAGTTCACCTGATGTTAGATTCTGAAGAATTCCGTAGAAATCCCAATCCAGTACAGAAGCCTCTTTACGTCCACGTTCACTAAGATTGCCAGAACTGGCTAACATCAAATGACATAAGTTTGCGAACATCATCATCTGAAAACGACTTCCATTTGGTTCAATACGTTGATCGTATATCATCAACTGGTGAAACAATTCAGGATCTAATTCATCTAGCTCTTGTGGAGAAAAGCCCCGGCGATGCATCATCTTCAGGGCAAATTTTATTTCTGGATTGTCTCTTACTTTTTTTCGAAGTCTTCCGTAGGACTATCAGTAGTTGTCCATAGATTTAGACAGTGCTGAAATAGTTCACTTGCGATAGAAGAATCAATTTCATTTACGTCAATAGTATCTTCACTACCGCCATCGCTGAAAGCTGGATAACCAGTTTCATCACGACATACACAATTGATTAGAGTACTTTTGGTATCCTTACATTCTTCAAATTTAGCTAGGCTTGGTTTTCGAACATAAAGTTCAATATCATCACCAACTGTTACTTTAGTTAGTTTTGGTTGTAGTTTGTTTTTAAGTTCTTGTAGTAGACTCATTTTAAGTTCCTTTTAACTGAGTGATTATGGTGCGATAACTGCTGATGCAACAGGACCGCCATCAATAGCTAGAGTAAATTCTTTAGTTACTACTTCATCCTTTCCACCTGCTACAGTGTCAGCACTAACGAAAGCGTTATATACGACATAGTAACCAGTAGTGCGGGTAGCATCCTGGAAGTACTCTAACTTAACTTGAATACGTTTCTGAGTATCACTTGCGGTCATCAACTGTTGATGTACTGTGTTATCTGGAATCCAGTTAACTGAGATTGAAATATCAGGAACAGCTTTAGAACCAAGAAGTTTACGGTTGTAAAGTTGATTGAAAGTTACTACATCGATTACGGTAGAACTGCCGCCAGAGGTAGCGAAGGTTGCGATTTCTGGTACTTCAGTCCATGTAACTGATTCAGTAGTACCGGCAGTGCCGATTGATACACCTAGGTTAGCACCAGCAAAAATATCCATTGCCATGTTTTTATTTCCTTATAAGTAATATCCCCATTTTATTGGGGTTTTTTAATGTTTAATTATGAATTTAATTAATAACATCACTAGTACTATTTATTAGTGATGTTATGATAAAGATTAAATTCAAAGAGGTTAGTTGATGGTATAAGTATTTACTATAAAGATAATTCTAATGCAGAAAGCCTTGCTTCAAAACCTTTAGAAATGAATAAATTCAATTGATCATATCTGAAAGAATAACGATCCCCCGCAGGGATTGTTTTGTACACTGGCGTATCAGTATCATTTTCATAGTAATCCACTTCCTGTCTTTCTTTCCAAGCGTCATAGCATATAAAGCCGTAATTCATGGGATCTAAATTACAAGATTCCATGATTTCAATTGCTCTTTGTACTGTAAAACCAACATGTTCTCTTGCTGAATCACCTTCTTCTATTTGTTTCCCTAACCAAGAGAAGAAGCCTATTTCTTTAGCAATCAATTTAGAGGCTAAGATTTCCTGTTCATTGAATTGTCTAATTTCGGTTTTTAGTCTTGCGTCAGAAGTTTGAATAGAACCATTAACGGCATAAACCGCACTAAGCCTTAGACTTGGATTACCAATAGACTGAAAACCATCAGTAAGAGGTAAGAATTGACCATCACCACTAATTGACCATCTATCAGCCCTTGTTGTTGAACCAACGGCAGTTGTTGAGAAAATGATACCAGCACCGGTATTTGTTGGAGACCAGGTTTGACCACTTGAAGGAACAAAACGCACTGAAGCAGCAACTGACACAAAGTTAGTACCGTTATGACCATCTAGACCAACCCACATAGCACTATTACCAGGTGTAGCAGTTTTAGTACTACCAGCATATCCACCAAATGGAGTACCCCTGATGGTTATGCTTGGTGAGGTGTTACCATTGCCGGGTGTTAGGAAGTTAATATCATTATAAGGTCCGACAACTTGTTTCATTCCTCTGCCGTCCCAACCTTGGTTATTATCACCACCAAATGAAGGATGTGCCATTGCGTTAGTACCCATCGGTACATCAGAACCAACCCACAAATCACCATTATTAGAAGTGGCAAATGTTTGTCTACGTGAATCTTGAGTAGCATTTTTAGGGCAAGTCATGATTCTAGTCCAGCCACCGTGATTAGTAGTAGATGCCTGTCCATCCATCATAAAATGAATTGCCGTATTTGAATGGGCTGTATATGTAGTACCTGTCCAAGGTCGTGAGCCATATCCACCAATCAAAGAATCGCCAGGTTGACCAGCACCATTAGCGGGTTTTACATAGTTATGAAAAACTGCTGCACCGCCACCAATATTGGCAATCCCAAAACTCGACCCTACTGGATCACTCGATTCAATGGTTATACCATTACCTTCTGTGCCTTCTTCTAATTTCATACCCCTGATAGATAGACCGGATGAAATACCAATCAGTTGTGTAATGTCAGAGTTAATGCCAGTTTTAGCAGCACTTAAGGCAGTACGTGCAGCTTCTGGAGTACCTGAACCAGTACCGCCATTGCTCACACTAAGATGTTGTGTAAGTGTTAATGAATCTGCCTGGACTGCCCCTGTGAATGTTCCAGTAGTACCGGATAACGCATCTGTAAATGTAGCTGTTGTACCAGTAATTGCACCCGCTCTTAGATTGCCAGTACTTACAGCACCACTAAAGGAAGCAGTAGTACCGGTCAAAGTACCGCTTAAGGTCATTACATCTGCGATTGTAGAACCTGTTACTTCAAGGTCTTTGGTAGTTGCTTTGTTCTGAATGGTCGCATTCTGTAGGGTAATACTGTTGACTGTTAGAGCACCTGTAATGCTTGCTGAGTCTGCCTGTATTGCCCCTGTGAAAGTACCGGTTGTACCAGTAATAGTACCCGCTCTTAGATTGCCAGTGCTGACACCACCAGAAAATGTAGCTGTTGTACCGGTAAGATTGCCTGTTAATGTACCACCAATTAGTGCTAAGGCTGATACATCGCCCGGAGTCAAAGTAATGTTAGTACTTAACGCTTTACCATTTACAGTACGATTCATTGGTACATAAGTTGAATCTGATTGTGGTTTAGTTAGTATCTGAGTCCATGAACTAGATTGATTTTTACCGTATAAACTGAAAATACCAGATTCTGTCATTACTAATTTAGTGGTATTACCATTGTCAACATTGGCAATACCAAGTAAATCGGTCCCTGTTGGGTTTAGTGCTTGTGATGAAGGTACTTTAAGAAAGCTGTTACCTGAAGGTGTAGATGATTCGAATTGTGGAATATCAACACCATCGGCACCTACACCATAATCACCAATTTTTAAATTTACCATTTCTGTTGCTGTCCCTCTGGATATTACGTCTTCTGCCGTGAATACGTATGTTTTCTTCACTACTGAATTTTGATCACCTGAGAGTGTGGCACTACTAACATATCCAGAAATAATGGCATAATTTTGTATAACACTTGTCAATGATTCATATAGTGAAACTTTTATTTGAAATTTCCTCTGACTAGTAAACATGGAATCAAGAAAAACATGTGTTACATTGTCTGGTACATAGTTCACTACTATGTTTACTGATTGAATTGATTTATTAGCAGCAATGATACCTACATATTCATCATTGTATGTATCGTATTGATTTACGCTGCTTTGTATTTTTACTTCAGGAAAGGCCGCAAGTTCATCAATGTTAACGTATGTTGGAGCATTTGGAATGTTATTTCCGGCGTCCGTGTTATAGAATATCTTGGTAGCGTTCCCAATGAAAATGCCACTCATTGGATTACCTCGCTAATGTTATGTAATTTACGCTCATGCTTATTACAATTGTATTTAGTCCAGTAGTAGGATCAAAATCGTCTTGAGTTTGAGTATTGGTTACAGTACTAATCCGTACTGGAATAACATTAGCATCCAAAATAAATTGTTCTGAAGTAATGTAATCGTATACCGTTTGCATTACTGTTTGATTATCAGTAACTGACTTACTAGTACAAACAACATCAAATGTAAATTCGCTAGTAGTGTTACGGCCCATCGGTAATGCTGTGTTATTTTCATAACAGTTAGTCAAATAAAGTATATATGGTAAAGCGTCTGAGTTAATTGTTTTTGGTGAAATTACCGTAAGCCCCAAAGAAGAAAAGGAATCTACGATAAGATTTTTTAATTTAAATAAAATCATTCGTGATTCCTGAAGTAGTAGTTGCTCATGCCTGATAGGTCATCAACAATGTTATAAATTTCTTGAAGGGTATTACGGTAGATAAAAGTATCTGAGTAATCTGCTGAACCAGTGGCTGTAGTAAAATAGTTTTCCTGTGTTTCCACAATTCCGTTATTTGTTTCAATACCTATCGTTTCTTGTTCAAAGATAACGGTAAGTACTTCACCACTGGTTAAGGTTACTGGCTCACCAAAAGAATTAAGAAAGACGTTTAATTGTGAATTACTAAACGCCCTCATAATTAAGCACTCTTAGTTAGTACGTAGAATGAATCCGCACGTGCTACTTTAGTATCCATAGTTGCCCAAACACGTAGATATAGACCACCACGATTACGTGAAGTGGTTAGATCGCGGTCTAGTTCAACTTCTGAACCCCATTGAGCAATAACGATCTGAGAGAAATCACCAAGGATTACTTGACCGTCAGCAACTAGAGTACTTTCAATTACTGGAACTTCACCAGCTAGTACTTGCTCATCACCCATACCTTCTACTAGGAACTTAGCAGCGGTGTTACCCTTAACTACTTGCTTACGTAGAGAAGCACGTGTAGCAGGTGACATTACAGCAACGATAGAGCTAGAAACTACGTTCTTAGCACCTAGAGCGGCAAGAGCATCAACTACAGCATCGAAATCAATAGTAGCAACTTCATCGGTGTTACCAGCGGCTACAGCTTCAGTAACAACGTTATCTAGTACGTGTTTCTCTAGTTGAGTAGCCGCACCCTTGATCATTGCGTCAGTGGTGTAACGTTCAGCAGCAGCAGCAGACTTCATCATGATACGGGTTAAATAAACTGAACCAGTGAAATCGGTTGGTTCTAGAGTTACTTTACCGAAAGCTGGGGTAGCTTCTGGTGAAGTACCATCTTCAGCAATAAAACCGAAAGCATTAGTAAAATCTGAATTTAGTGCTGGTAGAGATAGCTTACCGTCACCTTCTAGACCACTAATTACAGTAATTGGGAATTTAGCTAGTACTGAATTAGCACGTAGAATATCAATGTATGAATCATACGCGATAGTTTCTTGAATAAGGTTAGCACCGGTAGTAGTGTTAACAGCACGGATAGCAGAAGCAGGAACTTTTAGACCGCGAGCACCCATGTTAGCCCCTTCGAATTCAGCATCTAAATTAGACATTGCTCGTAGGCTATTTTGTAGAGAAAAGTTATTTTCCATAATATTATGTTCTTCCTTGATAGGTTGTTTAATTTGACGTTTGAAATCTTCTACGCTAATTCCTTTAGCGATTGCTTCTGATACGTCGAGTTTAAGCACACGTGCCATACTTTTAAGTTCGGCTATGCGTTGTTCTTCTTTTTTATTTATCATTTCTGAATCGTCAGTATTTTGTACTTCTGATTCATCTTCTAATTCACCTTCTACATTAACTTCAGCTTCAGTTTCAGTTTCAGTTTCAGTTTCTGATGATTCTTCTTCGGAATCCATTTCTGTTTGTACTGGTTCTTCAGAATCCATTTCTGGTGATACAGTTTCTTGTTCTTGTTCTGGTGATTCATTGGCTGGCATTTCTAAACGTAGATTGCCTTCTTCGTCGTAAACCTTAATTCCAGTTTCATCTTCAACGATGGTTCCTGGTATAGACTTAGCACGACCAACACCTACTAGATCATCAGCCGGTACTGATACCATTGAAATTTCATAAGGCGTCCATTTAGTAACAATTAGATTGTCTGCTTCAATATAGAAATCATCAATTTCATAACCAACTGAGACTTTACGTAATACACCTTCGTTTACTTGTGCGAATTTTTCATCACCAAGACCGACACTTGAGAAACGTACTAAAGCACGTCCTACTTTGTCAGGATCAATATTTGCTTCTTCTACAATTCCAATGTGTTGATTGAAATCGTGATTGAATAGTAATGCTGCCCCATTTTTTAAACGGGATAGATCTACTGCTTCTGGTGTATGAAGTAAGATTTCATTATAATCACGACCGTTGATACAACGCATTACAGGAGTTTCTGAACTGAAAGCTAACAGTACTTCGCGACTATCATTAGTCGGTAGTTCCTGAATCCTCATTTCCCGTTTGTTGTTTTTCTTCACTTCCATGTGAATTTTCTTCCTCAATTTGTTTAAACACTATATCTGGTGAATACCCCATTTCGTGAATGATTTGTTGTTTAGATTTAAGTCCTGCTTCAAGTAACATAATTTCATACTGTGCTTCTTTTACCGGATCGATTGAAATATTCTTAACAGGAATATAGTGAGCAACTACGAGATCTTCAAAGTCACTAAAGCGACCTAACGTACTATTATTTAGTAATTCATTAGCTAGCCAGTTTGCGTAAATCTTTTTTAGTACTCGCGAAATCATCACATTACTACGTGTCTTGAAAGTTGTTTGTTGTAAACGGTCTGCTAGTTTTGCTGCTGAGAATGAAGCATTACTTGTATCACCCATTAGATTCATTTTCGTAATACCCAATGACATACTGATCTGATTCATTAAGTTGTTAACGAAATCATTAATACCATCAACACCAGTATTTGGGTTTACTGCTTTAATGTCCTGACCTGGATTTAGTTCATAGATCGCACCAGCTTCAAGATATTCATAGTTTATACGAGTGTGTTCACCATCATCAGCATCTTCTAATTCATAATCACTTTGATTTGAATTAGTAATGAATGAAGTAGTACTTGCTGCGACTTTCTTTGAAATCAAAGTTGCTTGAATATATTCCTGAAGTTCCTGTAGTACTTTCTGGCCTGCGAATAGATCGGGAATTCCCCTTTCCTGATTAGCAAATTCTGGTATAAAGTAATGGATTATTTCATCTGCCGATACTCTCTCATAAGAACCAGTATCAATCTGATAGGTAATCGGATTGTAGTTATGGATGTAGTACGCAATCGGTTTGCGTGTAGCAGCATCAAATTCAATTGAGTTACTATAATAACCATTCTTGGTAAGACCAAAGCGAGTATTTACTAATCTTGCTGCGTCTACTATTTCATATTTATCATTACGAATACGAATAAAACATTCACCATCGCGAGCACGTGTTTTTTCTACTACCTGTTGAAATAAATCAATACTTAGTTGTCCGTCATAAGAAAACGTTTCTGGATTTTCGGCATATCTATAAAATAACTTTTCAATGAGTTGATTAGTTACGCTATTGTCAGTACCAGGTATTCCGATTTCTACAGCGGGTTTAATTGTAATCCCGTCACTACCTACAACACCATCGGCACATTTTTGAATGTAGTTTTTTGCGATTGGGTTACTTAGTGATAACTCGCGTGATTTATTACGGATGTGTGTTAGAGTGAATTTCAGTACTGAATTAATATCTGTACTAGCTACTCCAGCAACACCAAAATCGACCACTGGTTTACTACCATTCGTAATACTACGTTTAAGTTCTGTATTACCAATCTGTTTACTTTCAACATGTTTTTGTTTTGGTTGTTCGGGTTTCTTCCTTGAAAACCATTTCATTTTACTTTCCCCTGAATACTGTTACAGATTTGAAAACACCTGATTTCTTACGTAGTCTGTTTACCTTCTTAACGTACATAGCACGTAAACTCATAAGACTTTCTAGAGATGAATTAACAATCGTCTTATTATTTATAGTTATCTGACTTACCGCATTCTTCGCACGGTCTTCAAGTACTTGATCGATTTCCTTAACCATAATTAAGGCATCGTTGAGTTCGTCACTTGAAGACAATGGATCGATGATTTCAACCTGTGAGATTTTGATTTCACCATTGGTATTAATTACACAGGTGAAATTGCCTTCTTGAAAGTTAATAGTATCAATAACTATTTGGGTATCAGTTGAAGTAGCATTTTCATATTCATAAACTGTGTTTGTTGTATTTCCAATGATGATTTTAGTATTGGCGGGAACAATGTATGTGAATCTTTCACCTTTATAGATTAATTCTTTCATTTTATTCCTTAGCTAAACCAGTTATTACTTTTCCGTCTGGATGCATTGGCTGTTTTAGTCGTTTTTGGTTGTTCTTCCGTGTATTTATCTTTTTTAGTTATGGTACTATTTTGTTTAGCGACAAACTCACGCAATTTTTTATATGGCTGTGTGCCTAACTTATTCAGATAGTATTCTTTAGCTATCAATGAATAATTTAAACAGTCCAGTGTTTCATTACGCTTGTAACCTTTCTTAAGTACCCAATAAAGATTATCACCCTTGCGTTTTAGTTCTTCTGAAGTTAATTGTTCAAAATAGTCATCTGGAAGATCATTAGTGAAATGTAGTTGTGTTGGCATTTCTTCACGATCTTCAGAAACTGCCCCATTAAGTAGGCGGCGTATTGTGTTTTTACCCTCATTAACGTTGAGCATCAGTAAATCATGGCCTCCAGTACGACTCTGTTTGAATAAGTCACTGGTAACAGAAGATGAACCTTTGATAGCTACAACGTTCTTACGCGAACCGGCAAAGCGGTATATTGTCGCTGTTGCGTTACCGTTGGATGAGTCAATGAATGATCCAAGTACTTTTACCTTACGTCCAGAAGTGGTTGTAAGAGTTGCGTTGATGAAGTTATCAAGTTCTGTGTAGGCTTTAGCACCGGGTTTTGTACAGTCTGGTGAATAGAATGATCTATGGTCTAGAACATATATTTTCTTCTCTGAAAATCCGATTGTTGTTACTTCAATGCGGTCAAGCTGCTGATCGATTCCGTGGGTAACTGCTAGTACATCATCTGGTATGTTCTTAATGTCAAATGAGCTATCACGTAAGTTCTCTAATAGTACTGAATCCAATTCAGCATTCATTTCATCATCCCAAGGTAAAGCAAGGGTATTGTTGTAGAAACTCATGAGGTTGAATTCAAAGTATGCCTGAGCAAATTCTGAAACTAACTTACGAATTGTTGTAATCGGTGAATATAAACGCGAGATAAAAAACCCTGCTACGTCTTTCACATCTGGATTAGTGATAACCCATTTACCTAATTTGATCATCCTGATGCGTTGTGCTTCCGTGATTTCGTTATCGCATTTAGGGCAATGTAAGGTGGCCGTGTCTTCGTTTGGAATGGCACGACGACCACCATTAATAGTTTTCCAGTCAAAGCGTACATTTTCCCATAGTAATTCATGTTCGTGATCACAATGGGGGCATGGAACGTGGTATTTTCGTTGGTCACTTAATTGATATTCAGTACATATCAAATCGTCTTTTAGTTTTGGAGTACTGGCTACCATTACAAGACCATCTATAAAAGTACTCGCACGTTGTTCAGCTAAACGAAGTGGATTGCCTTCTTCACCATCAGATTCAACGTTTGATACTTCATCAAGGAATAGTCGCTTGATTGTTTTACCACGTAGAGTACTTGCCGCGTTTAAGTTAAGCCAGTACAGAAAGTTTCCATCAATCATCTGTGTTTGATCGGCATTGTTTGCGAAGTTCTTATTATTCTTATCGGTTACAATGCTTTTCAAAATCGGGCTACGTGAAATAACGTTATCAAACTTACCCGTTTTCATTAGTTTTACTTCTTTACCAGTACTGGAAGCAAACGCCATATTACTGTTATCATTTGCCATGAAATACATAGCGGCATTTAACATTACTGTTGTTTTTAATAGTTGAGCTGAACTTTGAAGTACTACTTTTCGTATTTTTGGATCTATAATAATATCTAAGCACGACCGTTGAAATGAAAAAAATCTGATACTTTGTCCACCCATCGGTCCATCTGGAAATGTTAAATTGGCTTCACACCATTCACTTGGTTTCATCTTCTTCGGTGGCTGAATCTTCTTCACTGCTCGATTTAATATATTTATTAACTTGTCCCTGTTCATTTTCTTCCTCTGGCATTTCATATTCTTGATTGCCAATTTCATTCAGTACTTCATCTATGAAGCCTGATAATTTTTGTTTTAGTTGTAATGCGTCCTCTGATTCAAACAGTTCTAAGTAATGCTTCTGAGGAATTGTTCGAAGGTAGTTCTTTAGCTGACTGAAGTACTCTGAAAGCGAAGATTCAAGGTAGGCAGTATCAACCACTAACCCAAGCTGCTTATCAAGTTCTAACTCTGCCTGTGTTGCTTCTGCCGTCATCCTTCGAAGGCGTTCGCGGTCCAGCTGTTCACGTAGATCTGTTTCTCTTAATGGTTGTAGCACCTCTTGTACTACCCATTCGCGGATCTGTGCTTCGGGCCATGACATATCAAGGCCTTTAGCGATCCACGACTGTCTGATAGTGGATTCATCGTAGCCGTACTGCCTGGCAAGAGAGCGTATTGAAAGTGTGTTACTCATAGTTTTTTCCTTTTAGGTTAGCTATGAGTATTTATGAGGGGCGGGACGTGATTTTTAGCTCACATATAAAAATAATAATTCGCTGCGAAAACTCCCGATTAATATGACACTATAAGAGAACCTAATGTTATAACATAACATATTGATTCTATTGACTTTCTTTGAGATTTGTCTTATTGATTGTGTTTTTGAAAAGGAAAATTCAATGACAAGTACAAGATTAGTTTTATTGGCAGCTTCAGCCAAACGTCGTAACTACTGTATCGCTGGAAGAAAATGGCATGAAAATCAGCAGCCTATATGGATTCGCCCTGTAGGTAATAGCCTGCCTGATGGTAATGACGCTCTTACGACAAGAGAAATACAATTTCAAAACTACAGAATCCCTGAAGTATTGGATATTGTCGATATTCATCTATTGAGAGCCGCAAACCACCCTGTTCAAGCCGAAAACATACTTATCGACACTGCATTCAAATGGAAAAAAGTTGGAAGAATGCCTGTTAGTCATTTAGATCAATTTGTTGAAACGCCTCATTCGCTTTGGTTCAATCCATACGAAAGTTATGGTATTAATGATAGTTTTCCTTCTGCTTTAATTACTGCCCAGACTAACAGTCTTTATTTTATAAAATTAGAAGATTTAACTATTCGTATAAGCACTTCATCATATAATGGTAGAAAACGTTTCCATGGGTTATTTAGATATAATTCGATAAACTACAAAATTTCCATAACAGATACAAATATCTATTCCGAATATGGACAAAAATCTGAAGGGGACTATCCCTTTGGTAAGTGTTACGCTACATTAAGCATGGCCCCTTTCACCGAGCGTGATGAATGTTACAAATTTTTAGCAGCTTTGATAAAAATACAGGATTGATAATGAAAGTATTTTCTATAGGCTTCACAGAAAAACCTGCTGAAAAGTTCTTTAACCTAATTAAATCTCAGCCTGACCTCAAAAAATTAGTTGATGTACGTCTTAATAATGTTTCTCAGCTTGCTGGCTTTGCTAAGAAGAATGATCTGAAGTACTTCCTAAAGGAACTGTGCAATGTAGATTATGTTCATTTGCCTGATCTTGCCCCGACTAAGGAGATGTTAGATCCCTATAAAAAGGGCAATGTTTCATGGGAGGTTTATGAAGGTAACTTCCTGAACTTGATGGCGAAAAGAAACATTGAGCGTATTGACAAATCAGTGATTGAAAATAGCTGCTTGCTGTGTAGCGAACACAAACCCCATCACTGTCATCGCCGTCTTGTGATAGAGTACTTGAACAGCCATTGGGATACGGATTTTGAGGTTAAGCACTTGATATGATGAAAGTACTGATAATGTATCATTTTGACTTTGCATCAAGGGGGAAGTTTGAGCGTAAACTTTCTCGCATTTTCTCTAAGTCGAATGACTATCAAGTATTTTATTTTGAAGACCATCATAATCTCATCAGTCAGTTTTTTGCTGCTGATGTGTTGAACAAACTTGCTCCTGAAGTATTAGCTGACCCTTTCTCTGTTGACTTAACTCATGCTGTCATCTTTGATTCTGCATCAAAACCTGAATTTATTGCTCCTCACGAAGTTCTATCTGAAAAGATACCAGTTCGATATATCAAAGATAAAATCACCTACGTATCAAACAAAGATAGAGGTGAGCATTTCGACACATACTGTGGTAGGGGTACTCTTTGGGGCAATCCCTACGCTATAGGTGCTGATGGTGATCGTGATGAAGTAATAAGAAAATTCAAGTATGACTTTGACCGCGATTATCTTAAAGGTGGCAGCGAGTTTAAAGAAAAGCTGAAGGCATTAAGGGGCCATACTTTAGGATGCCATTGCAAACCTTATGCTTGCCATGGCGATGTACTGGCACAGTATCTGAATGAACTCGATGATGGTGAGTAATTCACCATCATTTTAAGCCCCATCATGAGATGATATTCAAAGCACATGGTGGTGACTTTTATTTTGTCGATATGAATAGGTAATGTGAGTTGTCGTTCTTAGGTGCTCGCAACTAACTACGAAGTCTACAGAAAAACGGTTTTACGGTTCGTTTCGAGAGAGTGTAAGATATCATAAACAGCATATAATTCAAGTAGCTTATTTTAATCGTTCAAAGAACAGAGGACCAATATGGCTTGGCATGATATTTCTGGCAATTTATCTGATATTACAAGTGCAATTTGTAATACATTAACACTGGCAGCGACAATTTACATTGCAATTAAAGCCAATGACTTCCTCAAGTCGAAGATCCGCGATGAAGGTTTCAAACGTGGAGCTGAAATTCTAAACGAAATTGATTCCTTATATGATTCAATCTTACCGATTAGTGCACGTTATACTTCATTAAAAAGTAACTATGAAATGGCTTTCGGTGACAAGAACTATAATAATCTTTCCGGCGAATCTGTACTAAAGAGTTATGACAATGCTTTAAACGAAGTAATTAGCTTGAAAAAAAATATAAAAAATATACAAATTCTATTATTGAGACTTCATAGATGGGGTATTGTCATTAAGCATGAACCCATCATCAATGATGTGCTTTCTTCTGCTAATATTTTCCTTCAATCCATTCATTCAATGACAGAGCATGCTTTATCAGTCCATTGGCCTTTTATGGATGATTACTTACAAACAACTTATCAAGAATGTTTAGATGCTGAGGCGATCTACGATAAACAACATAAAGAATTTGAAGATAAATATAAACTTTTGCTCGACTATAAACTTGAGGATTTCTTTGAGAGTTAATCACTCCCACTTCAACCCACTGTCACGACTTTCATGATCGTACTTCTCCTTAAGTACTTCCAAAGCTATCTTCTCTGGTGAACCATACTCAAGTTCAGCATATGACACTTATTCGTCATCGATGAAGTATCTAATCACACCCTCTGTGTTGATTAGACCGAAGCGACCGATCGTGAACTTATCAATTTTCATAGTTTTAATCCTCTGAAGTTTATGTTATTTATCATGTTTTGGGTTGAGGGATAAGACCATGAATTCTGAACCAGAAGTTATCAACTTAGGTTTATTTTTAAGTGAATTTAACAAAGAGTCTGATCGTGGTGCTGTACTTTTAGCGGCTTCAATACTAGATGAATGGTTATATGATATTTTAGATGCTTACCTTATTGACGGTAAGAGTAAAGATTCACTTCTAAAAGGTTTTGCTTCCCCATTAGGAACCTTTTCTGCACGGGCTTCTATGGCTCATTCTCTTGGCTTGTTGATGGACCATGAGTTCGAAGAAATTAGCTTGTTACGAAAAATTCGTAATGAGTTCGGTCATAGCTGGGCTGGAGTCTCTTTTGATAGTACAAAAGTTAAGCCCTTAATGGATAGACTTCCATGGCTTGGACCTGATGAAGTACCACAAACGCCTAAAAGTAAATTCTCTTTTTTTGTTGCCATATTTTTGTGTGATCTTCTCTATCGAAAACGCCTAGTATCATCGGTCAAGTTGCAAAAACGAAGCTGGGGTAATACAGCACGAAATAACATCATTGGTAAAAACCAAGATTAAAGGTCAAGAAATGATTATCAAAATATATAATGCTTTCCTGAAAATTTCAATATCCGTCCTGTTAGTGCTTTCGTTATGGCTTGTTGTTAATGGTGCATTGAAAGAGTCTAAAGGTCATTTTGAATTTGGAAACCTGATGGACTTTTTTAATACTGCGGGTACTCTTGGTACGTTATTTGTTGCATATAAAGCATTTAAAGCTGCTCCTAACTGGTTCAATCAGAAAATGGATGAAGCTGCTTTCGCTATTGCGAACGACTTTATTACTCATGATATTCCTATTTTTAAGGAATTCATAAATGAACTAGTTTTACCATTCGAATACTATCCTTCCGATAGTGCTTATTTTTCTTCACATGAATTTAACTTACTTAAAAAACAATTGGATGAAGACGAAAAAGCAAATAAAAAACTTAAGCTCATTGAACTTCATTCAAATTTAGAACTGATGCTTAGAAAATTAAGCCGACTTGGATGGAATTTGAAACAAAAAAACAAAGAAGAATTTGTTTTAATTAGCAATAATATGTCAGAATTTTATTCTGTCTATATTATGAGTTCTGTTGGGGCAGTCATGTGGTTAACCCCAGATAAAAACAGTGCCGATTACAATGACTCTATTAATTTTGTAAAGGACAACCTTAATAAAGACAGGGATTTATTGATGAGTAAAACCAAAGAACTATCTGACCGTATTGATGATTTTTTAAAAAAAGAAAAAAGATTCGATCAGTATTTTATCAAGTACTATAATTAGGTTCTATTAAAGAAATGTATGTTAGAAATTCAATTCATACATTTCTTATTTAAATTTAACTTGTTAATTTATTTTTTAAATTTTCGACAGTCAGTACTTTACTACCCCGATGAACCATTGCGTGACAGTTTGGGCAAAGTGGAACCAAGTCTGTTATTGGATTGACTTCATATTCCTCACCAACTTCGTGTAATGGTGTTTTGTGGTGCACATGGATGAAGCCCTTACCGTGCTCGCCATAGACTTTCTCGAAGTCAAAGCCACAACATCCGCATGAAGTCCCATGATGGTCTATACAGGCTTGCCGTGCCTTTGGGTCACGTTCGTAAGAGTTTACAGTGACTTGCTTTTTTGCACCCTCTACGTAGCTCTCAGGAGCAGGGATTTCATCAGGGAATTGATTTGGCAAGAAGTCTGCGTACCAGATTGCCCCCTCTTTCCTCAAATAGCGTTTGTTCAACTTACGTTCGAAGTCTTTAATCACCGCTACTTCTGGATTATCTGGATGTTCTGCAAACACCATATTGAAAGTGAATAGTTCGTAACCCTCATGGGCCATCTGTATGTGTTCGAGTGCCTGTGTATAGCCGGGTTGCTTCTTGTTGTTTGAATTGAACTCCCAACGCTCACGAAGGATTACAGCCCTCTCCTGTTCGCTTTCCACGTCCCATGCTCCAAAAATAACTTTCTTATTTGTATGGTCAACAAACGACCAACTCCAAGTCCAGTTGCTGCAAGTAGCTCCATTTGATTGGATAAACTGTTTTCTGTTCATATCATCTCCCTTTGAAGTACTTCTTTGTACATACAAAGGCTGCTAATGATCCAGTACTTTATGTTGTTAACTGTCTATTACAGGACTCTGTTCAGAGCGACTCGTTCACACCTTCGGCGGTTCACTGCGTGGGGGCGACTTCAGAATACTTTGTGTCAGTTGTTACTTTGTCAGTACTGTTCTGTGAGTTCAACACGAACACGACAAGGCTAAGCCGCGTAGTTACTCCAAAAGACGGCAGGCCAAAAGTACTGTAAATCCCTTCAATACTGTTTCTGATCGAGCAAAGCGAGAAATGAACCCGCGTTCTTTGGAGTACTTCAGTGCGACAAAAACGCAAGTTCTGATCTAATAATTAGTTTTATAGAGACTAACGAACGAAGTGAAGTTAGGCTCTCTGAGACTGACTATCAGTAAGTAACATATACTTTTAAAGTAATGGGTATGGGTTATATTATATTAAGTTACGGTTATTCTCGCATAACTCAAAAAGTGAATAATTCATGCATAAACAACCCAATAAATGCATAAAATACGCAATAATTAGCATGCATACTCACAAGCCAGTCATCACCAAAAATAATAACCGTATTTTTCACTTTTATGTTACGGTTATAGTTACGGTCATTAATTTTCTATAAATCAATAAGTTATAATAAAGATATTTTTGTAGTTACGGTTATCTTATGGTCTGTAGAAATGCGATTACCTCACTTGCGGATGCATTTCCATTCAGTAGTTCTTGTACTGCCTGCTTTTGTTCATCGTTCATTGGCTTTGCTGGAAGTACTTTTTCCATTGCTGCTCTGATTCCACACAATAGGCCGCCACCTTCTACAAAGGCTTCCAGTACTTCAGCAACTGAGATACAAGCTTTCTTGTACTTTTCGATAGATGAATCGCTGTTTGGTAACTTCTTAGATCTGTCTGTGCGGTAAATGGTCAGATGGTGTAGTACTTGTGCTTTAGATAGCTCGTTAGCATTACGTATGATGTAGTACACATCTTCAACGGGTAACTTGTACTTTCCGAGCGATGGACAGTTCTGTATGGCTTCATTAATAATAATTTTGGCTTGAGGGGATAGACTATTATAGGTAGTACGTTTCAATGCCTCGTTGAGCTTTGTGTTGTTGTGAATTACTTCCTTTTTAGCCATGATTCCCGCCTGATAAATAGTTGTGTAGATAGTTCATGTGTCTACGTTCCTTCGTATTGATTGCCCGGTATGGTTCTAACATACCGGGCTTTATTTTATAGATATTGTGTGTGTTTCTTCTAACGCTGGGTATA
>Ga0308162_1000767_pt1 | contig 30157 bp, 25 predicted proteins | sample PhySR2_FD_201370 | JGI IMG/M metagenome (GOLD analysis project Ga0308162, IMG submission 201370) | Phyllosphere microbial communities from UC Gill Tract Community Farm, Albany, California, United States - DLSLS.R2 | ecosystem: Host-associated > Plants > Phyllosphere > Unclassified | place: USA... | reverse complement strand
TTATCCAGTTGCTCGGCAATCGGTGACAGACGACGCGGTTCGAAAACACCAACTACAATGCATGCACTGCGCTGTTTTTCCGGACTACCGCTTTTTACACTGAACTCCATGCACTCTCCTGAATCTTAAAGACAACGGCCGCGGCTGCCGCTAGAATGTAGCGCGTTCGTGACCCATTTATTAAGCTAAGCAACATGACAGCGTGCTGCTGGAGGTCATAATGAATCAGGGTGACAAGATGTTGTTTTTTCATCACCCAAACGCGATTACCATACATTTCTAGCGTCGACGACGGCCATTTATGAAGAAAAATGGCTAATAAGCGTTGAAATTAGCGATTTTCCTGCAAAAAGACAAGTTTTCACAGGCGTATTAAGCGTGATCATTATTAGATATCTGGTTCGGGAAACGCTCAAAAGCCAGCTGGCTATCCTGTTTATCCTGTTGTTGATCTTCTTCTGTCAGAAGTTGGTGAGGATTTTAGGGGCCGCGGTGGATGGCGAAGTGCCGACAAACCTTGTTCTGACGCTGTTAGGACTTGGCGTGCCTGAAATGGCGCAACTTATTTTACCCCTAAGCCTGTTTCTGGCGATTTTGATGACGCTCGGGCGGCTGTATACGGAAAGTGAAATTACCGTAATGCACGCCTGCGGCCTGAGCAAGGCGGTGCTGGTCAAGGCGGCGATGGTGCTGATGCTGTTCACCTCGGTGGTGGCAGCGGTGAACGTCATCTGGCTGGGCCCCTGGTCGTCGCGCTATCAGGAACAGGTTACACAAAATGCCAAGGCCAACCCTGGTACTGCAGCACTGGCTGCGGGACAGTTCCAGACGTCCAGCGATGGCAGCGCCGTGCTGTTCCTTGAGAACGTCAAGGGCAATCAGTTTGGTCACGTCTTCCTGGCGCAGCTACGGCCGAAAGGCAATGCCCGACCTTCTGTGGTGCTGGCGGACAGCGGGCACATGGAACAAAAGAAAGACGGTTCACAGGTTGTGACCCTGGACAAAGGGACGCGCTTTGAGGGAACGGCGCTGCTGCGCGACTTCCGTATCACCGATTTCACCAACTACCAGGCCTACGTGGGCTATAAGCAGGCAATACTTGATCCTAACGATGTGGATCAGGCCACGTTCGGCACGCTGTTAGCCAACAAAACGCCAGAGTTTAAAGCCGAACTCAACTGGCGCCTCACGTTGGTCTTTTCCGTGCTGGTGATGGCGTTGATGGTGGTGCCCCTCAGCGTGGTCAACCCGCGTCAGGGCCGCGTGCTCTCAATGTTGCCTGCGATGCTGTTGTATCTGATTTTCTTCCTGCTGCAGAGTTCGCTGCGCTCAAGCGGTGCCAAAGGCCGCCTTGATCCGGCCATCTGGATGTGGGTGGTGAACCTCAGTTATCTGACGCTGGCGATCTTGCTTAACCTGTGGGATACCGTGCCAATGCGTCGAATTCGTGCGCGCTTTACACGCGGAGGATCGGTCTGATGTTTCGCGTTCTCGATCGCTATATCGGTAAAACGATATTTAATACCATCCTGATGACGCTGTTTATGCTGGTTTCGCTGTCCGGCATTATCAAATTTGTCGATCAGCTGCGTAAAACCGGACAGGGTGCGTACAGCGCGCTGGATGCGGGCTATTACACCTTGCTGAGCGTGCCGAAAGATATTGAAATCTTCTTTCCGATGGCGGCCTTGCTGGGGGCGCTGTTAGGTCTGGGTACGCTGGCGCAGCGGAGTGAACTGGTCGTCATGCAGGCAGCGGGCTTTACCCGTATGCAGGTCGCCCTGTCGGTCATGAAGACGGCAATTCCGCTGGTGCTGCTGACCATGGCTATCGGTGAGTTTGTTGCCCCACAGGGCGAGCAGATGGCGCGTAACTTCCGCGCTCAGCAGCTCTACGGTGGTGCGCTGGTGTCAACCCAGAGCGGCCTGTGGGCCAAAGATGGCAACAACTTTATCTATATTGAGCGCGTGAAAGGCGACAATGAAATCGACGGCGTCAGCATTTACAGCTTCAATGACGATCGCCGTTTACAGAGCGTCCGCTATGCTGCGACGGCCAAATGGGATAAAGACAAGAAGCTGTGGGTTCTGTCCCAGGTGGATGAGTCGAATCTGACCGATCCGAAGCAAATTACCGGCTCACAGAGTCTGGGCGGAGAATGGAAAACGAATCTGACGCCAGACAAACTGGGCGTGGTGGCGCTGGACCCGGATGCGCTGTCGATTACCGGCCTCTATGATTACAGTAAATACCTGAAGCAAAGTGGGCAGGAAGCTGGCCGTTATCAGCTCAATATGTGGAGCAAAATCTTCCAGCCGCTGTCCGTGGCGGTCATGATGCTGATGGCGCTGTCGTTTATCTTTGGTCCGCTGCGTAGCGTTTCGATGGGCGTCCGCGTGGTCACCGGTATCAGCTTCGGGTTTCTGTTTTACGTATTGGATCAGATTTTTGGTCCACTCAGCCTGGTCTACGGCCTGCCGCCCATTTTTGGCGCGATCCTGCCAAGCTTTGCCTTCTTTGCCATCAGTCTGTTTATGCTGATAAAACGGCGCTAAATGCTGACAGTCAAAAAGGCCGCGCGATGCGGCCTTTTTTAATGGGCGGGCAGACAATAAAACGTTATTTCAGGCTAAGGATGCCTGTCACAGACATAAGGTGCGATGCCCTGTCGCCATGAACCTGTTTTAGCGACGGGAAGTGCCTGCCAGCGCGGCCTTCAGTTGAGCGCGTGTCATGCGTACGCAATATACTGGCGTCCCGCGTTCGAAACGCCAGCCTTCAGCTAACGGCCCCACATCGACCGGATCGAAGCCAAACGTGTCGTATAACGTAGCGACACGCTTTTTAGCCTGCTCATCATCCCCTGCCAACGGCAGTGCACGTCGGTTCGCATCGCCTGCAGGTAGCCCCTGAACCTCCAGGTCGGTCATCTGAATGGCATTAAACGCTTTTACGACGGTTGCGTCAGGGAACTGCTGGGCAAGTCTTCCGCTAGTGGTTAGCGTACCGTTATCCAGTTCTGCAATCTGTCCATCGCGCTCGGGATAGTAGTTTACCGCATCAATGATTAGCTTATTTTTTAGTCGTGATGATGGAAGCTGTGCCACAGCGTTAAGTGGCACGGCAATCACCACTATGTCGCTAAAGTCCGCCGCTTCCTCTACGGTGCCAGCTTCGCAGCCAATCATAGGTTTCAGGCTAAATAGCGTCTGCGGTCCGCGAGAGTTACTTAACATCACCTGATGGCCTGCCTGGGTTGCCAGTCTGGCGATCGCTCGTCCAACAAACCCTGCACCAATAATGCCGATTTTCATTATGTCGTCCTCCAGTATTGTCGATAGCACTCACGTTAATTAAAAATATTTTGTTGATAAATACGCAGTTAAGAGCAAGATAAACAACAAAAAGGAGGGAATGATGGACAGGCTTACCAGCATGAATGTTTTTGTCAAAGCCGCAGAGGCCGGCTCCTTTGCTGCGGCAGCCGAGCAGCTTCGACTCTCACCTCAAATGGTGGCAAAACATATCGCCAGCCTGGAAACGCGACTGGGCACGGTGCTGCTGAACCGCACGACGCGGCGGCAAAGTCTGACGGATGTTGGCCGTAATTATTACGAACGCTGCAAGGTTGTTCTGGCAGAGGCGGAAGAGGCCGACGCGATTGCCATGGAGATGAAAAGCACACCTTCAGGCACACTAAAGGTGAGCGCGCCCCTGACTTTCGGGGCGTTCACTCTGGCACCTTTTATTACCCGTTATCTGGCACGCTATACGGAAATTCAGGTTGACCTGGAACTTAGCGACCGCTTAGTTGAGCCGTTCGAAGAAGGGTACGAAGTAGTGATTCGTATTGGTGAATTAACGGACAGTTCATTAGTTGCGTATCCGCTTAAGCCTTATCGGTTGATTGCCTGCGCTTCGCCCACCTATCTGGCACGAATGGGCATGCCCGCAACGCCCGCAGACCTGATGGATCACGTGTGTTTGGTGTATGGCATCTGGTCACCGTCCATGCCTTGTCGTTGGCATTTTCAACGCGCTGGCAGGGTTGAGGAAGTAAAACCACAGGGTCGCTTCCGTTCTAATGACTGGAAGGCGCTGTTGCACGCAGCACTGGAAGGACATGGTGTGACGCTCGGCCCGGCCGATGTGCTGAATGAAGAGATCGAAAAAGGCCGACTTATACAGATTTTGCCTGAATACGATGGACCTGCGCGGCCAATGAATATGTTAATCCCCGCAGGTCGACGTCAGACGGTGAAAATTCGCAGTTTTGTTGATGCCATTAATCAGACATTTGGTCTGCACCGCAGCACAACGGACTGATTCCCGAGGCTACTTTTGGCACGCCAGCAGCGCCTCCACATCTCCCGACACAATCTGCTCAAGGTGCGCAGTAATCCATGCCGGTGATTGGTCCCACCACGCCAGCGACTCCAGTTGGGCCACGACCTCTGGGGCAAAGCGGGCACGGACGGGCTTCGCGGGATTACCGCCGACGACCGTGTAGGCTGGCACGTCCGAGGTGACGACGGAACGGGAAGCAATAATCGCGCCGTTACCTACCTTAACGCCGGGCATGATCAGCGCCTCATAGCCTATCCACACATCGTTACCGATCACCGTGTCGCCTTTGTAGGGCAGATCGCCTTCGCCCGGCATCACCTTTTCCCAGCCGTTGCCAAAGATCTGAAACGGGTACGTCGAGATGCCGGACACTTTGTGATTGGCCCCGTTCATTATGAATTGCGCACCTTTGGCAATGGCGCAAAACTTGCCAATAATCAGCTTGTCGCCAATGAAGGGGTAATGGTAAAGCACGTTACGCTCGAAGTTTTCCGCGTCCAGCGGATCGTCATAATAGGTGTAATCACCCACGATGATATTGGGATTGCGAAGGGTGTTCTTGATAAAACACACTTGTGGAAAGCCTGGCAATGGATGAGGATTTGCGGGGTTGGGTCCGTTCATAAAGGCTCCTTTTAGCTGACCTCAGGGTAGCGCTAGCGCGCGACGTTAAGGTGATGCGCTCACGTCTGCGGCGGCGACTTCATCAGCATAACACCCTTTCAGAAGAGTACTTGGTGGTCAGCTTATCCCGTCATAAATCAACGCACCATACAGCGTCTCCGCCTCGGCTAACCGGCTCAGCAGGCAATATTCATCGGTCTGATGCGCCATCGACGGCTCACCAGGGCCCAGAATTATGCAGGGCGGATTGCCCAGCGCGGGCAACAGCAGTGAAGCATCGGTAAAGTAGGGCACAATCCGCGGCACCAGCGGTGCATCATGCAGTGGCTGGCATCGTTGATAAACTGCCTGAATCCATGCCTGATCGCCTTCACTCAGCACGGCAGGCAGATCCACCAGCGTGGAAACCGTCACACTTTCACCCAGTAAGGTGGTGAGCTGCTGGCGAATGGTGGCGTGCTCAAGATTGGGGGCGCTACGGATATCCACGTCGAACTGCGTGCGGTCAGGCACGGAGTTGATGTTGAGGCCGCCAGAGATGCGCCCGACGTTGATCGTCGGCTGCTTCATTAGTGGATGCGGCGCGCCGGGTGAGAAATGTTGAATTTTACCCAGCGCATCAGCCGCCAGGTAAATGGCATTAATGCCCAGCTCCGGCATCGCGCCGTGGGCGGTTTTCCCCCGGGTTTCACAGCGAAGCCACAGTGCGCCTTTGTGGCCGATAACCGGATAATTCGCGGTAGGTTCGCCCACGATAAGCGCCCCGACCTCGGGCAGCATGGCGTTTTCGATGAGCGCCCGCGCGCCGTCGCAGCCGGTTTCTTCCCCGCCGGTGATCAGCAGGACAACGCCCGTACCCTGCCGAATCGCCTGCTGGTGCGTAACGCAGGCCACAGCAAAGGCGGCGACGGCCGCCTTCATATCGCTCGATCCCCGACCGTAGAGCCGATCGCCCGCGATCTCACCAAAAGCATCGTGTTGCCAGTCGGCATTGCCAAGCGGCACCGTATCCAGATGCCCGGTAAACGCCAGCGCAGGTCCGTCTTGCTCGCCGGACATCCGGGCTATCAGGTTACGGCGGCCTTCACCGAAGGTGGACAGCGTGACTTCAAAGCCGTTTTCACCCAGCCAGTCGGCAAAAAACTGCATACAGGCGGCTTCGTTACCCGGCGGATTGATGGTATCAAAGCGGATCAGCTGTAACGCCAGATCCGCCGTGCGGGTGATCGTCATCAGTGGCGTACCGTTAACCAGTCGAGGCAGTTGATCCACAGCTGGCGATAGCCCTGCCACTGGGAAAACTCCTGCGGCAGCCAGTGGGCCGACATATCGCTGGTCCACACCAGTGAGCGGCCCTGCTGATATTCGCGCACCGCCAGCAGTGGATGATCCGTACCGGCGACGGTGGCCAGCAGCTTGCCTTCGGGATGCATTTCCACCTCGTTATAGCCAAGCAGCCACGGCCACTCGCCCGGCAAATCGGCAAATACCGCGTGGGATTCCGTCACGCTGGGATAGCAGCCTTCGGGCGTTTCTATCCGGTCGTCCCAGGCCAGGCAGCGCACCGGCAGCACTTTCTCGACCGCCGTATTGCGATAGCGCGCGCCGCCATTGATGCCCTGAAAACTGAAGTAACCGCCAATCATCATCAGGGCACCGCCCGCCGCCACATAATCGTGGATCAGCGTCAGGCGGTTCGCCGTGCGTTGACTCTTCAGCCAGGTATCCGGGTGCAGGAGCAACGTGTTTGCACCGATATCCGACAGAATGATGGCGTCCCACTGTTGCAGCCCCGCCAGGGTCAGCGGAAACTCCGTTGCCGCTGCATGGGCGGGCATATAGGTGATGGCATAATCACTGTCTGCCAGCGCCGCCATAAAGTCGGTTGCGCCGTTGTGCCAGGTGGCGGTCGCAAACTGATCGAAGCCTTTAACGTGTACGGATGTGCTGGTCCAGGATTCGCCGACCAGTAAAATGTTCTTCTGCATTACGCTTCTCCCTTACCCACCAAATACGCGCTGTGGGTTAGCAATCATTAAGGTTTCAAGTTGTTCGCCGCTGACGCCGTGGCGTTTCAGGCGCGGAACAAAATGTTTAAGGATGTAGCCATAGCCGTGGCCGCCGTAGCGGGTGAGCATGGTTTTCAGGAATACGTCCTGGGACAGCAAAATCTGCTCGATAAAGCCGTCATCAATCAGTTCGCGGATAGCGCGGGCGTTCTCTTCGTCGGACGGTGACTGGGCGGACTCATCGGCGTAGTAATAGCTCATGCCGATCATGTCGTATTCCAGAAACGCGCCGCGCTGGGCCAGTTCACGTTGATAGCGCTTGTCGGCAAAGCTGGGGTTCATATGGCACAGCACCACATGACGCAGATCGGCTCCTTCGTGTTCCAGGATATCCAGCACCTCGTGGCCCAGCCGTTCCCAGCCGGGCAGGTGAACCTCAATTGGCACCTGGGTTGCCGCACTGGCGCGGCCCGCCGCCCGCAGGGATTTCTCCTCGCTGGCGGTAAAGCGGCTGGACACGCCGATCTCGCCGATCAACCCGGCGAGCACGTCGGGTTTGTCTTCAAGGCCGCCAAGGTCGTAAATCAGCTTGTCAGCCAGCTCCTCGATGCTGAGGGTTTTCACCCACTCCGGGTGCGAAGGTTCCAGGTACAGGCCGGTACTCATGATGATGTTCAGCCCGGTCAGACGCGCGATGCGCTGCAGGGCTTTCGGGTCGCGTCCGATGCCGATATTGGTTGGATCGACCACCGTTTCACCGCCGAGTGCACGGAACTTCATCAGCTCCTCAATCGCCAAATCCACATCAAACAGCTGACAGTTGTCGCGGCTGATTAACGGGTTGAGTGAGAGCTCGCCCAGGTTTTCCATGCTCACCGGCATGTCCGCCAGGTGGCGATCGCCACAGCAGCAGGGCGGTACCCACTTGCCGGACGCATCCAGCAGAATGTGTTCATGCATCAGCGTGACGCCCATCTCGCTGAGCGGCAGCGGCCCCAGTACCGTCATGACATAGCCACTGTGGATACCAAGCGGCAGAGGGTCCGGATGCCGAAAAATGGAGTGTTTCATCGGCTATCCTTTCGCCGCCGCGCGGGTCGGATTGAGAATGCGGGTGTTCAGCCAGATCGCCAGCAGAATGATGGTGCCGGTGGCAATCTGGGTATAGAAAGGCGAGATATGAGACAGGATCAGGCCATTCTGGATAATGGCAATCGACAGCGCGCCCAGCAGCGTCCCGATAACGGTACCGAAGCCGCCGAACAGGCTGGTACTGCCCAGCACCACGGCCGCGATCACCTGCAACTCAAAGCCTTCGCCCTGGTTAGACGAACCGCTGCCCAGACGGGCGGTAATAATCATGCCCGCCAGCGCGGCGGCCATCCCGCTGATGATATACACCTTCATGGTCACGGCTTTGGTGTTAATCCCACTGCGGCGCGCGCCTTCGGCATTCGCCCCAATCGCCGTCACATAACGACCAAAACGCATATGGTTCAGCACGATATGGCCGACAATCAGCACCACAATGCCAATCAGCGCGGGCATCGGCACGCCCAACACCTTAGCGCGTCCCATCAAGGCAAACAGGCTGTCGGCAGGGATGGGAATGGAGTAACCCTGGGTAATCAGCAGCGCCACGCCGCGCACCACGGCTAAAGTCGCCAGCGTCACGATAAAGGCGGGAATGCCTTCATAGGCGATAAAGAACCCGTTGATGGCACCGACCAGCGCGCCCAGCAGCAGGCCACCCAGCAACACGACCGGCCAGGGCAGTCCCCAGCTATTCAGTGCGATAGCCGACAGTGCACCGACCAGCGCCAGCGTCGATCCCACGGAAAGATCGATCCCGCCGGTGGTGATCACCAGCGTCATGGCCGTGGCCACGATCAGCAATGGCGCACTCTGGCGAATAATATTGAGCCAGTTGGCACTGCTGAGAAAGTTGCCGGTGATCAGGGAAAACACCACGCAACAGAACACAAAAAACAGCGCGATGCTGACCACGCCAGAGTGGTTGTGCAGAAGGCGACGCGGCAACGAGTGTTGGGCCATACGGGAACCGCTCAGATTCATGATAGTCATCCTGTTACCTCGCTCAGTGCGTCGCCGCAGAGCGGGCGACAAATTTTTCGCCCACGATCAGATTGACGATCTCGCTCAGGTCGGTGTCCGCCACCCGGCGATCTGCCACGTTCGTGCCTTCGTACATCACCATGATCCGGTCGCAGACCAGGAACAGATCCTGTAAGCGATGGGTAATCAGGATCACGCTGACGCCGCGCGCCGACACCCGACGAATCAGTTCCAGCACCGCTTCGACTTCGGCCACGGCCAGCGCCGCAGTGGGTTCATCCATGATCAGGACTTTGGGATCAAAGGCGGCCGCGCGGGCGATGGCGATAGCCTGGCGTTGTCCGCCAGACAGATTGCGCACCAGCAAACGCGTGTCGGGAATGGAGATGCCCAGACCTTTCAGCATTTCCCGCGCATCGGTATGCATTTTTTCCTGATCGAGAAAGGGGATACCGAGGATCGATTTCATCGGCTCGCGTCCCATAAACAGGTTGCCTGCCACATCGACCGTGTCGCACAGCGACAGATCCTGATAAACCATTTCGATATGGCAACGGCGTGAATCCGCAGGATTACTGAAATGCTGCGGCTCTCCATCAATACGAATCGTGCCGCTGGTGGGCACCACCGCGCCAGACAGCACCTTGGTCAGCGTGGACTTGCCCGCGCCGTTATCGCCCACCAGGCCCAGCACTTCGCCAGGCGCCAGCTGTAAATTGACGCCGCGCAGGGAACGTATCGCGCCGTAGGTTTTGGTGATATTCACCATCTCTACCCGTGCCGGGGCAGTATGTAATTGCTGCATTCGATAACTCCCATCACCACTCACGGGAAAAGCTGAACGGAGGTAAAAAAGCGTTATCCTGCACGGTTTACGCCCTTGTAAACCGGTTTACCTGCCAGATAAAGCCTTTATGCATAACCTCTGAACAACTGCTGTAACGATATTTGCTTGCCAGATACGCTATTGCAGCATCCGTGCCAGCCTGCTACACAGGCATTGCACGCGCGGCCTAACCAGTTGTTTTTAAACACGTTTAAATGTTAATTTCTGGTAAACCGGTTTACTAACTATAACGCTGAGAAATTAAAAAGCTCGTTATTTGCGCTAAAATTGTGCGCTTTTGCGCCATTTTGGGACGCAGTTAGCAAATTTGTATGGAATCACGCGCCACCCATTCCACCGCAAGACGGGTTTCGGCGGGGATATCGGCTTCGTCATTCAGGATGCGCAGCATGATGTTAACCGCGGTCTGGCCAAGTTCCCGGGCGGGCTGGCGAATGGTGGAAATGCGGGGTTGGGTAAAATCTGCATAGGTGGCGTCGTCGAATCCCACCAGCGACAGCGCCTCGGGAGCCCGCAGCCCGCGCGCGCGCAGGCCATCCAGCAAGCCCAGCACCAGGTAATCACTGGCGGCAAACACGGCGGTCGGGCGGTGCGTCCGGCTGAACAGATGCTGAAGCGCCTGTTCACCAAAGGTGCGCTGGTATTCGCCGTACATCACCCATTCGGGCGGAACGTCCAGACCTGCCTGCTTCATGGCGGTGCAGAAACCCTGATAGCGTTCGCGCACGCTCATCAGTTCATCCGGCCCGCCCACAAACGCGATGTGACGATGACCGGCAGCGATCAGTTTTTCGGTGGCAATACGACCGCCCTGCACGTTATCGGCAAAGACTTTTGGCACCAGGCTGCCGGGAATATCTTCATCCAGCAGCACGATGCGCTGATGGCGGTTAATTTCCTTACGCAGCAGCCCGTTATCCGGATGGTTAGTGGTAAACAGCAGGCCATCCACCTGGCAGGTATCCAGCCAGCGAATAAACTGGCTTTCTTTGCCGGGATGGTTACGGGTGATACACAGCACCAGGCTGTAGCCGTGGGCCGAGGCGGCTTCTTCCGCCGCGTCCGCCAGTTCGGCGAAGAAGGGGTTAGTGATATCGGGGAGCACCAGCCCTAAGGTTTCACTGCCGCCTTTGCTCAGACGGCGTGCCAGGCTGTTGCCGCGATAATCCAGTTGGCGAATGGCGGCTTCGATACGGTCGATGGTGTCCTGCGGCAGCATAATGCTTTGATTCATATAGCGGGATACGGTCGCTTTTGACAGCCCGGCCAGCGTCGCTACGTCGGATAACAGCACCCGTTTTTTGATCATATCCACAGCCATGTTGCCCAGAATCGGCTATCTGTAACACAGTTACGCGCAGCGGATACAGTATTTTTGAGCCAGACCCGACGATAAAATAATCGCTTGACAAAATCTGAGCGGAAGAGAATGGTAGAGTCAGTTTACCGCATTACCCGGGAGTCACTCCCAAACCGGCTTAACCCGTTTCAGGTGTTCACCATAATGGACAGTGAACAGAAACGACGTTATTCAGGTTCAGGCTGAATAAGCCCTTCCTACGATATTTGCCCGCCAACAATAATCCCTCTGCATTTCGATGCGGAGATCGACTGGTTATCGCGTATTCCCGACGAGGAATTTTATGATGATGTCATTTAACACCAGAAAATTGCGTTCTGTTGGGCTGGCAACGGGCTTACTGGCAGCGGGTTCTGTTTTTTCTTTGGCTCACGCAGCACCGACTTATGCGCTGGTACAGATTAACCAGCAGGCCCTGTTTTTTAATCAGATGAATAAGGGCGCACAGGAGGCGGCAAAAGCCAGCGGTAAAGAAGTAGTGATTTTTAACGCCAACGATAATCCCGTATCGCAAAACGACGCCATTGAAAATTATATTCAGCAGGGCGTAAAGGGCATTATGGTGGACGCGATTGATGTGAACGGCATCATGCCTGCCATTAAAGAAGCTGCTGCCGCAAAAATTCCGGTAATCGCGATTGATGCGGTATTACCGGCTGGTCCACAGGCGGCGCAGGTGGGCGTGGATAATCTGGAAGGCGGTAAGATTATCGGTAAATATTTTGTCGACTATGTGGTAAAAAATATGGGCGGCAAAGCGCGGCTGGGGATTGTGGGGGCACTGAATTCTGCGGTCCAAAACCAACGTCAAAAAGGCTTTGAAGACACCATCAAGAGCAATCCTGGCATCACCGTGGCCGATGTGGTTGACGGCCAGAACGTGCAGGATAACGCGATGACGGCGGCTGAGAACCTGATCACCGGGAACCCGGACTTAACAGCCATTTATGCCACCGGCGAACCGGCCTTACTGGGGGCGATTGCGGCCGTGGAGAACCAGGGACGCCAGAAAGACATCAAGGTGTTCGGCTGGGATCTGACCTCAAAGGCTATCACCGGCATTGATAACGGTTACGTCACGGCGGTGTTGCAGCAGGACCCGAAAAAAATGGGGGAAGAAGCCGTGAAGGCGCTGAACCAGATTACCGCAGGCAAAAGTGTACCTAAAACCATTCTGGTACCGGCCACGGTCGTGACCAAAGCCAACGTGGACAGCTACCGCGCGATGTTTAAGTAACTGCTGACTCGCCGCCTGCACGCAGTAGCGCGGCGAGTTCGTTGACGGAGGGGAAGGCGCTTAGCGTGCCACGGCGACTCACCGTTATGGCGGCGGCCTGGCTTGCGTGAGTAAGCGCTAACTTATCTGTCTGAACCTGACGGATGAGCGCCGACGCCAGCATCACCGCAAGAAAGGTATCGCCTGCGCCGGTGGTGTCCAGCGCCTGAACGGGCTGGGCCGGGCAAAACGTACGCTGGATGCCCTGAATCAGCCAGGCACCGGCGCTACCGTGAGTAACCACTAACGTTTTGACCGCTTCAGGCTGCAACTGCCGGGCTTCGTGCTGATTCACCACGGCAATATCCACCAGCGGCCAGCAGGCACTAAATCCGGCATGGACCGGCGAAGGGTTAAACACGGTGATCAGGCCGCGCGATTTCGCCAGCCGGAACAGCGCATGGGTTTTCTCTGGCGAGAAATTGCCCTGTTGTAGCAGCATATCGCCTGGGCGAGCCGCCGCCAGATGGCTGCCGATCGTGTCGAGGCTCAACGCCTCGGCGGCCCCGGTACTGGTAATAATGGCGTTGTCACCGTCCGCGCTGTTTAAAATAAGCGAGGTATCGCTAAAGGGGTGAACAGGTTCAGCTGGCAGCAAATAAAGCGGCTCCTGCGTGAGCTGCTGGCGAATCCATATTCCATTACTGTCTTCTCCCGTTGCGGCAATTAAATGGGTTTCAATGCCGCAGCGGGATAACAGAATGGCCTGATTCGCGCCTTTGCCGCCGATATCCTGCGACATTTTATTTCCATGAATGGATGCGCCTTTTAGCGGAATATCGGCAATGGACCAGGTTTCATCGACAGTGATATTTCCGGCCACATACACACGCATAGTGTTTCCCTGAACAGGATGAAGAAAAGATGGTTGCTATATCAGCAGGAAAAAATGATGCAATACAAGCGATATTTTCCCGCCCAAAAGCGGTGATTGGCGTTATTCACTGTGACCCGTTTCCCGGTGCGCCACAATATCGGGGGAAACCGGTTAAGGCGATAATTGAGCGTGCCCTGCGCGATGCGGAAAATTATATTTGCGGTGGCGTTCATGGCCTGATCATTGAAAACCACGGCGATATTCCGTTTTCAAAACCCGAGGATATTGGCCCGGAAACGTCCGCTTTGATGGCGGTTATCACGGAAAAAGTGCGCGAACGTTTCGGTGTGCCATTGGGGATTAACGTATTAGCCAATGCGGCACTGCCGGCCTTTGCCACCGCGCTGGCGGGCGGGGCCGATTTTATCCGCGTTAATCAGTGGGCCAACGCTTACATCGCCAACGAAGGCTTTATAGAAGGCGCTGCCGCCAAAGCCCTGCGCTATCGCAGCCAGCTGCGCGCCGAACATATCCGGGTGTTTGCCGACAGCCATGTCAAACACGGCAGCCATGCGATTGTGGCCGACCGCTCTATCCAGGAGCTGACGCGCGATGTCGACTTCTTTGACGCGGACGCGGTGATCGCCACCGGACAGCGCACCGGCGACAGCGCCACTCTGGACGAGATCGACGACATTCGTGCCGCCACCGCCTTGCCGCTATTGGTGGGGTCGGGCGTGACGCCAGCCAATGTCTGCCAGATTCTGGGCCGCACCCAGGGCGTGATTGTCGCCAGCGCGCTCAAGGTGGATGGCGTGTGGTGGAACGATGTGGATCTGGAAAGGGTGAAACACTTTATGGCCGTGGCGCAGGCGGCGCTGGATAAGGCGTAGCCGCCGTTTAGCGCCAGCCACAGACAACAAAAAACCCCGCTGGTGAGGCGAGGTTTTTTGTTTACATCAGCACGGTTAAGTGCGGTGCACACCATGCAGTATCAACGTTTTGAAATATACGAACAAATCCGCTATAGCGCAAGTGGGTGAGGTTTTATTGTTCGTTCTTCCTTAGCCGTTATGCGGCAGCGCTCGTAATAACGGGTCTTAACGCTTTGTCTATAAAGTTATTTTGTTATGCTTTTCCACGTTGATAGTGATGTGCTCTGAGGCCGCACCGGGTTGTGAAAGCGGCATTCCATGACAGACAAGTCCTGGCTGAAACGGGTGGTGCCGTCAGTGCCTTAACCTCCTGGGGCACATCATGCAGTATCAACCTGATCAGCCTGTCACAGGCAGCGGAAAGGTACGCAGGCTGAAAGTGCTCCTGACCACAGGAGTCAGCGTATGAGATGGATAGAAATCGCACGCGTATTTCTGAAGCTCATGGTTGCGCTACTGCAACTGCTTGAAATTATCGTGAAGACCTTCAGGTAAATCACGTTCAGGCCGCACCTAAGGGAGGTGATATTCACCTCCCTTTAACAATGCGGTTGAAAAGAGGAACAGCGCCGTTGTAACTCAGGCCAGCCAGCCTTTTACCACCGGCAGTACCGCCGGAATCTGCGACAGCAGGTAGAGAATCAGGCCGATGGTGCCGCCCACCAGCGTCCCGTTGATGCGGATGAACTGCAGGTCTTTACCGATGTTGAGTTCGATCTGCCGGGACATATCACGGGCATCCCAGCTTTTCACGGTGTCGCTGATATGGCGCGTCAGAAAGCCGGCAAACTCAGGCGCGACGCTGCGGGCGGCGTCTTCCAGATGCTGATTCATGGAGCTGCGCAGCCCTTCATCGGCGGCCAGGGTTTCACCCAGCCACAGCGCCGCCAGACGGACTTTGTCCTGCACTTTTGAATCGTCGCTGCTCAGATCGGCTTTCAGCCAGTTACGCAGATCGCCCCAGAGTTCACCGATATAGCGGTTGAGCGTGGGATCGTCTTTTAACCAGCCTTTGATCACCTCTGCGCGCTCGGCCATCTCGGGATCGTTTTTCAGTTTCTCAATCAAACGATCCACCGCCCGGTTAAAACCCAGACGCAGCTCATGGCCCTGATCCAGCGCCACATCGTCCAGCAGGGAATCCACCGCATTGGCCACCAGCTCTGCGCTGTGCTCGCCCAGCCATTCGGTTGGCAACATTTTGGCTTTGATAGGATGTTCACGCTTCAGCCAGCGCACCAGCTGGCTGGCGATAAACTCCCGGGTGCTGGGTTTATGCAGCAGGCGCAGCAGCTGATCCACCGCCGCATCCAGCAGTTCCTGATGACGGTTGTTTTTCGTCAGGCTTTCCAGCATCAGCGCGCCACTCTGACTGAGATCGACTTTATCGATCGCCTTGTGCACTGCCCGGCGGATAAAGTGCTGAATCCGGGCGTCATCTGTCAGATCAAGAAAGCCACGCATCACCTGTAACAGATGGCGGCCGATCCGATCCGCATTGCCGGGGGCGCTCAGCCACGAAGCTAACATCTGAGAAGGATCGTGACGGCGGATCAGGTTCAGCAGCGAATCGGTATCTAAAAACTTTTCCTGCACGAAGCGACCAAGATTTTCCCCGATACGATCTTTATTCCGCGGGATGATCGCCGTATGACGGGCGATAAAGGGCACCGGCACGCGCCGAAACAGCGCGACCACCGCAAACCAGTCGGCCAGCGCACCGACCATCGCGGCTTCGGCAATGGCTTTGATGCCGCTAACGTAAAAGTTGGGCGGCAGAAACAGGGTAACCACAAAGGTGGCGGCGGCCAGCAGCAGCAGCGACAGCGCCAGACGTTTCGTCCGTTTTAGTTCGAGTTGTTTATCCATATCCTGATCTTAGCAGCTTGCCTGATAAGTAAGTGAAAAATGCCCGACTACGCCCCGTGCGCCACAGGTCAGAATGGTACTGAATCCTACCCTGTTATTCGGCGAACGCTCCCCGAATCGGACTGTTCCTAAAACTAATCACCGTGAAAATTACCACTCTGATAAACAGTTACGCCAGGGTACATTTCGTGTGCAGTCTCAATACGTTGACGCATCTTATCCATGGAACCAGACCAGGAGAATCACGTGAAAGCAATCGCAACGGCAACCGCAAGTCTGTTGATGTTAATGAGCGGCGTGACCGCGCAGGCAGAAGGGCTCACCACCTCGCCGGATGGTAAAAACCTGACCGTCAGCTTCGGCCAGCCGACCATCAAGCAGGTGCTGCACTACCGTAAAATGTACGACAAAAAACCCTTCCCCGATGCCGAGATTTATTACTACGACAACGGCACCTATAAAATCATCTCGCAGGGCGAAAACCACTACGGCGTTTACGTGATGCAGGGTAAGTTCGATGATGAGACCTTCACCGTGCGCTTTATCTCGCTGCCGTCCACTGACTGGGGCAATAAAACTGCCTTCCACCAGTTAACCTTTGTGCGCGGCGACAAGCAGAACGTGTTTATCCAGAACGCGATTGTGGATACCGGCGAGGCGATAGCCCAGCAGAACGGCACTTACACGCAGGAAAAGAACACCGTGACCAATCCGGTGTCCACCAGCTGGAAACACAAGTAATCGCAAGGTGGCGGCCTGGCTGCCACCGACTTTTACCGATGGCGACCGCCTGAGAAGGGCACCGCACAAGGCGCGGCCAGCGTCCGTAACAGGCGCTGGGCCATGCTTACCCAGGCGCACAACGAATGCCGCTGGCAGGGTTGCAAGGCGTGCAGATATTTAAAAGCCCGCCGCCGTCAGCTCAGAGAATGGGCAAGGCGTCAGGCAGTATTGCCCGCCGCCCTCAGATTGACGTCTGCTCCTTTACGGCTGAACCTCGACTACTGAACCTCTACTTCTCCACCTCTTCAAAATTCAGCAGCGTGACGCCAATGCCCTGTTGCGCGTGCGTCACGTTTTTGCGCAGTGCCACCTGTACCTTGCCCTGCAACATCACCACGTAAGGCGAGTTCTGCTGTAACTGCTGTTGCAGGGACACATAATCGGCCCGACGCTGTGCGGCATCGCTTTCTCCGGCGGCTTTGCGGGTCAGAGCGCTCAGTTCGGGAATATCCCAGCCCACGCGCCAGGCCAGGGTTTTGCTGCCGTTGGGGACGTTATAGGCGAAGGTGCTGGCATTGGTGTTTGGATCGATATAGTCCGCGCCCCAGTAGGTAAAGATGGATTCGAAGTTGCGGCTGCGCATTTTGCTCCACAGCTCCGATTCCGCCACCGGCTGGATATCCAGATTCACATCGGCTTTGGCAAAGCTCGACTGCAGCGCCTGGGCGATATCGATATAAGGCGGCTGATTCACCACCGACAGCGCGATATGCGCGCCGGGCTTAATGCCGCCTTTGGCTAAGATCGCTTTGGCTTTTTCGACATCGTAGTGGAACGGTGTGGTCTCCAGCGCGCCGTCAAAACCCTGCGGCAGGAAGCTCTGGTGCACGCGGTATTGCCCTTTCAGCAACTGATTCGCCAGGCTGTCGTAGTCCACCAGCCAGCGTGCTGCCTGCCATAAGGCCGGATTACCCAGCGCAGGCTGCTGCGGGCTTTTGGTATTAAAACCCAGGTAGTAGATCAGGCTGGAGGGAAAGGCGGCGATGTGCACGTTGGGATCGCTTTTCAGCGAGGCAAGCTGATCCGGCCCCAACTGGTAAGCCGCATCTACATCGCCCTGCTGGATCAACAGCCGACGGGTGCCCGGATCGGCCACGCCTTTCAGCAGTACCCGTTTCAGGTGCGATTTCTGCGTGCTGTTGGGATTGGCCTCCAGCACCAGCGCCTGCAGGGGCACAAACTGTTTGATCGCATAGGCCGCGCTGCCCGCCGAGTGGGTTTTCAGCCAGCCATTGCCGAAGTCGTTGTTGGCGGCATGCGACTGCGCCAGCTTGCTGTCAACGATGGAGGAGACGGACGCGGTCAGCAGGTGCAGGGCCAGATCCTGCCCAATCTCTGCCGGCCAGCGCAGCTCCACCTGATGGTCGTTAATAATGGTGAATTGCTGGTCGATATTCTCCGGCGTCCAGCCAAATTCCCCAAGGATAAACGAGGGCGCTTTGTTCAGCTTCACCGCGCGGGTTAAAGAGAACACCACATCCTGCGCCGTTAACGGATTGCCGCTGGCAAAGCGTGCCTGCGGGTTCAGGTCAAACACCAGGCTGTGCGGCGTTTTACCCGGCTGCCAGCGCAGCGCCGCCAGCGGGGACAGTTTTTGCGGGTCCTGATTGTCCGGCTGCAGTAAGGTCTGATAGATATTGCGCAGGCTGCCGGTGCTGACGGTTTCAAAGCTTTCCGCCGGATCGAAACTGATAATGCCGTCCAGCGGCACGGCGACCACGAAGGTATCTTTCGGCGTCGTCGCGTGGGCGGCAGAGGAGAGAGCAAGGGCGGTAAGCAGGAGCAGCGGTTTGCGCATAGCGGTTATCCTTAATGATTGATAACCCTACTTTAACCCGCGCCAGAGCAGGTCAAAATGCCGGTTTGTTCTGAGCTATGCCAGTTTCGTCTTAGCCGATTTGTCTTAGGTGACAGGCCGCCCAACAGCGGGCGGCTCAGGCCGTCAGTGGAAGGTGTGAATGACTTCCAGCACGCCGTTGATGATGAACTGCACGCCCATGCACACCAGCAGGAAGCCCATCAGGCGCGAGATCGCCTCAATGCCGCCTTTGCCCACCAGCCGCATGATTGCCCCCGAACTGCGCAGGGAAATCCATAAAATCACGCTCACCACCAGGAAGGTCAGCACCGGGGCCACGTTGAGTACCCAGGCGGGAAAATCCACCCCGCTGCGCACCGTGGAGGCCGATGAGATGATCATCGCGATCGTCCCCGGCCCGGCGGTGCTGGGCATCGCCAGCGGGACAAAGGCGATGTTCACCGGTTCCTGTGCGGTTTCCAGCTCATCGTGCTTGTGTTTGGCTTCAACCGAGTGGCCCACCGGCTTCGCCGGAAACAGCATGCGAAAACCAATAAAGGCCACGATCAGCCCGCCCGCGATGCGCAGCCCCGGAATGGAGATGCCGAAGGTGTGCAACACCGCGCTGCCCGCGTACCAGGCCACCATCATGATGGCGAACACATAGATGCTCGCCTGCAGCGCCTGACGGTTGCGCTCCTGAAAACTCATCTCACCGGCCAGGCCCAAAAACAGCGCCACGGTGGTAAGCGGGTTGGCGAGCGGCAGTATCACCACTAAGCCCAACCCGATCGCTTTGATTAACTCCAGCATACCTTAACCCGCTTAATGTTTCGGACGTTCCAGCGCTTCCAGCAGTTCCGGGAAGAAGTCTTGCAGGATCTCCGGCGTCATCAGCTCCGGGTACTGCATCAGGTGCTCGCGGATACGTTCATTCACGTCCGGGATCAGGCGCTGTGCGGCATCGCTGGCGCTGATCTTGTGCTTTTTCATGCTGCGAAGCAGGTCGGCGGGCAGGTTGTCTTCGTCTTCGCTGTCTTCCACCATCTCCAGCGCATCCAGCTCGTCGAACATCTCCATCAGGGCTTCGGTCTGCGGCGTGCGGGATTCATATTCGCGCGGATGTTCCTGCTCCAGATAACGCAGCATGGCGCGCATCGGCGTGCCGTCGGGCGAAGAGGGTGGTTCGGTTGCGAACCAGGTCAGCATTTGGTGGCTGGTAATCTGGTGGACGTGATAGCCCTGATCCACCAGTTCGTCGGCCAGCAGTTCGGCGCTTTCGTTTTCGATCAAACAGATATGCGTGCGGTTAGGATCGTACTGTTCGAGCCACTGGTAGATCTCTTCGATCACCCCGTCGTCATACTCGAACTTTTTATTGACGAAGCTCCCTTCTGACGCATTTACGCAGGCTGTGATCAGGTCTGGATCGAAGTAAATGGCGATGTTGATACCTTTCATGCGTGCTGTCCTGTTCAAATCAAAACATCACTATAACGCTCAACGCATTAAGAAGGGAAACTTATGGCTAAAGGTGTTGGGATTCAGGGTGATGCATGCGGTAAACAGGGCGGGAATGTGCGGGGAGAATGCTGTGCGGGAAGAGGCGGTTGACCTGCCAGCACGGGGCTGGCAGGTGGCGGTCAGGAGATAAAGTTTTTACCCTGTTTCAGCACCACGTCACAGGCTTTGGTTTTCAGCTTCTCGCCCATCGGGGAGTTGCTGAGGCTTTGCAGGTTCAGCTGCTGACCATTGCCGGTGTTCAGCAGCCCGGCCACGCCTTGGGTGTAATCCGGTTTCTGCTGCTGTGCGGCGGTGGTATCCAGACCAAGCTTGCTCAGCACCTGGTCCTTCACCGACTGCACGTTGTTTTTCACCACGTTGTGCTCTACGCAGTACTGCATGACGCCTGCGGCGTTGGTCATGCTGTTGGCGCTCATGGCTTTGTCGTTGCTGTTCAGCAGGCTGGTAATGGAGGACATCGACAGTCCGCCGTTCTGCTGACCGGATGCACCGTTATTTTGCTGGCTCAGCTGGTTGGCGGCACTGCTGAGTTGATCCTGCCAGCTTGCCGCTGACGCATTGCCCGCCAGCAGCAGGGCTGCCAGGGCGCAGAGGATATGGCGCTTTTTCATTTCGACCTCGGTTTGGTTTTATGCTTCATGCTGTTAAGAGGCGGTGCGGATGAGAAAGTTCCGACGAATGATGAGGTGAAGGCGGTTTGGGAGGATTCTGGCAGCGTGAAAGGACGGGTTTGCCGGGTTTCGTGTGTTTTTTCGCCGCTTAGCGCACAACACAGCGGAATTGGGTTGCGTGCTGGGCACGTAACGGTATAATCCCCAACGTTTTCCGCATCCTCTTCAGTGCCGAAGTGGCGAAATCGGTAGACGCAGTTGATTCAAAATCAACCATCGAAAGATGTGCCGGTTCGAGTCCGGCCTTCGGCACCAAGTGAAGTGAGTTGTAGGACTAAGAAGCTGCCTGAGGGCGGCTTTTTTTGTGTCTGAAATTCGGTATTCGCAAGGTTTCTCACGTTTTTCCTCACTCTAAGCCAACCTGATTCAATCTACATTAACTTACTGATGCGGGTACAACTGCGGGAATATCCCGGTTCGATAATATTTGTGCCCATACAGGACTCTTGAAAGAATACTTATCATGGCTCTGAGTGATTTAAAGGCTCGGAGGGCTAAGCCTGAAGACAAAGCCTTTAAGCTGACTGACGGCGAAAGCATGGTGTTGCTGGTTCACCCGAACGGCTCCAAATACTGACGGCTGCGTTATCGTTTCGGCGGTAAAGAAAAGATGCTGGCGTTGGGAAAATATCCCGAAGTCTCGCTGGCGGATGCCAGGGCACGGCGGGATGAAGCCCGTAAGCTGTTAGCTAATGGTGTCGATCCCAGTGAGAACAAGAAAGCTGTTAAGGTAGAACAAGAGCAGGAAGCGATAACGTTTGAAGTGGTTGCCAGAGACTGGCACGCCAGCAATCAGAAGTGGTCTGCATCGCATAGTGCTCGTGTATTGAAAAGCCTTGAAGATAATCTCTTTGCTGCCATTGGAAAGCGGAACATTACGGAGCTTAAGACTCGGGATCTGCTTGTACCCATCAAAGCAGTCGAGTCGTCCGGACGTCTTGAAGTTGCGGCTCCTTTGCAACAGCGGACTACCGCGATTATGCGCTATGCCGTTCAGAGTGGCTTAATCGATTACAACTCCGCGCAAGAAATTGCCGGTGCGGTTGCTACGGCAAAAAGACAGCATCGTGCTGCGCTCGAACTCAATCGCATTCCTGAACTACTTCATCGTATTGATCATTACTCCGGCAGGCCGTTAACCCGATTGGCTGTTGACCTCACTTTGTTGGTTTTTATCCGTTCAAGCGAGCTGCGTTTTGCCCGCTGGTAAGAAGTAGATTTTGAAACGGCTATGTGGACGATTCCGGGAGAGCGTGAGCCGCTGGAAGGTGTTAAACATTCTCAGCGAGGTTCGAAGATGCGGACACCTCACCTTGTTCCTGTCGTTAGCCATTTTGGAAAAGATCAAAAGTATGAGTGGAAACCGTGAGCTGATCTTCATTGGTGATCACGATCCGCGTAAACCCATGAGTGAGAACACGGTGAATAAGGCTCTGAGAGTGATGGGCTATGACACAAAAACGGAAGTCTGTGGGCATGGTTTCAGGACCATGGCCTGTAGCTCATTGATTGAATCGGGTCTATGGTCGAGGGATGCCGTAGAGCGGCAGATGAGCCATCAGGAGCGTAGCTCTGTTAGGGCTGCCTACATCCATAAAGCGGAACATCTGGGGGAGCGCAGGTTGATGCTGCAGTGGTGGGCGGATTATCTGGATGCGAATCGGGAGAAGGGAGTGAGTCCATTTAATTTCGGAAGAGTGAGCGAGATTGCACGCTAATGTTCGGTTGAAGGTGAGTATTACCTATCCGTAATCAAAAAAAGATTTGATATGTGCGCCAACAAGGCACCATTCGTGCTACGCACGGCAAATATTTGGTTCAGTGAAGTGCCTTTGTTAACGATATGAAAAAATGTTTATCTTAGGCACTTATTTCATCTTAATTTTGATTTACGTTTTGAGACCTATGTGGAGAGAAAAAGCGTGACGCTTAGACAAAACAGAGCTAAATTCGCTTATATCTAAATAAAATCCATACAAATGAGTCACATAATATATGTCTAAAGAATCAGACCCAATCATCATTGACCTATTTCAACCTGATTTCTCATATGCAGACTCGTTGCTGCAAAGGGATGCGCTTAATAGCCTGAAGACCTTAGTTGCTGAACGGATCCAAGAATTAGAGAATCTCGATGAAGCTGAAGAGGATACATCGGATTTATTTTACCGTAGGTTTCACCGGGCAGTTCTGATTGAGGGGGGGCGAGGGAGTGGTAAAACAACCTTTTTGTTAAAATCTCTCAAAGAGATGAAGTTGGAAAAAGGTTCCCATTTATGCATCTTGCGAATGATTGATCCCACTTTGATTGAAACCAAGGATCATATCATCCTAGTAATTTTGCAGATGATTGACGCGGCGGTTGATTCTGCAGGTTATGATGGGCACATGCTCAACGAACTGAATCAGGCTCGTGAAGCTTTAGCTGATGGACTGGCCTTGCTTGATGGGATCGGCCCTAAAGAACCTTATGGAAATGAATGGGAGGATTCAGTTTGGGTCATGAGTGAAGGTCTAAGGAAAGCGAAAAAAGGGCGATTATTCGAACAGAAGTTCAACTTTTATATCAAATGTGCACTGAAAGCTCTCAAGAAGAAAGCGTTCGTCCTTGCTTTCGATGATGTGGATACCAATTTCAAACGCGGGCACATGATTCTTGAGACGATCCGCAAGTATTTAACCTCGCCATATCTATTTCTAATACTGTCAGGTGATCTTGATCTTTATGGCAGACTTGTACGGAAAGATATTTATTCAACATTTGGCTCAGACGTAATGAAACATGATGGGGAAATTATCCCTATAGGGAAAAATAGTCTCACTAATGCAACAATTGAGCTCGAAGAACAATACCTTTTGAAAGTTCTGCCACCGCAGTACCGAATCCCAATGCTACCGTTAGGTGCGCTAAGAGACCCGGTAGAAATTCGTTCAGTTGAAAATGCAGAAAGTAAAAATCTAGAAAACTGGGTATCGGAAAAAATTAGAATTCAGCTTCGTGAAAGGGAGAACGGACAGCGTCATCCTTTCTTGAATGTGATTTTTGCTGAGCATCTGAGACTTGTACTGGGATATATGCGCGCGTTGCAGAATGCAGTTGATGATACGACAGTTAGTCGCAGAAAAGTCCTACAAGTTTTTGATGCTAGGTTGCGAGCTGCTGGGATTAATGATCTGTTTCTACAGCGCGGTATGTTTAATCGAACCCTACGCACAATTTTTGAGTGGTTTTGCGAGCGAGATGAACCTTCAGCTCTAATCATGTTTAGAAATCAGGAAACATCAGAAGAGACTGTGGCTCTACATTGTTTATCACTTACGTTAGCGGATGGACTTAAGGATGGAAGTGCTGTCCTAAAAGCTCTATTTACCCTCGCCCTACCAGCAGCCATGACGAAGCAGGGGGAGCTTAATAGTGCAGAGGGCCATAGGAAAATGCTAGATTTCTTGTGGTGGCCAGGTAAAGTCTCACTCTTGGATGTTGCAGCTCGTATAACATCTATAAGTAGAAGCAGTGAAACGCGTGGGCGTTTACGAGCAAGCGTATTTGGGTCTGTGGGATTGGCTAAAAATGGTAGTTTTAGTTCTCAGCAACCTGCAATTGTTCGAATTTATGGTATTCCTAATCCGAAAGACGCTCGAGCACTTACTTTTGAAGAGTTAAAAGAGCAATGTAACAAAGCTATCAAAGGACAAGTTACTACTAATTTAGCTTGGCTTGAAATCTTAGAAAATACAGATCAGAAAGATCTCAATCCTACTCAAAACGTATCTTGGTTCACCATAGATAAATTATTGGAAGAAGACCGCTGCGGTTCCTTTGGATCGTTGCTAAATATGATCTCTTTTCGCCATTTTAATTCCAGTAATGAAATTCAGTATTCCATCTCTGCTCTGTCGATTTTTGCTGCAATCGGGGAATTGCTTGAGCTAACATCTGTAACAAATGAAGATCTTGCAAAGCTATCTTTGGAAGATATCATTCCTAATTTCGGTCAGAGCAATAGGCAAAAGACGGACGATGAAATTATTGAGGAGAACTCAGAAGAAGATGATGCCATTCCTGTAAGGGGAGGAAGCGATCAAAGCGTTAACGCCATGGAAGATGACACAGCTAGTTACAATAATTTTCTCGCTAGTCTAAATGAATGGCTTAATTTTGCCCATGAATTTAAAGATGAGACCACTCTATCTCCATCGATGCTTGGCGCAATTGCCAATCGGCTACATGACGATTTGCAGGATCTTGATGAGGTATGGAGGATCGGAAAAGTAATTATGACCGGGCAGATCCTTCATCGTCAAATCTCCAGTATTTTAAATGCTGTTGTAACGGTGACCGCAGAGCTTTCAGGACGTAAGGAGAGCCCTAAATCCTCAGATGCTCCATTTGGACGAGCATTAAAACGTACTCAAGCAGAAATGCTACACCCATTAGCGGCTGTCATACTATCATGTCCACTGGTTTGGGCTTTCTTCAATCCCAAAGGAACATTCGAACAAAGTGCAAGTAGTAGTGAAAATCTACGAGATACTGTATGTGCAACATTGACTACTTGGCAGAAGGCTCTTCCGGGATCAACACATCCAACTGTAGTTCGAAATTTTGAAAAATGGATGAGAGCGCCTAGAGTCACTGTGAAAATTGGTAGGGTTTTGAGTAATCCTGCCAGCCAACGGGTTGTTATCACTGATGGTTTTTTTGATTTGCTTAATGTAGTGCCCCGCTATGCATAAGAGAGCAAATAAGGTAAAAAATGATTATAGATAACGCAAATGAGACCTTTGAGGCACAAGAGCTGGTCATTTATGCAAAGGCGCTTTTTCGAAATCATGAATTTCTGCGTCAGCTAGATCAGTCTTTCAATGGTAATTCACTTAGGTTAAAGCATAAGCTGTTTAGTTCGGCTAAATCGCGTGAGCTTTCTGACGCTTTTAATCGAGGATGCTTCCTTGAAATGCGTCGGCTGTCGCCGAAGGCAACTGATGAAGCGATTGAAAATAGACTCACGCGGTTGTCGAGAAAGTTAAAAAGTGAAAGCGCCTTAGGTACTACTAGTAAAGATTCGTACTATGATTTTGTTAACCTACTACCCACACTGCTTCGCTCCTTAGCAGAGATTTTTCTTTGTGAGGGAAATGATGGTTCAATACGCGTACGCAGCCGATTTCTTGAACTATGGCAAGATCTCATATTGGTTGTACCCCCATTACTTATCTCATGCTCATGGATGACATCTCGCCTTTTAGCTGACGGTGATTTGAATCCGCCACCCGACCGGCAGAAAAAAGTTGCCCTCCGTTTGGCGAGTTGGTTATGTGATTCAACTTTGCCAGTCGATGATAATCCCTTTCTGGATTATATCTGTCGTACGCACGGATTAGACGAAGTGCATATGCACTTAAATGGTACAACTGAAGCAGAGAAAATTTGGTGCGATGCATTGAGACGCCCTGACAAGGTTCTCGACCAACTATTAAAAACCAAGCTTAAGGATTCAGGGATAAGGATACCTATCGGTAATGGCATTAGTCGTCTGTTCCAACAAGAAGATAGCCAACTAACACCCCAATTATTGCGCCGAAGAGTTGATATTGCTATTTGTCTAAAGACAGGACTGCTTAATTCGAGTTTAGGAAAAAATGCTTTTCGAATAAAAATGACTGTTATCGCTGAAGAAATTCCTGTTGCAGTACAATTTAGAAAGGCTAGCAATTCTATTCTTTCTCGTGGTGCGTATCATTCATCATCTTGCGTGGTAAGAGAAGCATGGCAGCTTTGTCAAATTTATGCTTTATTCTCACTTCAATGTGCAAAATTGGAAGATGGTCTGAGTTTTTGGCACTATTCTCTATTACGTTCACAGTTCTGCCGATTACTAGTACAGCAGAATGAACAGAAAGGATTCGATCAGTTTCAATACATCACCCAGAATGAATTGCGTGAAAGCTCTGAAAAAGACTATGCCGAGCGATTTCGCCAGATTGAACGTGGGCATCAGCAAGGGATTGCTTATGTCGAGGGGCGCTTTGCTCCAAAATCCTCCCCAGATAAAACGGCTGCTCTTCTAACTAGAATTTTGCGCGGTTATCTATTGTTCCTCAAAGAGAATGCCCTTGGTGAAACACCTTTGAACAGAGCTAAAGACTCTAATCGTTCGCTTCATGAACTCGTGAATAGTATTAGGGATTTAGAAGAAGGATTGCGGAAACAAGAAAATGCCTCTACTAACATAACAATCACCATGCAACCAACACTTAGGCGACTTCGTTTTGGATTGGTTGCTCATTTCATTAAGAAGCAAGACACGCGTGAACAATTCCAGTTTTTTAATGAGGAGGTACGCCCCCAGTGCCGGAATAGTAAAGTACGTCAAGAGACTGATCAGGCGGCTCGTGCACTTGTAAAGGTGTTAAAAAACACTCCAGGTTTGAAGGAATTAATTCGAGGCATCGATGCGGCAAGTAATGAACGCCACTCTTCACCAGAAGTTTTTGCACCGGCCTTTAGAAGAATGCATGCTGCGGGAATAAAGCGATTTACCTATCATGCAGGTGAAGATTTTATACATGTTGCCTCCGGTCTAAGGGCTATGTTCGAAGCAATAATATTTCTTGGACTTGATGCTGGATGCAGAATTGGTCATGGCACTGCATCAGGTCTTGAGATAGAAGATTGGTGGAAATCAGTCGGACCGTACATTATTATGCCATTAGAAGATCGTTTAGATGACTTAATTTTCACGAGACATATGCTTTTATCATGCCGCATACATCTGCAACAGATTCCATTAATAGACTCTGAAATTTTACGTTTGGCACATTATATTTGGGAAGATCCTAAAGTAATGCCTGATGATTTAGCGCGAGCGTGGCTCTTGAGAGAGCTAGATCCATTAGCACAGAAAAGTAACTTAAATGATGTGGAGCCAAGGCGCCGTGCTGAAGCTATTCTGTTTGAAAAAGCTAGACGTGATTATCCGTTCGCTCATGAACTTTTTCTGAGGCGCCATGGTCATGGCGCTAAATCTGATCAGCTGAGGCGTTCTCAAGAAGACATTGTAATTGCTAGAGAAAGTGACATTCTTAATAACGATTTACTTCGTAGCTTACAGAATTATGTACTCTCCGAGCTGAGGCAGCGGCAAATAGCAATTGAAACACTTCCAAGTAGTAATATTCGTATAAGCATCCATAATAACTATGGCAATCATCATGCTCAAAATTGGTTGCATCCTGACTCTAATGAACCTACTTGCTTCACAATCGGTTCAGACGACCCTGGCATCTTCGCAACTAGTTTACGCATGGAGTATGCACATTTCCTTCGCCCTTTACAGCTACAAAGTTCTCAAAAAAATGGAATTGAGAGGCCAGATCTATTACTTGAAAAAATTTGTTTGGATGCTAAAAAATTTCGTTTCTGAGTCTAGCACTCTGACGATTCTAAAATAATGATACTTGAACTTAAATAGTTGCGTTATGCGAATTCAAGTGTCGAATAGCTGTTGAACTATTCAAATCTGTTTTGGTCATAATGAATATTCAATGCGATTTAGACAGCTCAGCATTGACTGCTATTTCGTTAATCAGTTTATCAACATACGGCTAAACTGGTTAAGGTCAGCGATCTTTAACTAGTTTAACCGTAAGAACCATGAGTCGCTTTTTTCTATAATTTCCCTGAATCCATTGCTGATGTGAACGCAAGAAATTATAAACTTTATATTACATCCTCATGGCCAGTTTGAATTTTTTTAGCCAAAAAAATTAGGCATTGCTTTCAGTACAGTACCATTTACTCACCGATCATTCGTTGCATGCTTTGCGTCCAGGATGCTTTGAATGCTGAGTCCCCTGCGAACAGTTTATAAAGCTCCAGCTCATCCTTACGTCGTTGCAACATGATCTCTTTAAGCATCTTTTCAAAAGCCAAATTTCTGTTATGTGGATCAGGATTATTTTTATACTTAGACTCAAAATCAGGGTGATTACGAATGCTCTCAGCAATGTTTATAAACTTCACTTTCTGCTCTTCAGGCGTAGCGCTCCACCCCTGGAACCATCTCTCATTGAAGGTGCGAATTATTTCGTCTAATGGATCTTTTTCCTTTTCACTGCTATGTGCTCCACGTGGATTTGGGTTTTGTGGATCAAGCTCCGCTTCCTCATCGCTCAACTTGATTGTGTGATTGAGCTTCACACGCTGCAGCCCATAGGAACTCAAATCAACAGAATCTAAAAGCTCATCAATGGCATCTGCATCAGGGTCTTCAACTTTCAGCTTAGGTATGAGGAATTTCAAGAACCAGAACAGTTTCTCCCAAGTCACCATCTCATAAGGCATGATAGAGGCCATTTGCCCATAGATTTTCACGAATTGTTTGGCTTTAATTTTGAAATCAACTTTAGCTTCAGGTTCGAGTTCTAACTCATAGTCAAAACGAGCTGCTGCAACATCGATTATCGGGCTAAGAGTCTGGGCATCCTCATTATTAAAGTAACGAATTACAAACTCTTCAACTTCATGCCACTCATAAACCCCAACATCATCCATTTCATCTTTTAACTCATGCAACACGTTGATATCGGTGGCTTGCGACAAAGATGTGGCTGTATAAAACGGATCAAATGCTAACTGAATGTCTTCCACAGAATTGAAGAAATCCAGTACAAACAAATCTTCTGTTTTCTTTCCAAACTTGGGTGCACTACGGTTGAGTCGCGACAATGCTTGCACACACAAGACGCTCGCTAGCTTTTTATCCACATACATCGCGCAAAGCTTTGGCTGGTCAAATCCGGTGAGATATTTGTTGGCGACAACTAAAAGTCGATATTCATCAGTATCAAACATATCTTTAGTATCAGTTTCGGCAAAGCCATTGATATCGGCTTCAGTGTACTCAATTCCATCAACTTCTTTCGTACCCGAGAATGCAATCAGAATTTTAAATGGGTTGCTTTGTTCTTCAAGTATACGTTTGATGGCTTTGTAGTAACGAATGGCAGTCTCAATGTTTTGAGTTACTACCATTCCTTTTCCTTTGCCTTTGAGCTTTTTCGCATTTACCACGTGAGGCACAAAATGCTCCTGACCTGCCCCCAGTATTAGATACAACCATCAGTTAGTAATGTCGGTTTGTTTACCTTCACATTTTCCATTCCGCCACCGTGCTGCAAACTCTGATGGCGTCTGATAATTCAGTGCTGAATGCGGA